>Ga0137308_101529_pt1 | contig 21686 bp, 19 predicted proteins | sample Inofrocosms_June_FD_97181 | JGI IMG/M metagenome (GOLD analysis project Ga0137308, IMG submission 97181) | Mouse cecal microbial communities from Vienna, Austria - N-Acetylneuraminic and N-Acetylglucosamine D2O microcosms_June | ecosystem: Host-associated > Mammals > Digestive system > Large... | reverse complement strand
AAGCTTTTGGACTACTATTATAAAAAATATCAGCAAAATGCGCTAGAAGCGATTGTAAAGGTGATGCTAAGAGTACGAGGCTCCTATGCTCTGGGTATTATGCTAAAAGACGAGCCAGGTGTTATCTACACGGTGCGTAAAGACAGTCCACTGATTGTCGGTCAGAATAAAGACGGGAAACTGATTGCTTCTGATGTGCCGGCTATCTTAAAATATACCAGAAATGTGTACTATATCGACAATTTAGAGATTGCAAGACTTAGCAAGGATGATATCACCTTCTACAATATTGACAGAGAAGAGCTCACGAAAGAGCCAGTAGAGATTAAATGGGATGCAGAAGCTGCGGAAAAAGGCGGCTATGAGCATTTTATGATGAAAGAGATTCAAGAACAGCCCAAAGCAGTGCATGATACCATCCATACCTATGTAAAGGACAATACGATTGATTTAAGCTCGGTTGGACTTTCAGAGGAGGAGATAAAGGAGATTCAAAGAATCTATATTGTGGCTTGCGGCAGTGCCTATCATGTGGGCATTACAGCAAAATATGTACTAGAAGATTTAGTTAAGATTCCAGTTGAAGTCGATTTGGCATCCGAATTTCGCTATCGGAATCCGGTACTTGTAGAAGATTCGCTGGTCTTGATTATCAGCCAGTCCGGGGAGACCGCAGACAGCCTGGCAGCACTTCGGGAAGCCAAAAGCAAAGGGATTCGTACGCTTGCGGTTGTCAATGTGGTGGGCTCTAGTATTCCAAGAGAAGCTGATTATGTCTTCTATACCTTGGCTGGCCCGGAGATTGCGGTTGCTACAACCAAGGCATACAGTACACAGCTGATAGCGAGTTATCTGCTTGCCATTCAGTTTGCAAAGGTGCGTGGAAGTATCAGTGAGACATATTATCATCAGCTGATTGCAGAGCTTTTGACGTTGCCGGATAAGATTGCAAAGGTCTTAGAGGACAAAGAGCGCGTACAGTGGTTTGCAAGTAAATTTTCCAGTGTGCATGATATTTTCTTTATCGGTCGTGGGATTGACTATGCGATTAGCTTAGAGGGCAGCCTGAAGATGAAGGAGATTAGTTATGTCCATTCGGAGGCTTATGCAGCAGGTGAACTGAAACATGGAACGATTTCTTTAGTGGAGGATGGCATCCTGGTGGTCAGTGTTGTAACACAAGAACATCTGTTCGAGAAGACGCTTTCCAATATGGTAGAGGTCAAGAGCCGCGGGGCCTATCTGATGGGGCTTACAAACTATGGCAATTATTCGATTGAAGATACCGCAGATTTTACCGTCTATGTGCCAAAGACAGACGCCCATTTTACGACCAGTGTTGCGATTATTCCCTTACAGTTGATGGGATATTATGTAAGCTGCGCCAAAGGACTAGATGTGGATAAGCCCAGAAATCTGGCAAAATCCGTAACCGTAGAGTAATGGTCTCCATATCAAAGCGAAAGTTTTCCATGCTTTTTGAAAAAATAAGTTGCCGAACTGAAAAATTTATTGTATAATGAGAAAAAATTGAAAAATGTACATGAAAGGGCATGGAAAAGAATTGGTTTTCCATGCCCTTTTTGAGTTTCTTGGAAAAGGAGTAACGATATGGATAGCATGGACCGCAGTATTTTAAGATGTTTAAGTGAAGATTCCAGGCAGTCGGCAACAAAAATCAGCCGGACGGTACATTTGTCCGTGGCAGCGGTGATTGAGAGGATTCGTAAACTGGAGCGAAATGGGATTATCCGGCGCTATACGATTGTGGCAGACCAGCATAAGATTGGCAATGAGGTTGTTGCATTGATGGAGGTTTCTTTGGAACATCCTCAATATTACGACGAGTTTACAAAAGTGATGAATACCCACCCGGATGTGGTGGCTTGCGACTATCTGACCGGGGATTATGACTTTATGCTGAAAATTCAGACACGTTCCTCGGAGACGTTAGAGCAACTTCACCGGGTAATTAAAAGTGTTCCAGGTGTCTCTGGCACCAAGACATATTTTGTGTTAAAGGAGATAAAAAGTGGACTTACTGCCTTATCTGAGGCATAAGAATAAAGGAAAGAAAGATACAATGGAGGGAAAAGTGTATGGAGCAGGTAATCAAGACAATTGAGGAAGTAAATGGCGTATTAAACGGGTTTATATGGGGACCTTATATGCTGATTTTCTTCCTGCTAGTGGGAGCGATGTTTACAATTCGAACGGGATTCTTCCAGATTACACAGTTTAAGAACTGGATTGATGTGACCTTTTTAAATGTATTTCGGGACCGGAAGGTGTTAAAGACCGATGACAAGCACTCTATCTCACAGTTTCAGTCTCTGTGCACAGCGCTGGCAGCGACGATTGGAACAGGTAATATCGCGGGCGTGGCGACAGCGATTGCGCTTGGAGGTCCGGGAGCAGTGTTCTGGATGTGGCTGTCGGCATTTCTTGGGATGATGACAAACTATGCAGAAAATACGCTTGGTATCAAATATCGCTACCGCAATGAGCGCGGGGACTGGGTTGGCGGAGCGATGATATACATAGAGAGAGGACTGCACTGCAAATGGTTAGCAGTTATCTTCTCTGTCTTCTGCTTTTTGGCATCATTTGGTATTGGCAATATGACACAGGCCAATTCGATTGCAAGCGGTCTTTCGGATTCTTTTGGAGTGCCGACTTATATAACAGCAGTTGTGGTGATGTTCTTTGTGGCGCTTGTAATTGTAGGTGGAATTAAGAGAATTGCTTCGGTAACGGAGAAGATTGTACCTTTTATGGCAGTCTTTTATATCTTGGGTGGATTGGTTGTAATACTAATGCATGCGGATAAAGTGCCTGGTGCATTTGCGATGATTTTTACAGAGGCATTTAATTTTAAAGCAGCTGGTGGTGGTGTGCTTGGATATGGAATTGCAACAGCGATGAAGCGTGGTATCTCACGAGGTGTATTCTCAAATGAAGCTGGACTTGGTTCTTCGGTTATGGTGCACTCGGCATCAGATGTGGAAGAGCCGGTGATTCAGGGAATGTGGGGTGTCTTTGAGGTATTTGCAGATACGATTGTGGTCTGTACAATTACTTGTCTGACGATTCTGACATCAGGTGTCTACAATATGGAAGGGTATCTGACAGCGATTGCAGAGGGTGGAGAGAATGCAGTGGTCTCCGGGACAACACTGACAGCCAATGCATTTGCAACAGTGATACCATACGGGGACCGCTTTGTGGCGATTGCGATTATGATGTTTGCATTTTCCACAATACTTGGATGGTCTTATTATGGAGAGCGGGCGGTGGAATATCTGTTTGGAATTCAGGGGATATTGCCGTATAAGATAGTGTTTGTGATTGTAATATTTTTTGGATGTACAGGGTCACTGTCGCTGGTGTGGGATATTGCGGATACACTCAATGGATTTATGTCGGTGCCAAACTTGATTGCAGTGTCACTGCTTAGTGGGGAGGTTGTGAAGATGACAAAGGAGTATCTGGATAGGAAGAAAAAGATGGTTTAGATGAAGGGGGATTGTGTAAAAAATATAGAGAGACATAGTTGCCATTTGGGGGCATTTGTGTTATACTCTGTACGGTAATTGGGGTTTTTAAGGGTTAATGGGTGTTTAGTAAAATGACAATTGAGATGTCGGTGGAGATGGAACGGGTGCTGACGGGGAGTAGTCTGCCACTTTTTGAGAGAGCTGCTGTTTTTGCGACGGTGGCACATTCCAAAGCAAAGCGCAAGGGCGGTCGGATACCATATCTGGTACACCCTATGGAAGCTGCCGCGATTGTGGCGGAGATGACAGATGATGAGGAACTGGTTGCGGCTGCGGTGCTCCACGATGTGGTGGAGGACACAGCGGCGACAGTTGAGGACCTCCGAAGGTACTTTGGAGAACGAGTGGCGCATTATGTGAGCCAGGAGTCGGAGAATAAGAGGAAAGAACTTCCGCCAGAGAGTACCTGGAAGCTTCGGAAACAGGAGACAATTACATTCTTGACGAATGAGGCGGACCGAAATGCTAAGATATTGGCGCTTGCAGATAAGTTGTCGAACTTACGTTCGGTAGAGAGGGACGAGCGTTCCATAGGAGAGAAGCTATGGGAGCGATTTAATCAGAAGGACAAGTCATTGCATGGCTGGATGTATCGACAGATAGCGGAAGCTTTAAGAGAGTTAGAAGCGTTTCCGGCATGGCAGGAGTATGACCGGCTGATTAAGAAGGTATTTGAGAATCAGGATGGATTGTAAAGGGGGGCTGTATGAAAAATACAGTCTCTTTATTTTTACTATAGATAGAAAGAAAAGGAGATAAGACGATATGAAGGCATATAGTGAATGTAGCAGAGAAGAACTTGAGGCACTTTTAAAAGAACTAAAGCTGCAATATGAGGATGCGAAGGGCAAAGGGTTAAAACTGGATATGTCCAGAGGAAAGCCGGCAGCAGAACAACTGGATATGACAATGCCGATGATGGATATTTTTAACAGCCATTTTGATATGAGAGATGAGCAGGGTGTGGATGTAAGAAATTATGGAAACCTAGAAGGAATTGTGGGTGCCCGCAGACTGCTTGGCGATATGCTTGGCGTGGACAAGGAACATGTGATTGTCTTTGGTACGGCAAGTCTGAATGTGATGTATGATACGGTTTCCCGTTCAATGACACATGGAGTGATGGGAAGTACGCCCTGGTGTAAACTTGACAAGGTAAAATTCTTGTGTCCGGCGCCAGGATATGACCGGCATTTTGCGATTACAGAGCATTTTGGGATTGAGATGATTACAATTCCCATGGATGAAAATGGGCCGGATATGGATATGGTGGAAGCGTATGTAAAGGACCCATCAGTGAAAGGAATCTGGTGTGTACCAATGTATACCAATCCGCTTGGCATCACATATTCTGAGGAAGTCTGCAAGAGAATGGCAGATTTAAGTCCGGCAGCAGAGGATTTTCGTATCTATTGGGATAATGCATACTGTGTGCATCATCTCTATGAAGAGAAACAAGATACACTTCCTGAACTTTTGTCTATGTGCCGAGCAAATGGTAAGGAAGATATGGTCTTAATTTTTGCTTCCACCTCAAAGATTAGCTTTGCTGGCGCTGGCATCAGTTGTATTGCGGCTTCCTTTGGCAATTTGGATTGGGTGAAGAAGTCTATGACCATACAGATTATCAGCCACGATAAGATTAACCAGCTGCGCCATGTGCTGTATTTTAAGGATTTAGACGGTGTCAAGGAGCATATGAGAAAACATGCAGCAATTATGCGTCCAAAATTTGAACTGGTTTTAGAGACTTTAGAGAGAGAACTTGGCGGACTTGGCATTGGAACATGGACAAAGCCGCTTGGCGGATACTTTATCTCCTTTGACTCAATGGATGGATGCGCAAAGGCGATTGTGGACAAATGTAAAGAAGCAGGAGTAACCCTAACCGGAGCAGGAGCAACCTACCCATATAAACAAGACCCACATGACAGCAATATCCGTATTGCACCATCTTATCCAACCTTAGAAGAACTAAAGATAACCGCAGAACTCTTTGTTTTGTGTGTAAAATTAGTTAGCGTGGAGAAACTATTAGAGGCAAAAGGATAAATGAAAAAAGCAAAAAGAGTCCAAGCTGTGTCTATCATTGGCGGCGCGGATGGGCCGACGAGTGTCTTTTTAGTTGGCAGAAAAAGCGGTGCCAAGCCTAGTCTAAAGCAGAGAGTAGAGCAATATCTATACAAAAGAAAAAAGGCCAGAGTCAAGCGCTCCATCACCGCTAGTTCGCATACGTTAGAGGAGACATGCCAGTATATGATAAAAAGATATGCAGCAAGAGAAGTGCCAAAGAAGAACAGAAAGTATCAACAGGAGTATCATAGCCTAAGAGAAAGTATGATACTAAGAGAGAAGCCAGAGCTTTTAGGCGAAGCAGGAAAGCTTCAGAAGCCAAAGGCGATGGATGAAGCATCTCTAAGGGAATTCTGGGCGCAGATGGAGAAGAGAAGCGAGTTGATAAAGGCACTTCCTGATGATATGTTTCCGATGGATATTTGGCTCTATCAGATACATCTGAGAGAAAGAGGGGAGCTTTTTGTTACGATTGAGAAGACAAGAGGGATTCTTGCATGCTCTTATAGCGGCTCTAAAAAGGCGATGAAGGCATTAAAGCTGATAGTAAGAGATATCTCTCTCTACTATGGTGTGACAGAGAAAGATATCAGAGAAAAAACAGAGCGGTATCAATCCTTAGTTACCACTCTGTCTTCCTAGATAGTATTGGCTTATTGGATCTGCTCCTGTCCAGCCATATAGTTGATAAATTGCTGCGCCGTCCGGCCAGAGATGCCGCCGTGGCTTAGTTCCCATTTGTTGGCTTCTGCACACAGTTCTTCGTCGGAACAGGTAATCGACGGATAGCGCTTGCGAAGCTCTGTAACAATTGTATTGAATTCTTTTTTGGAAGGCTTTCCATAGTAGATAGTGACACCAAAACGCGCTACTAGGGAAAGCTTTTCCTGCATCGTATCTGAGCGATGCAGGCCATTGTCCATCTCTAAGTCATCCCGGTCATTCCAGGTCTCTTTGATAAGATGACGACGGTTAGAAGTCGCATAGATAAGTACATTGTCAGGCTTGGTCTCCATCCCGCCTTCAATCACTGCCTTTAAGTATTTATATTCTATCTCAAATTCTTCAAATGATAAATCATCCATATAGATAATAAAGCGATAATTTCGATTTTTGACCTGAGCGATAATATTAGACAGGTCTTTAAACTGGTGTTTATAAATCTCAATCATCCGAAGCCCCTGGTCATAGTATTCATTAAGAAGTGCTTTGATGCTGGTCGATTTGCCGGTGCCGGCATCTCCGCAGAGCAGCACATTGTTACAAGGCAGTCCTTTGATAAAAGCTTCGGTATTGTCAATCAGCTTTTTCTTCTGAATCTCATAGCCGATAAGGTCGCAAAACATCACCCGCTCGGTATTGTTAATCGGCAGAAATTCCACGCCATCTTCTAAATGCCGGATACGAAAGGCGCGATTAAGACCAAACATCCCAACACCATAAGCGGCATAGAAATCCGTGATAATCCGAAAGAACGCTTCTGCATCTTCTGCTTTTTCAAGCTGCTCGCTGACCAACTGTACCTTTTCACTGACATTTTTATTGTACATCCGCTCCTTTTTCTGGATAGCATGATAATTGCAGATGGTCGAGAAGCAGTCAATGCCAAGGTCCTTTTCTATTGGAGAAAAGTCAAAGTGAAACAATTTTAAAAAGATAGCAAAATCGCCTTTGGCAAAATGATTGACGCTGCCATCATTGGCCCCGACTTTCTCACTTGTCATACTAAAAGAATTTTCATTGGTCAATAGCAGAAAGGTCAGATAATTGTGCCAGAGATTTTTGTCAAATCCATAACAAGTTGCCAAATCAAGCAGTGCCTTCATCTGCTCATAGATTCTGGTAATCAGCTCTGCCGGTGTCCCCTTTTGCTGCTCATAATCTTGAAAGATACCAGAGAGCTTTAAAAGAATGTTGTCTTTTCCTAAATCCCTGTATAAAATCAGTCTTGCAATTTCTTTGTACATCGTGTTCGGCTCCTTTTCTTTTGAACGTCTGCTCTGTTATTTCATAACTATAAAGTAAAATAACACAAGCACGCCCAGGATAATCCGGTAATATCCAAATGGTTTAAAATCATTTTTCTTAATATAACCCATCAAAAACTTAATCGCTAAAATCGAGACAAAGAATGCAGTCACCATACCGACAAGTAAAAGAAGAAGCTCCGCTGATGAGAAGGCAAAACCAAATTTGACAAGTTTTAAAAGGCTTGCGCCAAACATAACCGGAATCCCAAGGAAGAAACTAAACTCCGCAGCAATCCCTCTAGAAGCTCCTAATAAGATAGCGCCTAAGATAGTAGAGCCAGAGCGGGAGGTGCCTGGTATCAGAGAGAGCACCTGAAAGATACCAATTCCAATCGCAAGCGAATACGTAATCTCACTAAGAGAAGTTACCCTGGGTTTTCTTTTCTTATTGTAGTTCTCTACCACAATAAAAAGAATACCATAGACAATCAATGTGACCGCAACCGTCTGATAGTTGTAGAACATCGCATCAAGCGTATCATCAAAGGGAATACCAATCACAGCCGCAGGGAGCACCGCTACTAATACCTTGAACCATAGCGACCAGGTATCTTTGCGAATCCATCCATTTTTGGGAGAGCAAAATGGCCAGAGTTTTGGAAAATACAAAAGCACAACGGCTAAGATAGCCCCAAGCTGTATCACAACCCGAAACATCTCCATAAATTCCGGCGATACCTGAAGCTCCATAAATTCTTCCACCAGTATCATATGTCCAGTGCTGGAGATAGGAAGCCATTCCGTGATGCCTTCTACAATTCCTAGAAAAATAACTTTTAAAAATTCCAACATGGTAAATACTCCTTTTTAAAAAGATTATGTCTTATTTTAATCACGATACCAAAAAAAGTCAATGTGCAAAAGCAATGTACAAAACAATGTATTAACAAAAACGACAAAATATGCTATGATATTCCAAAACTATAATGACGTTCAGAAATGGATAAGGGAGAGAGTTATGAAACAGCAGTTAGTGGACAAATTTTTAGAAATATACGGAGACGGGGACGCCGTAGATGTCTACTTTGCTCCGGGTAGAGTAAATCTTATCGGAGAGCATACCGATTATAACGGCGGTCATGTATTTCCATGTGCGATTACGATTGGTACTTATGCCGTGGCCAGGAGGCGAACGGATGATAGTGTGCGCCTCTATTCTCTGAATTATCCTGAGAATGGAATGATTCAAGCGTCCCTTAGAGACCTTGTCTATCGGAAGAAAGATGGATGGGGTAACTATCCCAAGGGGGTACTTCAGACCTTTATCAGCAAGGGATGCCAGATTCCATATGGCGTTGAGATTCTCTACTATGGGGAGATTCCCAAAGGACTTGGCATCGGCTCGTCTGCTTCGCTTGGTGTAGTGACCGGGTTGATTCTGAAAGAGCTGATGGAACTTAAAGATATCAATATGGTAGATATTGCCCTCTTTACACAGCTTGCCGAGAATGAATATATCGGTGCTGGCAGTGGGATTATGGACCCTTTTACGATTGCAATGGGGAAAAAAAATCATGCGATTTTCTTAGATACCAGTGACCTTTCTTATATATATGCACCACTTCTGCTCCCTCATGAGAAAATCATCATTACCAACAGCCAAAAATCTCGTTTGGCGGTCGATGAACGCTACCAGGAGCGCAGAGCGCAGTGTGAGCAGGCATTAAAAGAGCTGCAGCGTGTTGTTGCAATACGGGACTTAGGAGAGTTGACCGCAGAGGTCTTTGAGCAGGTGCAGGAGATGATAGAAAGCCCTATAAGGCTTAAGAGAGCCCGCCATGCCGTGACAGAGAACCAGAGAACCATTCAGGCAGTAGAAGCCTTAGAACGCGGCGACATTGAGGAATTTGGACAACTGATGAATGCCTCTCACCTCTCGCTCAAAGAAGATTATGAAGTCTCGTGTGAAGAACTGGACATCCTGGTAGAAGAATCCTGGGATATCGAAGGAGTATTAGGCTCCCGTATGATGGGAGCCGGTTTTGGCGGATGTATGATTAGCATTGTAAAAAACAGTGCAGTTAATGAATTTATCAATCACGTAGGCGAGCACTATAAGGAGCGGACAGGACTTGTCGCAGAATTCTATGTGGTGGAGACCGGAAATGGCGCAGCCAAGATATAGTATCAGCATCTTGGTCATCGCTTGGTAAAGCACAGAAGCGGAAAGGTAAGCTCCACCATAAAATACTCTCCTTCTTGGGACCAGGAAAAGCTTCCTTTGTGTTCTCCCATAATTCTCTGACAGGTTCTTAGACCAATCTGTGTACTCTCTTTTAAAGAATGCATCGGTTTGATATGATTGCAGATGCGGATAGAGAGTGTCTGGTCTTTTTCGTATGCCATAATCTCCAAAGGCTGATTGAGGTCTCCATATTTTTTTAGGTTGGAGATAAGATTGTCGATAACTCTTTGCAGGTATTCGCTGTCCACCTGAATTATACCAGAAAGTGCATCAATCTGGCATATCAGTGTGCCTCCCTGCTCTTGCCAGTCAAAAAATTGGCTGTTACATAGGTCTTCTAGAAGATTTTCACAAGTAATTGTATGGAACTGATACTGGTAATCCCTTTTGCCATAGACCAGGAAATATTCAAAGAGCCGGTCGGACATTTTTTTAAGCTGAAAAGCCTTCTCCCGGCAGTGCTCTAAATATTTTTGCATCTGCGCTTCGTCTTCATAGCGCTGCATGGTCAGCAGCTCTAAATAGCCAATCAAAGAGGTCAGAGGAGTACGAAGGTCATGCGACATGGCAGTGACTAACTCCATATTGGCTTTCTCGGCTTCATCTTTCATAAGTTGCTGGTCAAGGATACCATTTTTAAGGTTCTCAATCCCCTCGGCAAGACCTGTGATTTCATCATTTCCGCGTATGGTGACCGTATATTCCAAGTTGCCGCTGCCTAGTATCTTTAGTTCCTGGTGCAGTCTGTTGATATAGCGGATTTTCTGATGAATCAGCAAAAATAAAAGCATCACAAAGACAATACCGCCCATCATATAGCCCGCTATATCCACCAGATAGAACAGATGGGGGTCCATATAGCAGTCTAATTCAGCCTTGATAATGGTGCCATCAAAAAGAGATACATCATAGTAGGGAAGACCAGTGCCATTTAATGGGATGGCGACCTCCTCATCTTCGGTAAAAAAGATGGTATTGCTGCTAAAGAGAGCTTCTACATCCCGATAGAATACCACATATACATTTGATTCTTTTTGTGCCCAGGAGGCAAGAAGCTCGATATTTTGCTCTGTCACCTGATTGCTTGTGATAAAATTCGAAAGCCTGTCTAGGCAGTCCTGTGTCTGCCGCTCATAGTAATCATCGCTGCCGATTTTCTGCATCATCAGCTGTAAACTAATATCTTCGACTAATTGAGCGACAAAGACACCCGCGATTAAAGAGATAACAGTCATTAAAACCAGTTCCAGCGTCAGTTTGCGTTTCTTTTTTTTCTCAATTGACACAATAACCTCTTCCCCAGATATTCTGAATATAGGAATCTCCGTTTTTCTCCAGTTTTCTTCGAATATTTCGAATATGTACCATCACTGTATTGCCGGAATTAGGAAAGAAGATTTCTTTCCAGATAGTTTCATAGATTTCTTTGACAGAAAATACCTTTCGCGGATTGGATACCAGAAGTAAAAGAATCTGATATTCCATCTCTGTAAGGGAGATATCCTGTCCATTCATCTGTACCGTCTGTAACTCCTGGTTAATCGTAAGGTCCCGATAGAAGATAATTTTCTCCATCTTTTCTTCTGATTTTTGATAGACCCGGTAACGTCGAATCAGTGCTTTAACCCTGGAGAGAAGTTCCATATACGAAAAGGGCTTTACAAGGTAATCATCACCTCCGGCTGAGAAGCCAATCACTTTGTCGTGTTCTCCCGATTTGGCTGTCAAAAATAAAATCGGAACATTTGTCTTTTCCCGAATTTTTGTACAAGCCTGTATACCAGATTCTCCAGGCATCATAACATCCAAGATAACAAGGTCTACACGCTCTGCCTGTTCCACCGCTTCCTGTGCGTTGACCGCTTCTAAAATCTCATATCCTTCACTACTTAACATCATCCGAAGCACTTCGCGAATCTCCGGCTCATCATCTGCTACTAAAATTCTCTGTTTTTCTTGCATTTTCTCACCGTCCTGTTTTATGTATAACTGCTTTCAGTGTAACATGTCAAGTAGATTCTTGCGAGTAGAAGGTGATACAATTAAGATTTCTTAAGATTTATGAACTTTGCATATCTTTTGCATCATTTTTCAGAATCGCTGGAAATCTTGCTTTCAGCGTGTTATGCTGAAGAAAACAACAGATATAGGAGGTATTTTGAAAAATGGAAGAAAAGAAAGGAATGTTACCAAAAGGCATATCAGCGATTGTTGTGGCGACGATTGCAGCAGTAGCAGCGATTATCTGTATGACAATTTTAACAAACGGTGTGGTTAGCTATAAGACACACAGCGGTGGCGACGGACTGACAGCGACCGGTTCAGCAAGTTGTAATTTTGAGTCAGACCTGATTGTATGGAGAGGCAGTTTCTCCGCCTATGGAATGACAACCAAAGAAGCTTATGGGGTAATTAAAGATAACGCAGAGATTGTCAAACAGTATCTGCTTGACAATGGGATTACAGAAAGCGAACTGGTGTTCAGTTCTATTGATATCTCACAACGCTATCGGACCGAATACGACGAAGAAGGCAACTATAAAAGAGAGTATCCCGATGGCTACGACCTATATCAGGGACTGACCGTTACTTCTACTGATATTGATAAAGTAGAATTAGTCTCCAGAGATATTACAAAACTGATTGAATCAGGAGTGGAGCTTGCTTCCTATTCACCGGAATATTACTGTACAAAATTAGACGAAGTAAAATTAGACCTGATTGAGAAGGCAACCGACAATGCAAGACAGAGAATTGATATCCTTGTAGAAGGAACCGGCAGCAGAAGAGGTAAACTTTTGACCGCAAGCCTTGGTGTCTTTCAGATTACCCCGACCAATTCTGGCTCTAGCAGTTACAGCTATGATGGCGCTTTTGACACCAAATCCCGCTACAAGACAGCAACCGTTACAGTACGACTGAATTACGCAGCAGAGTAACAGGAGACAGATAAGAATGGGTAATTTACATGTGATGCTTGATAGTATCGTGGAGGCTGCGATTCTGCTCTTTGAGTTTATCGGGGTGGGAATTATTATCTTCTCAGGTATCCGGGGATTTTTTCTCTACCTAAAGCGTTCGCCCGATACCAAGCTAACACTTGCAAAAGGACTTTCCATGGGACTTGAGTTTAAGCTTGGAAGTGAGATACTACGTACTGTGATTGTCAGAGACTGGACAGAGATTGCAACCGTTGGAGGCATTATTATCCTTCGGGCAGCACTGACGTTTTTGATCCATTGGGAGATTAAGGAGGAGGAGAAGGAGAAACATTCTTAGAACCCTTTTTAGTGTAGATTCCTGGGAAAATCTATGTTAAGATAGAATTAATATATAAGGAATCAGACAATATAAAGGGAACGATATGAAATCAAAGAAAAAATATACTATCACAGATGTAGCAGATATGTTAGGAGTTTCTAGAGCAACCGTTTCTAGAGCTCTCAATGGAACTTCGGGGGTTGGCCCAGAACTTAGAGAGAAAATTATTGCTTTTGCAGAGGAGATAGGGTATCGGCCAAATACATTGGCAAGAAGCCTAAGTAAGGGACGGGTAAATATCATCGGACTAATATTTGGTGATGTTCGTAATCCTTTCTATTCCGAACTGACGTTCTATATACAGAAGGCGCTGGAGCGGTATGGTTATACAGTAATGATTTTTAACAGCGAATACGATAGAGAGAGAGAAGCGCGCAGTATAGAGACTGCAAGAGAATTGTGCCTAGCAGGCTTGATTTTATTTACTGTGGTGACAAATATGGAAGAAGAACAGCTTCGGGCGATGAATATTCCAATTGTCTTTGTCAATCGAACGCTGGAATTGCAGAACTATGATTCGGTCTTATTGGATAACTTCCGAGCGGGTTATATTGCAACTATGCATCTGATAGAATTGGGACATAAGAGAATCGGCTTTGTCTGCGGACATCAGCAGTCTTCAGTTACGGTGCAGCGGTTTGAGGGGTATCGACAGGCTTTAAAGACATATTATCTGACGATGCAAGAAGAAGACGTGATACCTGGTGATTTAAAGATGAAACGGGGATATGAAGTGGCAGAAGAATTTTTTCGGCGTGAAGAAAGACCATCCGCGCTTGTGATTGGAAATGATTTGATGGCACTTGGTTTTTTGGATTGCTGCAAAGAAAAAGAGATTGAGATTCCCGAAGAATTGTCAATTGTCAGCTTTGATAATATTGATTTTGCCAATTTGAATGGATTTAAACTGACCACCATCAGCCAGAGAGTGGAAGAGATGGGAGAGAAGGCGGCAGAGCTTATGGTGAGAAGAGTCGAACATCCAGAGTCAGAATATAAGAGAATTATCTTAGAGCCACAGCTAGTTGTCAGAGATACCACCAGAGAATATAAAGAAACGTAGAGATAAAAAACAAGAGAAAAGGACTTTGCATCTTGAATAAAAGTCCTTTTCTCTTGTTTTTTAATGACAAGTAAGGGAGAAAAGCATCTGCTGATAATGCTCTCTCTGTGCTTTTATATCTTCAGGAACAGAAGCAATACTTGCAATCAAAATACGCTTGGTAACTTCACAGTAAGTAGTCAGCTGCATTGAGCAGACCGTCTCCTCTTTTCCAAAGGCGCGATAGATAGAATGATTTGCCTTGATAGAGGTATGCATCAGATATGCCTTGTGTGATAAACCTTTCACAGGCTCCATCGACAGGATTTCAAAATGGTCTTTTTTATTTTTCTTCTGTTTTTTTGCATATTGCATCTTCAATTCTTCCATATATTCATCAATCGTTATCTCCTTTTGCATCTTTGCCCATCGAACAGAAAGAGAAGCCTGATTCGGTGAATTTCGTTCGGATGAGCGGTCAATTTTTACAAAACCATCATAATAGTCAAATGATTTACTTGGATTGATAAAGATATGCCAGGTATCGGGATAGAGAATCTTTACCCGATAAGCCTGAAAAGGAATCAGCTCTAACATTTTGAAACCCCTTTCTGTTGTTTATTTCTGATTAACTGCCTGAAGTGTTGCGTCAGTAAGTGAGGTAAGTTCTGCACCAGAATAGATAATAGAATCAATTCTGGTGTGATATTTAGCAGTAATTTCTTCTGGAACTTTAGTACACAGACTGACAACAACCAGAAGAAGCGTATTGACTACCAATGCCCAGACCAGAGCAGAGAAACCAAATGGTGGTTTGACAAAGAAGGTTAAGACTATTGCAACAAGTAGTCCAGAGACGGTACCAGTAATAGCGCCTTCTTTGCTTGCGCGCTTCCAGAACAAGCCAAATAATGTGGCTGGAAGTATCTGTGCAAAGAATGGAGAGGATAACTTATAGGCGTAATCTGTAATACTGGCTGGTTTCAGTGCTACAATCACTAAGGTAATGATCATCAGCAACAAAAGAACCAGACGACCAAATTTTACCACTTGTTTGGAGTCAGAAGTCTTACCTTTTAGTTCATAGACATGGTGCAGATAGATATCTCTTGAAGCCATTGCACTTGCCGATAATAGCAGCGAATCTGCAGTGGATACACCAAAGGCAAACAGGCATAAAAGAGAGATAAAGGCAATAAAAGGCGGTGCATACTGCGTAGATAAAATTGCTACAATATTGTCCGGTTTTTCAAATCCAGGCCCTAAGATAGCTGGTGCCAAGATAGCTCCGATAATCACGATAGGGGAATATACCAACACATAAGACAGTGGCATCGCCCATGACATCTGACGGAAATTCTCTTTGCTAGAAGCTACAAAGGTTCTCATAAAGATATGAGGCCATACAACGGTCGCGATAGCACCTGTTAAGGCATTACTAATCATGCCTTTCCAGTTAAAGGTGCCGTTAGGACCAGGACAGGACAGAATATCAAAGGTACCATTTTGCTGCATAATCTGTACAGCCTCTGCAAATCCTCCATTGGGGAAATAACGCATCGTAAGATAGACAATCAATGTAATCAGCGTACCAAAGCCAAGGCACATATGGAAAGTGTCCATCCAAGCGACAGAGCCCATACCACCACCAATAATATGCAAAGATACTACAATCGTACCAACCGCAACGGCAATCACATAAGGAACCATACCATCTGTGGTTACAACGACTGCATCACCGATAGCGACTAACTGCATCGCTACATAAGGCACAATAAATAAGATTAGAAAAGCGGAGACAAACAGTCCATATCCATCGGAATAATATCTAGACCTTAGATAGTCAACAGGGGTGGTAAATCCATATTCTCTACCTAAAAGCCAGAGCCGATAACCAACAACCACAAACATTAGCGCTGCAACCATACCTCCGGTATTGGAATAGAAGCCAATGCCATCCTTGTAGATGCCAGAGGGTGCCCCATAGAAAGCAAGCGCACTAAAGACTGAGATTGAGGTGGTACATAAGAGAACAAAAGGATTTAGTCCTCTGTCTGCGGTGAAAAATTTTTCTGAAGATTCACTGGTGGATTTAAAGGAACGAAAGCCATGCCATACAATAAAGATAGCATAGACTAGGATTCCCAAACTGATAAGTATTGCTGGTTTCATAACATTTCCTCCTATCGTAATTTCTTAGTTTTATTTTACATGTTTTTGTGTATTGAAAAATGCATTAAAGTAAAGTCCCCAGACAATCGCGGCTATAACCGGGAAAAACAACAGAAGTCCAAGTTGAAGCGGCAGCCAGCCAAAGAGAAGCGGATTGGGAAGAACGGTCACCAATACATAGTCAATAAAGAAATAAACAATGTTGAAAAGAACAAATAAAATAGTTACAGTTTTACTCATACCTTCCTCCTTTTAAAGAAAATATTTCGTTATAAAGTTACAAAAAAGAAAACGATATAGTTTATTTGTGATTAAATTGTATGCTAATATAGTTAAAATGTCAATAAAAAAGAGAAAATAGATAAAATATTGTTAAAGTGCACAATATTAATGGCGCAAAATTGGTGAAAATAGAGAAACCGATTTCGTTATATTGACAAATGAAAAAGAAAATATTATGATTCATTAAAAAGAAGCCGATTTAGTTTTAGGATAAGGAGGTGTACATAATATTATGCATACAGGAGAGATATTTTGGCCAATGACCATTCAAAATCTGCCAAAAAACATGTATGCATCTTTGACAGAGACTAAGAAGCGATTACCCAATAAGACTGCGATAATAGATAATTTTGGGCGTACTTACAGCTATCAGGATTTGCAAGAAAAAGTGCAGATATTTTCTACATGGTTGTATCAGTACAAACAGGTTAGAAAAGGACAACATGTGGCGTTACTATTATATAACAGTATTGAGTTCTGTGTAGCTTTTCTGGCACTAAATCGTTTGGGAGCAGTGGTGGTGCCTTTACCTACAAAGTATAAAAAAGAAGAGATTTTATCGCTGTTAGAAAAGTCTGATGTTACACTGCTTATCAGTGATGAAACATTTGTATCCTATTTTGACATCTGTAAAGAAAAAAATATCTCACTTTTAGAAGTGAAAGATGGAGAAAAAGGATATGGGCTTGCACCGTGTTCTGTTTGTGATAACAAGATAGACTTAAGGAAGATAGAACAAGAGATAAAAGCTTCGGATTTGGCATTGCTAATGTTTACTTCAGGGACAACTTCGCAGAGCAAAGGCGTCCTTCTTACCAATGAAAATATGATGCATGCAGTGGTAACTTATCAAAAGACACTTAAGATATCAGAAGAAGAACGGGCAATTCTTCCTATTCCTATCTATCTAATCACTGGATTGGTTGCAGTGTTTGGATTGATGCTCTATGTGGGTGGAACGGTTGTACTACATAAATTCTTTGATGCTAGGCGGGTATTAGAGGATATAAAGAACTACCAGATTACGTTTTTACATGCTTCGCCGACCGTATTTACTCTACTTTTGGAACAAAGAGAAGAATACTTGACACTTCCAAGCCTTCGTATATTTGCTTGTGGCAGCAGCAATATGCCACCTGGAAAGATTAAAATGTTGAAAAGATGGCTTCCAAATTGTGCATTTCGTACCATATATGGGCTGACAGAGACAACTTCTCCTGCTACCGTTTTTCCAACAGATGCAAATGAAAGCCCTTATATTGGCTCTTCTGGTGTACCAATTCCTGGCATTGTATTTAAGATTGTAAACAGTGATGGAGAAGAAGTGCCAGATGGGGAGAAAGGGGAAGTGCTTGTAAAAGGAAAGAATGTAACAAGCTCCTACTATAAAACTCAAAATGGCGCGATTATAGACGGATGGCTGAATACAGGCGATATTGGATATTTTAATGAAGCGGGTTATCTGTATTTGGTCGACCGCAAAAAAGATATGATTAATCGAGGCGGAGAGAAAATCTGCAGCTTTGATGTGGAAAATGAACTTTTAAGTATCGAGGGAGTAGAGGACACTGCGGTTGTGGGAATCTTAGATGAATTGTATGGAGAAGTGCCGGTGGCAGTGGTAAAACTGCAAGTAGCAGGTTCTTTGACAGAGGCAGAACTAAAAAGCAGATTAAAAGAGAAAATTGCTGGCTATAAAGTTCCTGTAAAAATAAAAATGGTAGACCATATTCCAATGACAGAGAATATGAAGACCGATAAGAAAAAGATTCGGAAATTATTTCAAAATCAAGGATGACAGAGAGGAGAAGAGAAGATGAAAAAACCTGTATTTATCAGTGCTAGTGAAGCGGCAGCTTTGATTGCAGATGGCAGCACTATCGCTACGATTGGCATGACATTAGTATCATCCAGTGAATCTATCTTAAAGGCGATAGAGAAGCGTTTTTTAGAGACAAAAAGCCCGCATGATTTAACACTGGTTCATTCTTGCGGACAAAGTGACAGAGACCGCGGGATTCAGCACTTTGCACATGAGGGGATGCTGTCTCGGATTATCGGGGGACATTGGGGATTACAGCCCAAGATTATGAAGTTGATTGCGGAGAATAAGATTCTCGCATACTGTATCCCTCAAGGACAGTTTGCGCAGCTATATCGAAGTATGGCTGGTGGAGAGCCTGGGAAGATTACCAAAGTTGGTCTTGGAACGTTTATTGACCCAAGAATTGACGGGGGCAAGATGAACGAGCGAACCAAGTCAGCGCCAGACATTGTAGATATTGTAACAATTGCTGGAGAGGAATATATGCGCTATCAGCCGATTCCTCTGGATTATTGTATTATCCGTGGTACTTATGTAGATGAAAATGGCAATCTCTCAACAGAGCAGGAAGCCATGCAGTTAGAAGTGCTTTCAGCAGTGTTAGCTTGCAAAAAATATGGTGGAAAAGTCATTGCACAGGCCAAACAAAAAGTAACTGCTGGAAGTATTCACTGTAAAAAAGTTACGGTTCCTGGTATCTTTATCGATGCGGTGGTTATCTGTGACAATCCAGAAGAAGACCATCGACAGACCCATAGCTTTTTCTTTGACCCGGCATATTGTGGGGATGTAAAGGTGCCCGTGGAGGCTTCGGAGATGCTTCCGCTTACCGTGCGCAAGCTGATTGGAAGACGTGCAGTGATGGAGCTTCAAAAAGATGATGTATTAAATGTGGGCACAGGTATTCCCAATGATGTAGTAGGAGCGATACTTGCAGAAGAACAAGTACAAGAAGATGTGACAATCACCGTAGAGTCAGGTATTTATGGGGGGATTCCAATGGGCGGTGTGGACTTTGGTATTGCCAAAAATAATTTTGCACTGCTTAGACATGATGACCAGTTTGACTATTATAACGGAGCTGGCGTCGATGTTACCTTTATGGGAGCAGGAGAGATTGATGAAAAAGGAAATGTCAATGCGACAAGACTTGGACCAAATCCAACCGGAGCCGGAGGATTTATTGATATTACCACCAATGCAAAACATGTAGTCTTTTGTTCTACCTTTACAGGCAAAGGATTAGAGTGTTCCTTTGAAGATAACAAGCTCCATATTCATAAAGAAGGCAGTCTTATCAAATGTGTGAAAAAGTTGCAGCAAATATCCTACAATGGAACGATTGCCCGCAAAAAAGGGCAGAAGATGCACTATGTAACCGAGCGGGCGGTCTTTGAACTTCGACCAGAAGGACTGACACTTACAGAGATTGCACCAGGGATTGACCTTCAGACACAGGTTCTTGATTTGATGGAATTTCAGCCACTGATTGCATCGGATTTAAAGGAGATGGATGCATCTATTTACCATACAGACGGACCTTTTGGACTGGCTAGATTTTTATAAAGGGAGCGTGAGAAGAAGATGAAAAAGGTGATGGTCGTTGGCGCTGGCATTATGGGAAGCGGCATTGCACAGGTGTGTATAGAACATGGATTAGAGACGATTCTTACAGATGTATCAGAAGAAGTGGCAGAGAAGGGCAAAGAGAAAATCTATCATTTCTTACAGAGAAAAATCGAAAAAGGCAGGATGACACAAGAAGAAAGAGACCAGGCAGTTGTTCTTTTAAAAAGCAGTGGAGATTATCAGGACGGCATAGATGCAGATATTGTGATTGAGGCAGCTACAGAAAACGTGGAGATTAAGTTGCAGATTTTTAAGAAGTTAGATGAGATTGTGAAAGAAAAGACAATCTTGGCATCGAATACTTCAACAATATCGATTACCAAGATTGCCGGAGCGACCAAGCACCCAGACCGTGTGATTGGCGCACATTTCTTTGTTCCACCTCCAGCAATGAAACTTTTGGAGGTGACACCAGGACTGCTTACCAGTGAGGAGACAATAAAAGCAACGTTTGCTTTTGCCAAGCTGATTGGAAAAGAAGCAATACAGGCACCGGATACTTCTGGATTTTTAGTCAATCGCATCTTGGTTCCTATGCAAAATGAAGCGATTTTTATGGTACAAGAAGGCAGTCGGCCAGAGGATGTGGACCGCGCGATGAAATTGGGCGCAAACCTGCCTATGGGTCCACTAGAGCTGACAGACTATGCAGGACTTGACACAGTATTAGCAGTGATGACACAGATGTATACAGATTTAGGAGACCCCAAATACCGACCATGTCCGCTTCTACGGAAGATGGTAGATGCACATCTACTTGGCAGAAAGACAGGGAGAGGATTTTATAGTTATTGATGGGCGGATGCGGAACTTTACAACAGCAGAAGCCCAGATAATGCCAAGAAGGATTTTCAGACGAGAAGCGGCTGAAAATGTTTCTAGAGAAGGGGCATTAGAAGGGCGGATGCGGAACTTTACATCAAGAAAGGATAAAGAAAAATGGGTAGATTAGACAATAAAGTAGCGATTGTAACTGGCGCAGGCCGGGGACTTGGAAAAGGGATTGCAATGCAGTTAGCGCTAGAGGGTGCAAAGGTAGTTGTGGCAGATATGGCTCCGGCAGATGAGGCCGTGGCAGAGATTGAAGCAGCAGGTGGCACGGCGACAACATACCGTGTAAATGTGGCTAAGCAGGAAGAAGTACAGGCGCTTGTGGAATATGCAGTCAAGACCTATGGGACACTGGATATTATGGTGAATAATGCGGGAATTAATCGGGATGGAATGTTACATAAGATGTCAGTAGAAAACTGGGATACCGTAATTGCAGTGGATTTGACAGGAACATTTTATGGAACGCAGGAGGCGATTAAGTATATGCGGCCAAAGGAGAGCGGAAGAATCATCAATATTTCTTCGGGAAGCTGGCTTGGAAATATCGGGCAGGCAAACTATGCAGCGGCAAAAGCAGGAGTTGTCGGACTTACAAAGACCGCAGCCAGAGAGAATGCCAAAAAGGGAATTACCTGCAATGTAATTTGTCCAGGCTTTATTGAGACGGATATGACAGTAAAACTCAAAGAAGTAAATGGAGGCGCAGCCTGGGAGAGTATGGTTTCCAGAGTTCCTA
>Ga0137308_101528_pt1 | contig 21708 bp, 27 predicted proteins | sample Inofrocosms_June_FD_97181 | JGI IMG/M metagenome (GOLD analysis project Ga0137308, IMG submission 97181) | Mouse cecal microbial communities from Vienna, Austria - N-Acetylneuraminic and N-Acetylglucosamine D2O microcosms_June | ecosystem: Host-associated > Mammals > Digestive system > Large... | reverse complement strand
TAAGATTGACACGCTGTCTTACACTGCTGTGAAGGCTCTTCCTGAGTATACTTCCAACGCAGTGGCTGAGATGGACGGTGTCCGCGATCTCCCTGCCATTGCTTCCGCAAGCAACCTGGTGACAGAGGGTGCGCAGACCAATGCTACCTGTATTGTTGACAAGGTAGATGTAAACGCAATCAGATATGCACAGGATAAGGCAGCAGCAGTTGGCGGCGCTATGCTGGCAGTTGCAAAACTCTCCGCTCCTGGCGTTAACCTTGTAGATGCCCAGGTGGCTCTGACCATCGAAGGCGTTGCAGCAGGTGATGCAGTTTCTGTATTTAAGTGCGTTAAGGGAGAGTGGGTAGCAGTTGACGTTGTAGCAGTGGCAGAGAATACTGTTACCATCAAGTTTGATTCCGAGGGAATTTTCACTGTTATCAAGTAATCAGACGGCAGGAAAAATGTCCCGCAGCAGCGGGGCGGATGATTATTCCTAACATTATAAAAAGAATGACAAGTGTGGGCATATGGGCCGGTCTTTTGTGACCGGCTCTTTGTGTAGGCGGGCAAATGAGGGTAAGTGGCAGGATAGAACGCAGCAATTTGTACCTACGTCGGATTCCGTACCGATTTACGGTTATCGGAGCGAGCTGCAGCAAGTAGATTGGCAACAATAAAAAAAGGGGTTGACATATGCCGGCGGCGTATGATATAGTTTCAAATGTGCAAAAACGTGTAAAAGCACAGACAACCAAGCAGAGCATCCGCTCTCACCTTGCAACGATTTCAGTTCGCAAGCGTTCATAGCCTTTGTACCGCCGGAGGGCGGATTTTGTCGGGCGTTTATGAGCGGGTGGATAGCGAGGCTGTCCGCTCTTTTTTTGCGTGAAGAAACTGAGTCAGAAGAAAGTTTTCTTATGGGAGGGTAAAACGATTAGCGACTTATTTATCAATGAGCAGATCAGAGACAGAGAAGTACGAGTGATCGGTGTAGACGGAGAACAGCTCGGTGTTATGCCGACGAGAGAGGCGATGAAACTTGCGGAAGAAGCAGGAGTGGATCTGGTGAAGATTGCGCCTACGGCGAAGCCCCCTGTGTGCAAGATTGTGGACTACGGCAAGTTTAAGTATGAACAGGCCAGAAAAGACAAGGAAGCAAAGAAGAAACAGAAGATCGTTGAGATCAAGGAGATTCGTCTTTCTCCCAATATCGATACCAACGATTTGAACACGAAGGTGAATGCTGCCAGGAAATTTATCAGTAAGGGTGACAGGGTGAAGGTCACTTTGCGTTTCCGCGGTCGTGAGATGGCGCATATGAATACCAGTAAGCATATTCTGGATGACTTTGCGCAGGCTCTTTCCGACATTGCGGTGATGGATAAGGCGCCGAAGGTGGAAGGCAGAAGCATGACCATGTTTTTAGCTGAGAAGCGCTAAGCGCTCGGTTAAAATAAATGATATCCCGGGTAGATATCTCGTAACAGGAATAAAAATACAGGAGGAACAGTAAAATGCCGAAAATGAAAACCAGCAGAGCTGCTGCAAAACGTTTCAAGGTAACCGGAACGGGTAAATTAAAGAGAAATAAAGCGTATAAGCGCCATATCTTGACCAAGAAGACAAGAAAGAACAAGAGAAATCTCAGAAAGCCTGCGATGACCGATAAGACGAACGTAAAGAGCATGAAGAAGATTCTGCCCTATCTGTAAGACAGGCATAGACGAGGGAGTTTGAAATTTAGGAGGGAAAAGACATGGCAAGAATAAAGGGCGGCATGAACGCCAAAAAGAAACATAACAGAGTGTTAAAGCTTGCGAAGGGTTACAGAGGCGCAAGATCTAAGCAGTATAGAGTAGCAAAGCAGTCCGTAATGAGAGCGCTGGCATCATCCTATGCCGGCAGAAAAGAGAGAAAGCGTCAGTTCAGACAGCTCTGGATCGCTCGTATCAATGCAGCGGCAAGAATGAACGGTCTGTCCTACAGCAAATTTATGTATGGTCTGAAGAATGCAGGCGTTGACATGAACAGGAAGATGCTTGCAGAGATGGCAGTCAACGATGCGGCAGGCTTTACCACCCTGGCAGAGCTTGCAAAAGCGAACTTGAAATAAATGTGAAAAATGAGGACATGGCGTATATGCCGTGTCCTTTCTCTTCATAATTAGTAATAGAGAACAGATGACAGGAGGCGTTTATGGGAGTATTGGAGGGCTTACAGCCGGAACGTGTATTTCATTTTTTTGAGGAGATCAGCCGCATTCCCCATGGCTCCGGGAATACCAGGGCGATCAGTGATTATCTGAAAGCGTTTGCAGAAGAAAGAGGTCTGTTTTGCAGGCAGGATGAACTTGGCAATATCGTTATCATCAGGGAGGCTTCCCCTGCCAGAAAAGAGGAGGAGCCTTATATTCTGCAGGCACATGTGGATATGGTGGCGGTGAGTGCGCAAGGTGTGGAGATCGATATGAAAAAAGAGCCACTCAGACTGAAAGTGGAGGATGGCAGAATCTTTGCTGAAGGCACCAGCCTTGGCGGTGACGACGGGATCGGCGTAGCGTACTGTCTGGCGGTTCTGGATGAGCAGACGGTTTCCCTCCCACGCCTGGAAGTCATTCTGACGGTGGATGAGGAGACGGGCATGGAGGGTGCGACAGACATTGATCTTTCCATGCTGCGCGGCAGGCGCATGATCAATCTGGATCAGGAGGAGGAGGGCATTTTCATTACAAGCTGTGCCGGTGGAGCACGAGTGGATGTGGAAATACCCATGGAGCGGGAAGTGGCGCCGGGAAAGGCGTATCGGTTTTTAGAATTTCGGATCACAGGGCTTGTGGGTGGTCATTCGGGCATGGAGATCGGAAAAGGACTCGGCAATGCCAACTGGCTTCTCGCTTCTCTTCTCTGTGGCATTTCCCTGCGCTATGATATCCGATTGGCACAGATGAAAGGGGGGCTTGCGGATAACGCGATTCCCCGGGAGGCGGAGGCTGCGTTTTTTGTGCGCGAAGCGGATTTGCCGGAAATTTTGTCCTATGCGGAGGCAGAGGAACAGAAGATCAGGGAGGCATTGCTGGAAAATGACCCCGGATTTGCGCTGGAAAAAGTCTGCCATGATGTTACAGTTTCTGCTCCGGCATATACAAGAGCGGCAACGAAGTCGGCGCTTGCCTGTCTGTGTAAACTGCCAAACGGCGTTGTCGCTATGAGTGAGGACGTGGAGGGACTGGTGGAAACTTCTCTCAATCTGGGGGTATTGTCCCTGCGGGAGAATTGCCTGCGCCTGCAGTACGCAGTCAGAAGCAGCGTGGATGGGGACAGAGCAGAGCTTTGCAGACATATGATACAGATTGCGGAAGAGGCCGGTGCAAAGGCAGTTGTCAGAAACGCATATCCCGGATGGGCGTATCGGAAGGATTCGCCTCTTCGGGAGCAGATGGTACGGATTTATGAGAGAATGTACGGGAAGAAACCGATTTTGGAGGCGATTCACGCAGGACTGGAGTGTGGTATCCTGGCGGGTAAGATTCCGGGCCTGGACTGTGTCAGTATCGGACCGGATCTGCAGAACGTGCATACGGCCGAAGAGAGCATGGATATCGAATCGGTGGGAAGGGTCTGGAACTATCTTCTGGAAGTTTTAAAACAGTAAACGGTGAATTGCTGACAGATATTGACAGAAACTGGATAAAATCGTAGAGTATAGGTGTTAGGAATTATTTTAGGGCAAATATATGATGCAGGGTGAAGAATGGTTATGAGAGATATATTGACGGGATTAGACCAGTATGAGGTTTTTCTGGAGAAACTGGAAAAGGAAATGGAGCAGATCGGCGAGGACCGGATTGCCATCGTATATACAGATATTAAGCATTTTAAATATATCAACGATACCTACGGTTATAAAGTGGGGGATGCACTGCTGAGAGATTTTGTTGCAGGCTTTCTGGAGAGCGAAGAACTGATTCTCTGTGCCGCCAGAGTCTATTCCGATAATTTTGTTGTGGCTGGCAGATTATCCGCTGACAGTCTTACCAACGAGCAATTCCGAGATATCATTAACCAGGCTAATATGAAGCGTGAGACAGAATTTCGTGAGAAATATCTCAACAGCAGACTGCAGTTTTGTACAGGTATCAGTGTGACGGATAAAAACAGCCGCAGTCTGGATGCGGAGACAGCCGTTTCCAATGCCAATCTTGCCAGAAAGGTGGCAAAGGAGATGGAGCACGACAGTTGTGTGCTCTTTGACCAGAGTATGATGGAGGGAATCAGACGTGAAGTGGAAATCACTTCCTCCATTCCCAGAGCACTGGAGCAGAAAGAGTTTCAGGTATATTTCCAGCCGAAGATTGATACAGATACCCTTGAGCTGATCGGGGCGGAGGCTCTGGTGCGCTGGCAGAAGCCGGACGGCAGTTTTGTCTATCCCGATGAGTTTATCCCGCTGATCGAGCGGAGCGGGCAGATCGTGGATGTGGATTACTATGTATACAGGGAGGTTTTCAGCTTTCTCGACAAAAGGCTGAAGGAAGGGAAAAAAGTAGTTCCTATTTCCTTGAACGTGTCCAGGGTTCATCTGCAGAAAATGCATATTTTACAGTATATACAGGAGCTGCTTGAGGAGTTTCGGATTCCATGCTCGCTGGTGGAGTTTGAACTGACGGAGAGTATTTATCTGGATAATACGGAACAGGCACTGGAGTTGATTAAAGGACTGCATAGTTTGGGAATCAAAGTGTCCATGGATGATTTTGGTTCCGGGTATTCATCTCTGAATCTGCTCAGTAAACTGCCCATAGACATTATCAAATTGGATCGGGTATTCCTAAAGGAAGGCGAGATGCAGGAGAGCGACAGGATCATTATTTCCTGCGTGGTGGATATGGCCAAAAAACTGAAGATCACTTCTCTGTGCGAAGGGGTAGAGACGCAGGAGCAGAGTAATTACCTGAAGGAAGTGGGCTGCCAGATGCAGCAGGGATTTTACTTTTCAAGACCGATTCCGCAGGCAGTTTTTGAAAATTTGATAAAAGAGCAATAATTTGTAAAAAAGTTGCGTAATAGGGCTTGCATTTTTCTGCGAGATTTGTTATAGTAGTAAAGGTTTTTCGGGGTGTGGCTCAGGTGGTAGAGCGCTACTTTAGGGAAGTAGAGGCCGCAAGTTCAAGTCTTGTCACTCCGATAATAAAAAACCTTGAAAGCATGGGGCTTTCAAGGTTTTTTGCGTCTTAAAATAGTAATAAAAATAGGCGAAATTTAGTAAAAAACGAGTGCGTTCCAACAAAATTCCAACAAAATTTAAGGATATGAGCAGCCGGGGAAGGGTTTGGTGACCTTTCACCCGGTTCATTTTTTATTTGATTTATGCAAAACAAGCCCTGTTTCGTGCGGCATTATGAATTTTTCAATGCAGTCTGTAAAAATAACATGGATTGGAATTGATGTTATAAAAATTTGGTGTTGTAGGAGGTTTTTATAACATGGACAGGGACGCGATAAAGGCGGTAGGATACGTCAGAGTATCGACTGACAGCCAAGTCAGGCATGGGTATTCATTAGACGAGCAGAGGGAGGAGATAGTAAGATACTGTAACAATCAGCAATACGCCCTGTTGGAGATATTTTCGGACGAGGGGGTCAGTGGGGCGAAGGCGGACGAGGACGAAATGACGGTTGCGCGTGACGGGCTGTTGGATATGTTGGTTTATGTGAAAGAAAGAGGAGTACGTTATATTGTGGTACTCAGTACAAGCCGATTATGGCGTAGTGACATGGTGCGGGTGCTGATCCACAGGGAACTCAAAAAATGTAACGTGGATGTTAAGGCGATTGACCGTCCCCAGTATTCGATTTACACACAGAATCCAAATGAAGTGCTTGTAAACGGGATGCTTGAGCTTTTGGATGTTTATGAGCGGTTGGAGATTGCATTGAAGTTAAAGCGCGGACGATTACAGAAGGCGAAGGAAGGGGGATATGCCGGTGGGGGCATACCGTTCGGTTACTATTGTCCCCATGGTGGGAAAAAACTGTTCATACAACAGGAAGAAGCCGAGGCGGTACAACGGGTTTTTCAATTAAAAGAGTTAATGCCAACGCTTACCTTGCAAAAGATTTCAGACTTTATGAATCTTTTGGGCTACACAGGGAGAAACGGGAAGGACTTCAATCCGATGCTCGTCAAGCGGATTCTTGACAGAGAGGGCTTTTACCGTGGAGAATACCGTTACGGTGACATCAAAAGCATGGGGGACTACGAACCGATTTTGTGCGGCATGGTTTTGCATTGATAACGTGAGTGACGTTACAACACAATACAGAAATTTCCGAACAGTGAATGTGACACACACGACATGCAGGATTTACTGATAACATTGACACACAAGACCAGACGGTTACGGCTACATGAAGATATACATGGAATAAATATATACTTGTACATTTCCCCTAAGTAAGGGAAAAAATTGACTAAAATAACTGTATGAGAACAAGGGTGACAAAAAAATACTTTATGAAAACCTTATGCTACAATCGATCAAATATCCCTAACTTTTAACACTTTGTGGGTTTACAGTGCATTTGCCACCTAAATAGTTTCGCTGAACATGTGGGGACTTTATTGTAGCAACAGCATTTTACAGTATACAGAATAGAACCAGAACACAGCACAGGCAGTTTAAAGTGGAGCAGTAACCAAAATAGTGAGCAGTTTTTGGTTACTGCAATGTTTAGTATATGACAAGTGTATATCACAAAAACATGGGCAGTTTCTTTAGATACATGAGAAAAATTCTTGTATAGCAACAACATTTTGCAGTATACAATACAGAACCAGAACATAAGCACGGGCAGTTCTTTTAGATACATGAGAAAAATTATTATATAGCAATAGTATTTTGCAGTATACAATGCGGACACAAGGCATGAACGGGGACGGTTTAATGAAAAGCATAAAAGAAATTTTATGTAGCAATAGCAATTTGCGATATACAGAACAGAACCAGAACACAAGCACGGGCAGTTTAATGTGGAGCAGTAACCAAAATAATGAGCAGTTTTTGGTTACTGGAACATGAGAGAAATTCCTGTATAGCAACGGCATTTTGCAGTATACAATGCGGACATAAGGTATGAACGTGGTTAGTTTATTAAAAAGCATAAGAGAAACCTTATATAGCAACAGCATTTTGCAGTATACAGAATAGAACCAGAGCATGAACGTGGACGTTTTAATGAAAAGCATCAAAGAAATCTTATGTAGCAACAAGAATTTGCAGTATACAATACAGAACCAGAACATAAGCACGGGCAGTTTAATGTAAAGCATAAAAGAAGTTTACAGTATACAATAAGGATGCAGAGCATCAGCGCGGACAGTTTATAGAAAACATGACGGAAATTCTTATATAACAATAGGATTTTGCGATATACAATACGGACACAAAATATAAGCGTGGACAGTCTATTGAAAGCATCAAAGAAATCCTTATATAGCAACAAGAATTTGCGATATACAATACGGACACAGGGCATGAGCATGGGTAGTTTAATATATAACGTGTAACCAAAATAACGAGTAGTTTTTGGTTACTGGAACATGAAAGAAAAACTTATATAGCAACAAGAATTTGCAGTATACAGTAGAGAATCAGAACATAAGCACGGGCAGTTTCTTTTAGATACATGAGAAAAATTATTATATAGCAACAAGAATTTGCGATATACAATAAGGATGCAGAGCATCAGCACAGGCAGTTTAATATAGAGCGAGTAACCAAAATAATGAGCAGTTTTTGGTTACTGGTTATTGGCAAGGTATACGGTGTGGCAGAAGTAGGTGCTTGGATGATCGAGAGGATATAATTGCAAAATAGGGCTATACATTTTTTACAGCATGGTTTTGTGTATGTGGTGACATTTCAAAATTTAGTGGAATACTTGATATCGTAGCATGGTGGAAATTTGTGTATACATTTCCGATACATGGGGATGTTGCCTACATTATTGAGAATTATTGTTTATTGATGGTAAATTGAAGGAAGGGTAAATTTTTTGAGAAATACATCTGAATGATTGTACACTACGTTGTCAAAAAATAATTATTACATGAGCCCAAAAATTGGGTATACATTAAGGGTGAAATTTTTGGGTGAATTTTGGGAGGTTTCTATGACGTATTTTCAGTGTAGAAGGAGATATTTTCGATACATTATTGCCCGGATGAGCATTGTATAAATTGACTGGCATTATTATGACAATGTTTGATTCTGATAATACAATGGGATGTACAGATGTACACATAATGCGATTTAATAGGTACAAGGCAGAAAGAAAGTGTAGCATTTCTGTCAAACTTATAATGACTTGTTTAATTCAGATATTTCATTAAGATGTACAGATGTACACATAATGCAATTTAATATGTAACATAGCGAAAGGAAGTGAAACATTTGCAAAATAGATGGTTTGCATGGAGTGAGAAGCCTGACCAAGATAAAAGAATGGAATTACAGAGGGTGAGTATTGGTTCTAAATATATAAAGTATGATGACATTGAAGATCAAGTGGATATGGCAGAGTATTTTCTTGACCAACTTTCAAAACATCAGGAGGTGAATAAAGAAGACATCATTGAGGGGCTGTGTAGAAGGTGGGGGCGTATAGAAATGGAAAAGAAAGCATGTTTGTCACAGGAACAGACAGTACAAAATGAGGAGTTTGCGTCAGAAATGATGGAAACCCCTCAGGCGAATGGAATAAGTGCGGTGGATAAATATAAAAAGAAAGATGACAACACGGTTAATGAGGTTTGCAGGCTTTTGGTTCACGGCAATAACTACAGTGAGATTGCGCGGGAACTGCATATTGATAGGCGGACAGTAAAAAAGATAGCGGTTAAGCATGGGTTTACAAAAGAATAACATTGAAAATATCTGAAATTTCCTTGACTTCCCCTAGTCCAAGCGTTACCCTCTTACTCCCAAGTGGAGAAAGGAGGCAGGCGTATGAGCCAGTCAGAAAACAGTAATGTCAATTTAGAAAACGTAGTGGACAACTTGCAGGACGCGCTAAGTCTGTTGATTATCCTCGAAAATGATTTAACAACACAGCAGTCAGACGAAATTTACTTGCGGGTGGTCAGAGTGATACATGAGATTCTGAGAAAAGTACTGGATGGTTTGAAAATGTGAGCAATGGATTATTTGTTTATACTGGAAAGAAAATATTGCAAGCGTGACAGTTGTTCATCATCGAGCATCGAAACATCAATACTTGCACGGGATGTTTTTTCAATACCGAGGAGATAGTCAACGGAACAATGGAAGAGGCTTGCGAGAGCCATAAGGATTTCCACGCTTGGAGTCCTTTCACCGTTTTCATAATTGGATATAACACTGGGATTAACGCCGACAGCATTCGCCACTTCCTTTTGAGATAGTTTAATACTGGAACGTTTTTGCTGTAGGCGTTCGCCAAAACCTTGTACCATAATAATCCTCCATACGTTAAAAGTGTAGAATATTTTATATTCCTTTGGGACATCAAAACTATGCTAAAAGCATTGTAAAATTTGCTTAAAGGCGATATAATAAAATAAAAACATAAGAGGAGGGGCTGTGACTACGGATTTTAGTGAGAAAGAGCAAGAGGTGTTAGTGTTAGAGATTGTTGACGCTTGCATACAATATTCTAAAGAGCATGGTGAAACCTTTCAGCAAGTCCTTGAAGCAATCAATGCAATATAGTTTCAGTATAAGCATATGATATTAAGAATTTAATATAGTTAAGGTGGGGGGTGTCAATAGATACCCTCATTCCTTATCAAAAAAGGCATAAAGTATGGAGGAAAAACAGCATGGATAAAAAAGGTATAACTTATATGAAAATCATCATTCCAGTAATGGCGGCAATAGTAATAATAGGAGGAGCTATAGTTTACTCTACGAAACAGCCAAAAGCACAGGAAGTCATGGCACCAATCGAGACCGAGCAAAGTGTAGTAACCGAGTCCGAAGTGTCAGAACCCGCCCCACAGCCCGCCCAGCCCGAACCAACCGAACCCGAGCCAACCGAGCCCGAGCCAACCGAACCCGAGCCAACCAACCCCGAACCAGTTGAAACTGTTGAAGATTTAGAAGATGGTATCAACTCCACCCATACCGACATAATCTTAGGTGATGACGAGTACAAAGGTGACAGCGGAGTAGATGCATTACAATCTGAATATGACAGTTTATCGGAAGAAGATCAAGCGGTAGTCAAGCAGATTGAGGAGGAACTAAAGAAAGAGCATCCAGAATGGTTTACAGACACCGTTCCCTCTACAGGCGAGGGCAATTACGAAGATGTTGGCACCCCCGACAATGGTGTTATTCCAGAGTACACAGTAGGCGAAAGTGGTTCTGAAGGTTTAGCTGACAATGTTACTGTTTACTAGCACACATAAAATTAGAATGAGCATTCAATCTAACAGGATGCTCATTCTAATTTCACTAAAAAATATTTTTAATTTCGTCACAACATCTATTTGTAATTTCCGATGTTTCGCGGTATAATAAAGAAAATAGATAGAAAGGGGTGTTCCTATATGGCAGAGCGATTAACCAGAGAACAAATGGCAGAAAAATATCCTAATCAAAGTATAGGAATCACGAATATTAAATATGAAAACAATGACGGTGTAACAATAGAATCAGCGGAAGTAGTTTACACGCCAGAAGATAAAACGCCGGAAGAATTGCTTGCTTTACAAGTATCGGGTTCAGAGGACATTATGTGCTGGTATACTACAGGAAGTAAAGTAAATGTAGGAGTGTTGACACTGTGTTAAAAGAAGAAATATATAATTTGGATACAAAAGAAAACAGTCCCGTGATCGTGTTACCGTGGTTTTATAATTGCAGGGTCTTAATTGATACCGGCGCGACATTACCAATGTGGCTAAAAAGTATAACACCTTTGAAACTTAAGGGTGCAGTTAAAGAAAATCAAACGGTTAATTTGAATGGAGTAGGCGGCAGTTCAACAGGGGATTTATATAGAGTCAATTTTGACATGGGGAACATTCATTTTAAGAATTTGCCTATCGTACATAAAGAAATCAGCGTGGCGGATGCTTATATGATATTACCGGCGACTCTATTCGAGGGAATGATTTACGAGATTGATAATATCAGTCATAGATTGAAAATAAGGGTTGACGATAAAGAATATTACAGAGACTTTAGGATAAAAGACAAAAGCGGCATACCATATATTTATCTGGCAAATACTTATGAGACAAAGGAAGATGCAGAGGCAGATTATAAATACAATGAAATATTGTAAGTGATAACAGTAAAGGGACACCACCCAACCAGTGAGTGTCTTTTTTCGTGCTTAAAATTCATGTTGAAAGAAATTAAAGTGCACTTTTAATTTTGGAAATTTAACAGTGCACTGCCAAAATGTCGGCATTCCCGTGACAGGGCAGGAAAAAGGGAAGGGGGAGGTCGGTCATGTTATCGGAGCAGAATAAATTTTTGGAAACAGCTTATCGGGTACTGAACCACGTTTATTTCGCGGACGAACTGCCGGAGGTGGTCATTACAATCCAATCATCACAGCGTACCTACGGGCATATTACGGTGAGAAAGATATGGAGGGATGAGTGGGACTGTTACCATGAAATCAACATCAGCGCGGAACACCTTAACCGACCGATCGAAAACATAATCGCAACGCTTTTGCATGAATGTTGTCATTTGTATGCAATGGAAAACGATATCCGCGACACATCAAACGGGGGACGCTACCATAATAAGCGGTTTCGGCAGATTGCGGAGGAACGTGACTTAAAAATAAGCCATGCGCAGTATATCGGATGGAGCGTGACCGAGCCGACCGAAAGATTAAAGGAGAATATAAAAGAATACAACCTAGACACACAATTCGATTACGTCCGAATGGGGGAAACCATGCAGGCGGGCGGCGGGCAGGACGGGGCAGGCGGTACGGACGGTGCGGGTGGGAAACTGCCTAAAAAGAGCAGTACAAGAAAATACCTTTGCGTTGGCTGTCATAACAGCGTGCGGGCAACAAAAGACGTGAACATCATGTGCATGGACTGTGGGCTCCAAATGATAAAGCAGGAATAGGACGGTTGCCGGAATCCAGTAGCATGAGCCCTGTTAAAATAATTGTAGATTTTTGGACGGTTTGGCGTTACCCTCACACCCTGATAAAACAGGGATAGGTGAGGGTATTTTTATGTAACCAGTCAATTTAGATTATAATACATTCTCTCTGGGATAATTGGGAAATGGGAAAAATCAATAAAGGCAAAATTGTCTTATAGGCAAGCGTGTCAAGGGCATGGTTTCGGTTTGATATCATAAAATACCTAAGTATTTCACAATTATAATTCACCGGTGGCAGGAGTTATGCGCCGGTCACGTCAATTCGGCATAGGGAAGGAGGGCGGTCTTTCCACCTACCCCGGTTTTATCAAATTTTTACATGGAGGACAGATTATAGTGAGCATTGAATTATCGGAAGTGCAATGGGAAAAGATTTTGAAGGGCATGGAGGAAGTGATTGCCGTTTCCGTGTTGTTGGAGAATGACTTGGGGACACAGAAAGATTTCCTGTCAGCTAATGCGGTGTGCATGATAAAAGAAAAAAGCAACGAGGTAAGGGATATGCTGATACTTATGGGGGAATGCAGAAACAGCCGCGCCTGCATGACTGGCGGAGACAGGACAGGGAGGAGATTTATATTTCACCACGGGAAGAAAAAGAAAAGCGTGAAAAGAAAGCGCGGGGTATCCTAAGAAGCCAACCGTCACTTTGTACAATATTTTGCGCAAACCCCGGCTATTCCCACCACAGACAGAAAGGTTACCCGGCGTTAAGATATAGTTGTAATTAAGAAATGAAACAAAAAAACTTAGAAAATGGAGGAAAACAGTATGTGCATGTATTTAACTAATGGGAACTTTTTGGGACAGAGGCTGATCGGGTATGACTGCTATGAGAGCAAGAGCAAGGGATTTATCGGAATGAGCGAGAAGCAGATCATTGACAAGCTGAAAAAGGGCGAGCGGGTTTACGGTTTTGTACTCGGCAGGGAAGAGGATAAGGACGCGCTTGTTCTGGATGCAGACGGTTTCAACATGACCAATCTGCAGTTAAAGACGGGAGTAAACAACCTGTCATGGATGAATGAAAACGCTGAGTGCGATATGAACATCGCGCTGGTGGTGGTGACGGTGTCCGAGGAAAACGGCAAGCGGATGTATGAAGCGGTCAATGCCCGCCATGCAAGGGTATGGTATGACGAGAGCAAGTTGAAAATGCTCATGGAACTGGGTGTGCCGGTTGCAGGGGTTAAACTGGTGAAGAATAAGCTGACGGCATGTGAAGGGGTTGCCGTGAACGGCAAGGAAGGAGAGGAGAAGGAAAGCGCCTGAACCGGGCGCTTTCCCCATCCGGGGACAGCCTGAAACCTTGGGACAGCCGGGTAAAGGAGGGGTGATACATGGAAGGGCTGACAATGCTGATTGTGATAACACTCACAAATATCAGTTTATGCTGTGGTGTTTATCTGGGAAAGTCAATATTAAAAGCGATATGTAAAATCGTGGAGATCAAAGAACTTTTGGACGGAAAAGAATAGACGGCGGAAAATACCGGCGGGCAGAAACAGCCGCCGGTATTTTTTTCGCCCTCATTCGGGAGAAAATGCTGTTTTTGTGTATGGTTATTCAGGGGGCGGTATACAAACGGGGATGCGCCTGCAAGTATCGGCAACTGCGTCATACGGGACATGCGGATGAATAAAAAATAAAACAATTTTGAGGAGGTGGCGTATGAGTCCACAGGAACAGCTTAACATGATGGGGAAACAGCTTGAAATGGTTCTGAAACAGCTTGCCGATTTGCGGAAGATGGTGTCTCCTAAAAACGGGGGCGCGCCGAAGGTGGTCTACAAGCCGGTGGTTGTCGGTGTGAAAGATGTCAGTTCTGCCCAACTTTTTGATGCCTATAAAAAGGGGCTGAACCTTGAGCAACTCTGCCAACTTGCCGACGGGAAATATACGGCGGAGCAGATCGTTAAAAAACTACAGAAAATGGGGGTACGATAGCATGGGTGCGATAATAAAAGTAAATGGAATGGAAGTGCCGGAGAGTCTGGCGATCATTGACACGGCAAACAATACGGTGACGTTACAGACAATGTTAATCAGTGAGCAGAAGTTTGATGTTGATAAAATCCATGCGGAAGTCAATCTGTTCGGGGAAATTGAACTGTAAAGAAATGACGGAAAGGCATAAGAGAACCAGACGCGACAGTGACCAAAAGTTGCGGTTGGTTCTCTTTTTCTTTTAAGTTGGTGAAGTAAGTTTTTACACACTTGTTTTTTTAACATACACTTGCTAAAGGTGTGTGTGATTTTTTTTCGGGCGAAAAGAGAGGGGTTGTGTGGTGAAACCATTAGTATTTTGAAAAAAGATATAAAAGGGGCGGAAGATCAGGGAGGGCATAAAGGGGGCAGCTGAAAAACGACTGGTTGAGAAAACCGCCTGCCTTTCCGGGTACATGGTCAGCCAGAAATGGCTTAACAGGATGGTTTTCATGGAGTAACCCGGATAAAGGCGGGGCAGTTTCTACCTTATTATATATGCGGGCTGACTGCATAAAAAATGAGAGGGGCAGGATAAGAAGTCGGAAACGCGGCGGCTTGTATCGGTCATTGGATGAGTGGAAGGGAGGGCATTGTGAAAAATAAAAATAGTTACAAAATCCGGGCTAGTTGCGAAGGACAGCCGACATGAGGAGGGGGGTGGGGAGTTAAAAAGGTTAAAAATAGCCGCCAGGGATTTGACCATTGCGATACTTTGGGTTTATCATGGGATTGTAACGTTGCAGTAACCAAAATAAGGAGTGCTTTTTGGTTACCATGATTATAACAAAGTCAAAGGATGGGTTGGGCATGGTAGAAATTGATATACAACAGGAAGAGCCAAGCGAGGCAGACAAACGATTCAATAGTCAAGTGAATTATATAATTATAGAGAAGCTGTGGAAGTATATGCACCCACATGAAGACATCCAAAACTTGTATGAACTGCTTGACATAAACAAAAACGCCTACAGCCGTATCAGGACGGCGAAGGAATATCAACGTGTCAATTTAGAAAATCGTTGGAACAGAAAAAACAGCCCTATCAGTTCGATGGGGCTGTCAAAGGAGATTATGACGGGACAAGTTATGATGGAAATTGATGGAATCAAATGGGAGGAGTGGGATAAGTACATCAGGTACCGTTATGAGGAAAAAGAGGAGGAGGACGAAAAAGAGCGGATCAGATACATGCAGAACTTTAACAGGAAACTCCATGAGGTATTCAGGGAACTGACGATAAACAAAAGTGATAAAAGAGACATAGCCAAGCTTTTTTATTTTTTTACTTACGGCAGGGCTGTTAATGCTGATATAGACGACATCGAGATGTTGGAACTGAAGGACAGTCTCAACAATGTTAATGTTGAAAAAATGAAAATATGTGATATGGAGTTAAAAAAGGAAGTATGCAGACTGTTGAGAGAGAAGTATAAGCAACTGAATATTATCGTCGGCTATCAAGAATTATAAATCCGACCTTTTAGGCACCCGTTTCGGGTGCTTTTTTTGTGAATAAAAAACTTTTTGAAAATTTTTTGAGAAATTTTGGGGCAAATATACTCATAAAGACAGAAAGAAAAAAACACGAGTGACATAATTTGTTTAATGAGTGACAAGTGTAAATATAATGAGTGATATGAAGATATAAGGAGGTATATAAAGGTGTTAGTATGTGGACGCATGACATAAAAATAGTGACGTGGTAAAATAAAATCATCAGGTGAGGGGAACAGACAGAAGGGAGGAAGGACATTGACAAATACATACCGCCGGCAGTCGACTGATCGGGGTGCGGGGGATGTCATATGGAACTGTAAACGAGCAAAAGGAGAATGGAGGAACAAATTATGGCTGATGCAATTTTTACGAACGAAAAAGGATACGAAGTATACGCGGTCGCGATGAAAGATATAGCAAGTACCCGGGTTTCGGTGGAATGTTACGTTAAGTCGCCGGAAGGCGAGATGTCGGAAATCTTTTCAGTCCGCAGACGGGATTTGGTGACCGGAAAAAATACGCTGGATTTTTTCCTCGACCTTGACGGGGGATTCGAAAACGCCGAGGTTGATTCACTCAGCGGTATTTTTCGGAACATGGTAGATACGGACGGTAAAATGACCATCCAGAGCAAGGCGACACCGCCTGAGATGTATCATGAGATAAGCGCGTATATCAAGGAATATGTAAAGCAATGGAAAAATAATCCGATGTCAGGCATGTTTATCAGGGGCGAATACGGGTATCTGGAAACCAGGCTGATGGACCGAATGGTCTTGGATAACAAAGAGCTTGGTTACAAGCGGAAAGATATACTGAAAACCCTTAAGATTATGGGTGTTCTGAAAACTGGTGCGAACCGTCCGTATGATAACATGGTCGCTGTGAACGGCGAAAAGAAACGGGTTTACATAATTGAACTCGCAAAAGAGGATAACGATACGGTGGATGAGGAGATTGCGGTATGAAAATTAAATTTTTTAGGTGGTACGGGGGTAAAATCCGTCTGGTAGAAACGCTCAAGCTGCTCATCCCGGAGCATGTGGAATATGTCGAGCCCTTCGCGGGCTCGGCAGCCCTGCTCCTGAATCACTCGAGGAGCAGGGAGGAAGTCATAAATGACAAGGATGCGGATGTTGCGTTTTTATTGCAAACGATGGCTGACCATGAAAAGGGAAGCAAACTGGAAGAACGGCTGTGTTCACTGCAATATGACAGGTTCGTTTTTGAGGCGGCTGTTGAAGCGCGAAGGCGGCAGTATAGCGGTATGAATGATATTGAAAAGGCTACCATGATTTTTATAACGATTACGCAGAGTTTCAACTGTACACGGAAAACCTTTTCCGAAAAGGCTTTTGCGGGGACAAGAGCGTACCAGAGGGATATCCGATTCCATATCCCCAATGTATACCGACGATTGCAGGGAGTCCGCGTCCAGAATAGGGACGGGATTGAACTGCTACAAGAGATTTCTGACAATCCGGATGCGTTCGCCTTTGTAGACCCGCCGTACCGTTGGGAATTGCGGGGAGCCGGTGCGGACAGGGCTTACGCCTGTGAAATGCCGCAATGGGAGCATGTCCGGCTGTTGGAAACTGTGCAGGATGCGAAGTGCAAGGTCATGCTGTGCGGGTACAGGTCGGAAACGGGGGCGGATCTGTACGACATTTATTTGAAACCTTACGGGTGGAAATGCTATAAAGTGGGGGAATATGCGAAATCCTGTCAGGTCAAAAAGAAACACCGGGATATGGGTCATGAGTTCATCTGGGTTAATTACGAATTGCCGGTTGTGGCGAAATATATAAGCGGCATGAAAGAATATTAGAAAAGCGGGATAACGAAGTTTTTACTATTGACAAAACGTTAAAATGGCGTTATCCCTATTCATAAACATTGTAGAAACGGAGGCAGGGATTATGAATAGTGGTAAAGAAGTCAGCGGGTGCCTGATTGAGAGGGCGGGAAGGTATTATGCGGTCGTGTATTATTATGTGGAGGATCAGAGAGTTACCGAAACCAAGTCAACGGGGATAGCTGTTAATGAACACAAAAAACGGGAAGCTGAAAGGATTAAAAATCAGTTGATTGCAGAAAAAAGGGCGGCGTTAGAACAGCCGGGGCAGGGAAAGGCGGCGGAGTTACACCCGGTTGCATCCTGTCTGGAACGGTGGGTTGATTATAAGTCAAAATATATAGAAAATACGACAAATGACAGTTACCACTTCAAGCTGAAATCCACAATCAGGTATTTTCAACAAAATAATATGATGATTGAGAACTTAAAGCCCCGTGATATTCTGGCATATTATGAATGGGAACTGGCTCACGGCAGACAGAATATATGTAAGGATGGGAAAACATCGTTAAGCCGCCGGACTGTCAGTGACAAGGCGGTGTTGTTCAAGCGCTTTCTGGGAGATGCGGTATTACAGGGGGTGATATCGGTCAATCCCGCCGAACAGGTGTCGGTGCCAAGGGTGAAAGAAAACAAGGTTGAGAAAATCACGTTCATGGACTTGGGGCAGGCACAATGTTTTCTGAATTTTGTCAAAAGTGAACCGCGATTTGAGGTATTGTATTATATAGGGAAGATTGGATTCTACTATGGTCTTAGACGTTCGGAACTGCTTGGGTTAAGGTGGTCTGCAATAAATTTCAATAGCAATGAAATTGAGATAAACCATACCGTTGTCAGAACCAAGCATCAGCCGGAACACCGCGATACGGTCAAGTCAAAGGCTTCACACCGCTATCTTCCGTTGTTAGAAGATGTTAAGGGATGCCTGATGGAATTAAGGGAAAACCAGAAACGGCTGGGGATATATGACGACAAAGGGTATGTGTTCTTATGGAACGATGGAAGGGAGTACAATCCCGATTATATAACAAAACTATTTGTAAAAGCTGTGAAAGCCTGTCCGGGTGATATTCCGAGGGAAATAACTTTGCATGGACTTAGGCACAGCTGTTGTGCTATACTGTTTGAAAAGAAGTGGGATATTGCCGAGGTGCAACAGTGGGTCGGGCATAGTGACATTCAGATAACGGCGAATATTTATAACCATGTGAGCAAGAAGTGGAAAAATGAGCATGGGAAAAAGATAGACGGTTTTTTTAAGTAATGGATTGGGCTTTAGAGCAGGAGGCGGGTGTTCCAACAGAATTCCAACAGACTTTGGGAAAAGTGCAGGGACACGCCCCCAAGGGGTAAAATGGACGGGATTGGGGGCTAATAATAGGTATTATCAGGTGTTTGGGGACGGGTAGGGGTATCTTTCAGGGAGACTGCCCGTTAGGGAAGTAGAGGCCGCAAGTTCAAGTCTTGTCACTCCGATAGGGTAAACCCCTGATAATCACTGTAGTTAGTGGTTATCAGGGGCTTTTTCAATTTGTGGGATTAAAAAGTGAACTTCTTGCAAAACATGGTTGCCAGGTTACACATTTTGATATAACATTTTTCTGGTATAATAAAAACAAAAAAATAGGTGGTTTATTGAAAATGGTCGAATTATTTTATGCTGAGGATGACGCTCATATTGCAGATGTTGTAAAAAAATATTTGGAACAGAAAAACTTTAAGGTAGTAATATATAATACAATTTCAGAGGTCAGACGAGCTTTGGAAATTCATGTGCCAACGGTTATTTTGCTGGATTGGAATATGCCGGATGGCCGTGGGGATAGTCTTTGTCAATGGATACGTGGCAGATGGAAAGAACTGCCGATTATTTTCCTTACGGTCCGGGATGATTCCCATGATATTGTTTCGGGTTTTCAAAATGGTGCGGATGATTATGTAGTAAAGCCTTTTGAATTAAGCGTATTGTATTCAAGAATTCAGGCAGTACTTAGAAGAACGGGCAATGTGGCGGTGCAGTACCTGTCCTGTGATGGGATCAAGATAGATTTAAACCGCAGGACAGTTACTTGTGGCACGGAAGAAATAGATTTAAGCGTATCAGAGTATGAGCTGCTTTTGTACCTCTTGCAGAATAAAGGAAAGACTGTTACCAGGGAAAAAATCTTAGAACAGGTATGGGATGTAAATGGAAACTACGTGAATGATCATACATTGACAGTTACTATGAAACGGCTGCGGAACAAACTGCACCAACCTTCCTGTTTAAAAACAATTAGAAGTGTGGGATACCGCATGGAGGATACCATATGAGCGGGCGAAAAAATTTAGTGATTCTCTTTGGATTTGTGGCAGCCGTTAGCCTGATTTCTTCTGCGGTTACGGTAATGCTAATTTCCAGCCGTTACAGCAGGCTTCAATTTGATTTGGTAAATGTGATTTGCGGTGAGGTGCTGGAACAAGAGCCAGAAATGAAGCATATCGTTTCTGCTGCATTGAAAGAATATACGGGTGGAAATGCCGATGGTGTGGCAATGGGGGATGTATTGTCCGTTTTAGGATATGACATATCTGATTTTTCTGATTCTTCCGTTATATATGATATTATGTTCGCAACAACAGGGTTTCTGGCAGGAATTTTTCTCTTTGCTATTACTTATGCATTCCGTAACAAAACAGAAGCGAAACGAATAGAAGAGCTGTCAGACTATCTGGAGCAGGTTAATATGGGAAAAGCGGTTGTCCTCTCTGCTTCAGGAGAAGATCTTTTTTCCAAACTGGAAGATGAAATATATAAGACTGTGACATTTCTTTATCAGACAAAGGATGCGGCGGTACAGGCCAAAAATGATTTTGCCGAGAATCTATCCAATATTGCACATCAGATAAAAACTCCTATTACCGCCATTTCCTTATCACTGCAGACATTATCTGAAATGCCGATGAAAAAAGAATATGAAAAAGACAGGATGGAACAGATAAAGAAACAATTAAACAGACTGATTCATTTAGAAGAATCCCTGCTTGTTTTATCCCGTCTTGATGCAGGTACATTGATGTTTCAAAAAGAAGATGTGGATGTTTTTACTTTGCTTGTCCTTGCGGCAGACAATTTGCAGGAATTATTTGCAGATTCCGGCACTCTCATTGATATTCCGGAATCAGGGGAGATGGCAGTGACGGCTGATTTAAACTGGACTATGGAAGCAGTTATAAATGTAATGAAAAACTGTATGGAGCATAATGCGGGTGGAACAGTCCATTGCTCTTATGGGCAGAATCCGCTGTATACAGAAATATTTATCTGGGATGAGGGGGAGGGATTTGCCAAAGAAGATATTCCGCATCTTTTTAAACGGTTTTACCGCGGAAAGAATGCAGATGCGGGCGGTAATATCCGTGGAAGCGGCATTGGGATAGGCTTAGCATTGTCAAAAGAGATTATAGAACATCAAAATGGGACAATAAGGGCTAAAAATCTGCCGAACGGCGGTGCATGTTTTGAAATCCGGTTATATAAGCAATAAGTTTAATATCAATTCTGTTGCAGTTACTAAGTTGTAACTTTCATTTGGTACAATATAGCTTGTAAACAGTTTGCCTGCAGGAACAAGGTTTACAAGCTAACGGGCAGCTTTGCTGCAAGTGTAGAAATTCAAAACATCCAAAGGAGGAAACAAAAATGAATATCTTAACATGCGAGGGAGTCTGCAAAATGTATGGCTCCGGCAATAATCAGGTGACTGCACTGGATGGAATTGATCTGACGGTAGGCAAGGGAGAATTTGTGGCGGTTATCGGAGCGTCCGGTTCAGGTAAATCCACATTGTTACATATTCTGGGAAGCGTGGATAAACCTACAAGCGGAAAAGTTACAATAGACGGAACGGATTTGTCAAAACTGAATCAGACACAGGCAGCGATTTTCCGCAGAAGAAAAGTGGGTTTGGTGTATCAGTTCTATAACCTGATTCCAACACTTACCGTGCAAAAAAACATTCTTATGCCGCTTGCCCTTGATAAGAAGAAACCAAATAAAGAGTATTTTGAAAAGATCGTCCGTTCGCTTGGAATTGCTGAACGGCTTGAAGCCCTGCCAAACCAGTTATCAGGCGGGCAGCAGCAAAGGGTTGCCATAGCTCGTTCATTGATTTACCGCCCGGCTCTGCTTTTGGCGGATGAGCCGACTGGAAAT
>Ga0137308_101527_pt1 | contig 21715 bp, 15 predicted proteins | sample Inofrocosms_June_FD_97181 | JGI IMG/M metagenome (GOLD analysis project Ga0137308, IMG submission 97181) | Mouse cecal microbial communities from Vienna, Austria - N-Acetylneuraminic and N-Acetylglucosamine D2O microcosms_June | ecosystem: Host-associated > Mammals > Digestive system > Large... | reverse complement strand
TACTATTCAGTATTTAATGGAATCTGGTCAGGGTCTGACCAGTAACTTAGAATAATATCTACGGTTCATTCACTCCCCCTTCCTCTCGTTCAAAAAGGCTGCGTATAAACGCAGCCCGAATGTATATCGCTTCATGACAGAATTTTTTTATTCTATGCTTTCCGCTTCTTTCTTCGCCTTATCCCTTGCAACCAGTCTTTCCCTGACTGCATCCATATATCCCGGCTTATCCAGGTCATACAGCATCAGCGGGATGATTCCAATAAGGAATACGATACCAGGCAGTAAGTTTGCCGCCAGATTGATACCGGTCTGTACATGCTCCGTAATGTCTCCGCCGCCTACATATCCGAACGCGCCCATAACTAACAGGAATGCAGAGTTTGCAATTGCGGTTGCGATCTTGATTGCAGTTCCCTGGAAAGAGAATGCCATGCCGTCATTTCTGTAACCATACTTGTCATCAAAATCATCAATAGCATCGACCATCATGCCGGCACCACAGGGACCTGCAATATATCCGGTTCCATAGATGACCATGCATAAAAAGTTGAACGGAATGCTCTTCGACGGCCCGAAGTACAACAGGATCAAAGCCGCGCCCTGAATAATCATAGAAATAACTGCCGTCTTCCGTCTGCCGAATTTTTCCAGGAACTTCGGCGCAAAAGGCATTACAATCGTACCTACTGCCATCTGCATCATCATAAATACAGAAATCAGGGCAAAATTTCCTACACAGTGCATATAGAAGAATACTGCTACAGAAATGCGTCCAAGAATACCAAACATATTAAAAAATGAATACATCATTGCGCAAAGCAGGTTCTTATTTCTGAACACCAGTTTCAGCCCCTCGCTGACCTTGCCCTGATCTTCCTTCTTTACCGTGATCTGCTCCTTAGATAATACAGCTACCGCCCAGAACATCGGCAGCGCGATAAGTGCCAGAAGCGCCGCTGCTCCCTGATACCCGGCAGCCTGATCGCCTTTTCCGATCCAGAGTACCAGATTCAGCACAAACAGATTCAGTACGATCTGTCCGATCGTCATACCCATCATCTGTGCCGCATTCAGCTTATTAATTTCTTTTGGGTCACGTGTCATAACGGTCGGCAGTGCTAAATATGGCACATTTGTCATAGTGTATGCCATTCCCAGGAAAATGTAGGTGACATAGGCATATACCAGTTTCGCAGTGCCCCCAAATCCCGGCACGGTAAATGTCAGAATTGTAAATACTACCAAAAACGGCGCCCCGACAAAAATGTATGGGCGGAAACGTCCCCACTTTGTATGAGTACGCTCCATCAGTGTTCCCATCATCGGGTCGTTGATACCATCCCAGATTTTTGCGATCAGCATCAGCATTGCAACCGCCCCTACACCAAGTCCAAAGACATCCGTATAGAAAATAGACAGGTATGTGCTGACCATGGTCCATGACAATTGGGATGCGAAGTTACCCAGTCCATATACAAAATAATTGGCAAAAGTCAATGGCTTTGTGCCGTATTGGTTCAAATTTGTGTTGCTCATAGTGCCCTCCATCTCATCTTTTCTTCTGAAAGATATTTGCTCCTTCTTCTCTCCGTATGTATTTCGTTCCCATTCTTACGCTGTTACATATTTTCAATCGTTTCCTCGAATTTCTCATATTTTTCCATCATCTTCGGCAGCGTCTCTTTATTCGCAACCAGCTTCGGTACGCAGACCTTGATCATGTTCTGGATCTCGTTATAATGCTCATAGATTCCGATGTTTGTATTCCGCGCGCGGGCGATCTCCTGCTCGGACCACTCTACCTTCACCTTGTCTCCGTCCACAGACAGATCTCCCCAAATGCCGCAGATGGGGCATTCCACATGGGTAGTTCCGTTCATACTGAGGAGCGGGTTATGGCATACCGGACATACGCCTTCCTCTCCAACCCAGGTGTCCACTTCGTCATATGGTTTTCCAAGTGATTCTGCTACCGCTTTGCCAAGCTCTGCGCACTTTTTCATCAGTTCCGGGTCAAACAGCGGATGACCGGTTCTGCCCTGGTCATAGGCATCCACATGGCCTACACATTTCATGCAGAAGGAAAAGCTGAACAGATCCAGCATTGGAAGCCCCAGGGATACCCAGTTGTGGGTCTGCGCCCCGCCTACGGAAATATAGCCTGTATAGCGGTCTTTAAAATATCTCGGGTCAAGTTCCGGCTTGCCCGCTTCGATCCGTTTTTTGTTCTCCTCGATCAATGCGGCCCTGTCATGGGATGGTCCGAAACGGTCCACAAAATTCTTAAACTGTCCGACGATGCCCACCGCATAGACCGGTGCGCCGATGATGATCCCGTCCGCGTCCAGACATGCCTCTTCCAGGATATGGTAATCGTCCTTCATGCAGCAGTGGATCTCCGTCTCTCCTTTGTCGCGCAGGCGGCTGCAGTAGTCGCAGGCGCGGCAGTGCCCAATGTCCATACGCACGGTATTGATAAACTGCACCTCCGCTCCGGCTGCCTTTGCCGCAAACAGTGCTTCCTTCACCATCACGTCGCTGCGCTGGTTCCTTCTTCCAAAGGAAATTCCTAATACTTTCATGTTCTACCTCCATCGTTCTTTTGTTTTATGAAGATAGTTTACATATTTTTTATAATTTCCGCTTCTCTGTCAGTCTCTTAATGTGGTATCAATTTTGGTCTATTATTTTGTATACAAAAAAAACGGGACAAAAAATATAGCATATTTTTTGTCCCGGCTCAGAAAGCTTCTATATCTGTGCTATTTTCCTTTTGACCGATCCATAAGCAGAAACAGAATCCCCGAAAGAATCCCGGTCAGCAGATACAATTCCCGGATCGCCAATACAGACGACAAGCCTGCAAGCAAAAATGATCCCACCGGCAGAGACCCGCAGGCCAGCGCGTTAAATATCCCGCTGATCCTCCCCACAAACGCTTCCGGCACGCTGCTCACAAAGATCACCTGGACCGTAACCCCGATCACGGAATTTAGCATTCCAAAGGCAAACGCCGCAATAAAATAGCCAAGATATTTTCCCTCGTTGAAAGGAATCATCCCGATCGCGAGATAGCAAAAATACAGCGGCCCGATCAGGATTCCTCCCCGGATCAGAACCTGTTTTTCCGGGATTCTCCGGGAGATCACAGGCAAAAGCAGCGCCCCGGTTATCATGCCCGCCGTAATCGCCGTCCCGCCCACTGACATCGCAAATACGTCCAGCCTCAGGTATTCGCTGATATAAGCAGCCTGCAGATTTTCGATGGGAAGCATACACAAATTCTGTACCACACAGATCACACATACCATCATTGCCAGCTTACTCGTTTTAAAATAGACGAACCCTTCTTTGAGCGCGGCGGCATACCCCTTCATCTGAAACCGCTGCCCTTCCCCGCTCTCCTCATTCACCCTCAGCAATAAAAGCAGAAGCCCGGAAGCCAGAAAGGTCACCGCATCCACAAACAGGGCCCCGCCGATTCCAATCCACCCTATGATGATTCCGGCGCAGCCCATACCGATCAGCTCGGACGTTCTCCGCACCCCCTGGTCCATGGAAATGGCCGCCTTATAATGCTCCTTCCTGAGGATTTTGGGCAGGATTGCAAGCCCATTTGGAATCCGCAGCGCTTCGATGGAGGAATTTATAAATGTCAAAACAAGCAGATGCCACGGCTCTAACACTCCCAGCAGCATACACACACCTGTGAAAAAGACCACAGCTCCCCGGGCAATGTCACAGATGACAATGACTCTCTTTTTGCGGAAATATTCCGTCAGTGCGCCTCCCAGCGGCTGAAACAGCACCGTCGGGACCATATTCACCCCAAGAATGACAGACAGCCACGCCGCCGAGCCTGTCAGTTGGTAGACCATCCAGCTATAGGCGATGGCATCCACAGAGTCCCCAAACCGGCTGATCATATTTGCCAGAATCATATACCGGAAATTTTTTTCGTTTTTTATGATATCCGTATAAACGCTCAGTTTCATACTCATCACCTGTTCTCAAACCACCGCTTCGAAAATAATCTTGTCCTTGATCCGAAGCCGTTCCACACCAACCTTCTTTTTCTTATTGAAATTAAAGCTGACAAGATATCCCGGCTTCGCATGGTAAAGATCCAGGTAGTCTGTAAGCTGTTCCTCTCCTCTTTTATTATATTCCTGTCCCCGCCAGAGTTTTAACTCTACAATATGCTGCTCCCCGCAGTAATCAATGATCAAATCCGCGCGCCGGTTTGTCCGTGTTTTTGCTTCAATATAGTAATTTCCTGTTCCGTTGATGATCGGTTTGATATACAGGAGGAACAGACATCGCCGCCATGCGGATTCCCAAATTGCCTGGTACGTATTCGATCACATTTCCCTGAAGAAGTAATTCCAGAAGCATCTGTTTCAGATCCGGATAATCAATCAGCTTGTTGTCCAGAGAATCAAACAATGTATTTTCTTCTGTCAGTAGCATACGGACAGCCGTCAAAAACCCTTCTTTCGTCCATACCTTATTTCTATCAAATTCATTTTCATCTCTATAAACTTTTTCATCCATTAATTTACAGATGCGTGACACAAGAAAGGGATAGCCTGACGTATAATCATAAATCAATCCCGCAATTTCCTGAATATTCATTCCTGTATGGTGATCTTCCTCATAATCAGCCAGCATTCCTGCAATCCCATGTTCTCTCAGACGCAGGTCTATATCAAAATCTGCCGCAACGTTCCACGGGCTGTTCATCCTATACTCTTCTACGAACTTATTTTTCAGGTTCTTTATATCATATACTCCTGCAAGGATCACTGACTGAAATATCGGCTTCTTTTCTCTTATAATATAATACCCTCTCAACTGAGCCAAAAAATCAAGAAACACACGATATTTTGAAGCACTGTCTGCCTCGTCGATCATCAGTACAATCTTTTTTTCTGAGTGCCGGCACCACTTACTCAGGCAGCGAAACAGGGTCGATAGCCTGTCATTTTGTACAGATCCATCTGCCAAACCTTCCATCTGTCCCCGTATATCCGCGGAAATATCTTTTGCCGCAGCACCCCCTAAAATTTCCATACAAAAGTTTTCAATAAAGTCTTTTTCTGTCTCAAAGTCCGCGGCACTGAACATCTGAAAATCCAGGCTGATTACAATATATTCTCTTTGTAAAAGCTGCTCCCCTCAAATTCTGTTATTTAATAGTATGCTTACTAACGGATCGTTTGTCAAGCAGTTTACAGATCGGATGGAGGAGATTTTGCACTCCCCTTAGATCGCGCGCCCGCCGGATACACCACGAAAAAGCTGCCATGTTCCTCACATGACAGCTTCCTCCTGATCTGTTATAAACCATTTCTGATCGCAATGCAGTATAATAGATCCTCTACACCCGCATCGCCGAGTAATACCCTGTATTCATCGCGTCATAGATCTTCCCGACCTTCCCGCAGTCCCCGATGATATAGCACTCGTCCACCAGCTCCGCCAGTGCGTCCGCCTTTTCGCAAAGGGGCTTCAATCCCAGCGCGCACACCACCGTATCCGCTTCCAGAAGTAGCTCCTCTCCGTCCTTCTCACAGAGCACCCCTTCCGGCACCACGGCCTTGACCTTTGTATTCACATAACACTTAGCCGCCTTCTCCACCTCCGGCATCAGGCCGCCCCGGTAGAAGGAATTGACATCCTCCGCGATGGCCGGCTTCATCTCCACGATGGCGCATTCCTTCCCGTCATGGTGAAATCCGACGGCCGCTTCCGCTCCCACCAGGCCGCCGCCCATGATGACCACCTTCTGTCCCAGCTTTTCCGGATGCAGCTCCGCGTCGATCGCCATCACGACCTTCTCCGAATCCAGCCCCGGAATCGGCGGTTCCTCTTCCTCGGAGCCAATCGCCACGAACAGCGCGTCCGGCGCAAATTCCTTCACATAGTCCGGCGTCGCTTCTGTTCCCAGCAGCACCTTCACCCCGGCACGCTCCACCCGGCGCTCCAGCACATCGCAGAGCTTCCGGATATCTTCCTTAAAATAAGCGGCTCCCGCCGGATGCAGGTTTCCGCCCAGCCTTTCTGATTTTTCCGCCAATGTGACCTCATGCCCCCGCCGGGCGGCAGTGATGGCTGCCTCCATCCCGGCCGGGCCGCCGCCCACTACCAGGACCTTCTTTTTCCGCTCCGGCTCCGCCTTCGGGCATTTCGCCGCAAGCTGCTGGCCCATGGTGGGATTCACCATACATTTTACCATCTCCAGCTCCACGGTGGAGCCGAAGCACTCGTAGCAGCGCAGACAGGGTGTGATGTCATCCGCGCGGCCCTCGTACGCCTTTTTCGGCAGATAGGGATCGGCCAGCACGGCCCTTCCGATCTCCACCGCGTCGGCCTGCCCGGAGGCAATGATCTCCTCCATCTGGGCCGGGTCGTTTAAGGAGCCCACGCAGGCTACCGGGGTCTTCACATGCTTTTTGACGGCCGCCGCCAGATACACGTTGACCCCTCTCGGATAAAATGCGGAAGGATGGGTTCTGCAGAACATATCCGGGTCCTCATGGTTTCCGCAGGATACGTTGATCAGATCCACCTTGCCGTCGATCATCTCCGCCACCTTGACGCAGTCCTCCATCCCCAGGCCGATGTCCGTCAGGTCGTCCCCGGAGATCCTCGCCTCAATCGGGAAATGGGGCCCTACCGCATTTCTGACCGCCTCCACCGTCAGCAGGAAAAATCTGGCCCGGTTTTCCAGGCTTCCTCCAAATTCGTCCGTCCTCTGATTCATCACCGGGGATAAAAACTGGGAAAACAGCCATCCATGGGCCGCATGCACCTGCACCATGTCAAATCCCGTCTCCTTGCACAGCTTCGCCGCCTTTCCGTAGGACTCGATGATCTCATAGATCAGCTCTCGGGGCATCTCCTGCACCTCTCCCATGGGCGTCACTTCATGGCTGGGGCCGTAGGCCACCTCGCAGGTTGCCACATCCCCGCCCACGCTGACCAGTCCGCCGTATTTTCCGCCGTGGGACAACTGGATATTGGCATAGGCGCCTGCGTTGTGGATGGCCCTCGCCGCCTCCGCCATGCCCTGGCGCACGCCGAACGCATCCAGCTGAAGCTGTTTGTTGTGGGACTTTCCGGTGGCCGAATGGATGATTGCCTCCCCATAAGTCACAACCGCCGCGCCACCTTCGGCCTTTTCCTCCAGATAAGCGATCATCTCCGGTGTAAAATGTCCGTTTAAATCGATCATGCTGGGGCTGGTGGGCGCACAGATGATGCGGTTTTTCATCCTGATGTTTCCGATCCTCAAAGGCGCAAACAGATGAGGATACAGTTCTTTTCCTTTGCTGCAGCTTTTTTCCGCCATGATTCCTTCCTTTCCGCGGTTTCCTCACATCCGGTACTGGTACTGGATGTCCAAAAGCCGGATTTCCTGCGCCAGCAGAACGCTTTCCAGCTCCAGCACGCCGTCCGTCACCTCCACGGTTTTCATCTCCATGGTAGGAACCGCCCTCTTTTTCAGATATTCAATCTCGTCCTTGGCAAGCCCTTTGGCAAATTCCAGCTTCCGCCAAAGTTCCTGCGCATTTCCGTTATCCTGGTTCACATAATAGATCTTCACCAGGTAATTTCCGTTTTTCATATTTTTCAGCGAAAATCTCAGTTCCAGCGGCTCCATATCCTCCAGGAACTGTTCCAGGTCGCCGATCTGGATCTCGTCCTCCTCGGTAAATACATACCGGGAAGAGAGTTTTTTATAATTATGACTGGCGATCACATACCGGCCCCTGCCGTTGGTCGTCACCATGCAGTTTTCGTCCTTGGCCATGACATACTGCTGCAGCCTGCCCAAAAACTGAAAGGCATAGAACGAGGGCTTCTTGATACCGTCCCTGGAGATCATGCCGGAGTCCCCGTTTAAGATGGACCCTGAATCATAGTACTCCGAATAGATATCCAGTCCGTGCCAATAGGCCATAAAATCCACACAGCCTTCCATCTCCATACAGGTTTTCATTATATAGGCTCCCTGCTCGCAGCTATCGTTGAGTATATTCCGGTTGGATACGGTAAAATTCCATTCGTCAATGTGGATCTCCGGAACCTGAAAATCCACTTCTTCCATCATTTCCCGCAGGATCGCCACCTGGTTTTTCATATAATGTCCGTCAATGGACTTCCTCCCGTACCGCATCCCGGATTCCACCAGGGCGATATACTGGAATGAGCAAAATGATATAAAATCCGGCCTGCACGCCCTCTGCTTCCAGATCTTAAAAATATCTCTGGCTACCGGAGTCTCATACCCAAGGATCAGCCCGGCGCCGCCCACCCGAACCTCGGGCAGGATCTGCTTAAATGTCCGGTAAATGACTTCAAAATAGCGGTAGTACTCCCCGCCCTCCCCGGTCATCTGAAGCTGCGGGTCATTCCAAAATTCAAAATACCAGCTTTCCACCTCAGCCGCGCCGTACCGGTTCACCAGGTGCATACACAGCGTCCTGATGATCTCGCAGAACGTATCATAGGGGTAGATTCCGTCCTCCCGCTCCTCCTGCCGCAGACACCGCTCCGGCGTATAGAGGAAGATCTCCGGTTTGTATCCCAGCTCAATATACGGCTTCATCTGGATATCCACCAGGAAATCCAGCACCAGGTCCAGCTTTCGGAAATTGTATCCCTCCCGCTCATCAAAACAGCTTTCACGGGTCAGCAGGTTCCAGATCCTTGCATAGACCATTCCGGTTTCCCTCTGGATCTCCCGAAGCTGGTTCTGTACCGCCGACTGCAGGATGCAGTAGGCTTCTCCCACGTTGACCGCCTTATTCCACAGCATGTCTCTGCTCTCGTATGCGGCCGCATCGGCCTCGCAGCCCTGGAAATGCTTTACCACCGGCTCCTGCCGGTTTTCCCTTAATTTCAGATATTCCTGGATTCGCTGCCGGTTCTTTTCCTCCTGCTCCGGAGTGGGCTCCGGCTCTTGGTTCACATTCTGGATCTTCTTCCGGTACTCACTGGGGGATTCCCCATGGATATCCCGGAATGCTTTGGTAAATGCCGCTGATGTGGGAAAGCCGTTGTCCAGTGCGATCCTGGTAATATTTTTATTTGTATAGATGAGTTCGTCTACAGCATGGAACAGACGAACGTTGTTCAGATATTCCAAAAAGGTCAGTCCCAGATGTTTCTTTACATATTTTGAAAGGTACGCATTGGACAGATACAGCTTTTCCGCCAGGTCATTCAGGCTGATCTGCCCCTGGTAATTGGCCTGGATATAGTTCTGGATCTGGCGCACCCGGACACGATCCTGGGAATTTTCCAGATTGACGCGTACGTCATCCGCCTTGACCATAAAATTGCTGGTCAGAAGATGCAGCGTCTCAAAATAAAGGGACTGCAGATGGAGGGAGCCCTTGTCTTCTTTTTCAAAATACCGCTCCAGAATCCGGTCCAGCAAAACCCGCATGTCCTGGTAGGCGTCATTTTTATCCGCCGCCGTATTGCACCAGAACATGAGCTGCATGGTTCCCATATATTCTGCCAGCAGGTGGAAGTCGATCTCAAACCGGGCGCCGAACATTTCCCTGGTTACGGTAATGGCATGGCTCTTATTCGCGTTGACTACAATAAAATCACCATTTTTTAATATGTAGAGAGCATCATCAATCTGAATCTCCATTTCGCCCTTAAGCACATAGAGTATCTCCAGATTCTGATGGTAATGTGTTGATTTCTCCGGGCTTGTAAGAAAATAAAACTGCATCAGTTTTCTGTCGTTTTCCATGCCTTTACCTCTTCATTTCTACACTAGCTTCTTTTTTGTACAGAGTATCACCGCCGCTGCCGCTGCAGTCATCCCGATCACGGCCAGCAGATACACATGGGACGTGGCCGTCTCTCCAAAGATCAGTTTCGAAGCCGTATTTAAAACGGTGGGGGATATAAACTGTCCGAAACAGTTTCCGCAGGTCAGGCAGGCTGCCGCCATGGCCGTGGCTGCAGGTTTTACAGCATTAGACACCTCCACCATGGCTGTCGGTATGAACATTCCCTGGGAAAATCCGCAGAAAACCGCTCCTGCAATGAGCATACCATAATTGGCCGGAAAAAGCATCACCAACAAACCGCCCACGGAAAAACTCAGCATTGCGATCGGAAGCGTATATTTCTTCGTGGCCTTTGTCACCGTCCCCAGGATCAGCCCCATGACGATCTGGGCCCCGGAAAATACGCCCGTCAGATTTCCGGATACCACCGTACTGCCTGCCAGGCTTCCGCCAAGGTGCATGGCGATGTTGGTGGAAAATGTAATCAAAAACAGCATTTCCAGCGCCCCAAGCGCCGTCACTGTCCAGACTCTTGGAGTCATCTCCAGCTTTTCCCCCTGTTCGGTTTTCACCGTCCCGGTATCCGGCAGGCAGAATGCGATCAGGAGCATGGAGATAAATCCGATGCTGTTGATAAAATAAGATTTTTCAAATCCAAATCCGCCCAGGAATCCGCCCACCGTCGTCACCACGACCATCCCGGCGCCTACGCTGGCCGCCTGGATGCCCATGACGGCTACCCGTTCGTCGCCTTCAAAAAATTCCGCCACAACCGCCGTATTCAACGCGATCGCCAGCCCCAGCGAGATGCCGTAGAGGGCCCGGGACGCAAACAGCAGCCAGAAGCTGTCCGCCAGAAAGGGGAGAAATCCGGTCACTCCGGCCACCAGCCCGGCAAATACCAGCAGCTTTTTCTTGCTGATCTTCATCACCAGAGCGCCGGAGATCAACGCCACCACGATGGAAAGCAGGGTCGGCGCCGTCACCAGCATCTGTACCATGCTCACCCCGGCCTCCGGGAAATGCTTCTGGATCGGGCCCAGCACCGGCGACACGCAGAACTGCAGCCCCTGGATGAAGGAAATGGCGACGATGGTAATGATGATCTTTATCTTGTCTGTTTTACTCAATTTCATATTTTTTTCACCCTGTTTTCTTCCTTATGCGAAGTCAAAGCCCTGGAAATTACAAACGCCGCTGTATGTTTTCACGGCTTCCTTTCCGTCCAGCACACGCCCGGCTCCTGCCGCCATGGCTTCCATCTCAAATTCTCCCGGATAGGCGCAGACCGGCGCGATCCAGCCGCAGGCTTCCTTCACCTGGTTTACCAGATCCTGGTTGTAGACCATTCCGCCTCCCAGCAGAATCCCGTCCACCTTGCCGTGCAGCACTGCCGCCATAGAGCCGATGCATTTTGTAATCTGGTAGATCATGGTATTCCACAGCATTTCGGCATAGGGATCGCCGTTTTCGGCACGCCTGGTCAGCTCCAGCGCATCCGAGATCCCGGTGTGGCTCACAAATCCGCCGCTTCTGGTGCAGAGCTTTTTCACCTCTTTTAAGTCTTTCCCTTCACAGTATTTCAGAAGATCCGCCGCACAGACACTGCCGCAGCGCGTGGGGGCCATGGGCCCTTCTCCGCCTACGATGTCAAATCCGTCCACCATCTTTCCGCCCCGGTGCGCAGAGATGGAGATCCCGCCTCCGATATGGCAGATTACAAAATTGCAGTCCTCATATGCCTTTCCCAGGCTTTCCGCATGGCGGATGGCCGTCTCTTTCAGGTTCAGTGCGTGGAGGTGGACCATCCGGTATACCCCTTTGATTCCGGTCATACGTGCCAGATCCTGGAGCTCGTCCACATCCGGCGGGTTTACCGTATACGCTTTTGCGCCGTACATATCCGCAAACTCCTTCGCAATGCTGGGGCCTAAGCATGCCGGATGGATCACCCCGTTGGCCGCGTGGATAGAATGATCCAGCACCAGTTCGTCGATGGCATAGGTGCCGCCGTCCATGGCAAGCAGTCCGCCGCCCCTTCCCACGCAGGCATCCAGCCCTCTCAGGTCGATCTGGTTTTCTTTCAAAAGCTGCCCGATCGTTTCCTTCCGATAGGCAAGCTGATCCGCAAGGGTCTCAAACTTCTCAAGAGCCCCGGCGTCATGGCTGACATTTGCGGAAAATACTTTTTTGTCCCCTTCAAACAGCGCAATCTTGGTCGATGTTGAACCGGGGTTCACCGTAAATACTTTATAATCTCCCATGCTGCTCCTCCTGTGCCGCCGCGCGAATCACCAGCATGGCCACGTTTCCAAGCATCTCATCCACCGGCGCGCTTCTGGAGAAGTCGCATACCGGCTGCGCGAAGCCCTGGAGCACCGGCCCGTAGGCATTGGCATGGCCGAAGATCTGGATCAGCTTGACTCCGATATTTCCTGCATGGAGGTTGGGGAAGATGAGGACATTTGCCTTACCTGCCACTTCGCTCTCCCACTTAACCTTTTTGGCTGCCACTGCCGGGATGATGGCGGAATCCAACTGAAATTCCCCGTCCACCTTCACATCCGGACGGTATTCGCGCACCAGCTTTACCGCCTCCCGGACAACATCCAGGCTTTCATGCTCTGCGCTTCCGCAGGTGGAAAAGGACAGCATGGCTACCCGGGGCTCCCAGCCAAGCAGATTTTTTACGGTGTCTGCGGAAGAAATGGCGATGCCCGCCAGATCCTTTGCGTCAGGCTGGGCGGTAATGGCGCAGTCCGCCAGTCCCAGCATCTGCCCCTGGGGCCCGTCAAATCCCGGGATATCCGCAATCCCTAAGCTGGACACGCTCTCCACGTCTTCCTGCAGCCCTACGATTCCCATGGTTTCAAAAATCACATCTCCTGTAGAATATTCCTTTCCTGCAGCTACGCAGTCCACTTTATGCAGCTTTAAAAGGAACAGCGCGCAGCGCACCGGGTCTTTGGATTTCCTGGCAACCGCCTTGGCGGAAAAATCCTCATGTCCGGCCGTATATTCCTCTGCCAGCTTCAGGCGGTTTTCTTCCTCTGTATAATCAAAATAGTCGAATCCTGCTGTGGAGATCTGATGCTCCCCTGCCAGGCTTTCAATCGCTTCTGGCTTTCCCATCAGGACCGGAAAGCCAATCCCGGCCGCAGTGACCTGCTCCGCCGTGCGCAGGATATCCACATTCATAGCCTCCGGAAAAGCGACCCGCTTTGGGTTCTTTTTCGCTTTTTCCGTCATATTCTTGATAAATTCATTCATGATACTCTCTCCCTGAGAGCGGTCGGGAAATGCCATGTCTCCGCAGCAAATCGTGTACCTGTTTCATTCCCCGCCCGCCCCGATTCTATTATTCGTCAAGCAGCTCAGCTACATAATCCGCCGCTTCCCCGAAGGTCGCGCAGCGCTTAAAGTTCATATAGGGAACCTCCGCGTCAAATTCATCCTCCAAAAATGTGGTCATCTGTGAATAATGTGCGGACTTGGGATTCATGGACGCAAATTCCGTATCTCCGTTCAGTGTGGATGCGTCTGCTCCCCAGATTTTGCTTGCTTTCTCAATGATCTTTGCCAATACTTCTTCTCTCATGATTTGATATTCCTTTCTTTTTTTATGTTCTATTCTCGGCCGGCGTTCACGCAGTTTTCTTCATTACCGGATGATAATGTCCCCATCCTGGAATCGGGGCGGGATCACCGGGATCTGCAGGAAGGACTCGTACTGTCCGCCTGTATAGATCAGGTGGTTGCCCTTGTTGTCAGACTCCCATCTCAGCGGCTCGAACCATTCTTCACGGATATACCTTCCGGCAATCTGGACACGGATCTGCTGCCCCTTGTGGAAGAACCGGCTGGTGGGCACGATCTCAATATCTACAGGCACGATCTGGCCCGGCTCCAGCTTTTCATCGCAGGTGTGGGCCTGCACCGGATTGTAATCTGTGGACAGCTTTTCGTCCAGCTTCCGGCGGGACACACGCATCTTGCCCCATGCCCCCGGATGGTTCTCCCCGAACAAGGTGATCGGAAGAAATTCCCCTGTGGTGCTCAGCTTCTGGATGTTGACGAACAGATCCATGTCGTCGTAGCTTTCCGCCGCCACATAGAGCCTCAGCTTCAAGTATCCTGTCAGCTCCGTATCCTCTTCAAAGCGGTAATCGAAACACACCTCTCCGGTCAGACTGTCATAGCTTGCCTTTGCTTCCCCGGCCACAGGTTCTGCCTTCATGGAATTGTCGGACGCATCCAGGTACAGTTTTTCGTATCTGGTCCGTTTCAGCGGGAAGGACTCTTCCGGACGGTTGGTCTGGTAGTTGAACTCTCCCACATCCTGAACCTCGATCCTGACCTTCGGAGTCAGCTCCCAGCCGTTGCGCTCCAGCTTTAAATATCTGGCATAGAATTTTTCCAGATCCTGAATGTTCTCATTGCTGTACGCGTCCGGCCACTCGAAATTCCTGTGGGCACGGAGCCATTTCCGGCGGGATTTGCATTTCCGGAATGCGTTGATGGAGCCCCGCAGGTGCAGGTGATTCCAGCATGCCGTCTGATATACCGGGATCTTCACCTTCCCGAAGTCTGGTTCCTTGTCCTTCCAGTACGTGCAGTTGACAAACGGATATTTTTCCAGGTTCAGCGGCGTGTTGTCTATGTAGTTGATTCCGCATGCCTCACGCATCACAAAGCCTACAAACGCTTTTGCCGGAATCCCGCCTTCGCACAGAGATTCCCGGTACATATCCGTGGTGGACTCCCATGGTGCGATACATGCCAGGTGGGGCGGCTGCTGCGCGGCGATCCTCCACTGGGTCATTGCCACACAGCTATTGCCCGCCAGTCCGCATCTTCCGTTGCACCAGTCCTGGTCGGCCGCCCACTCAATGAAGTCATAACCGTCTTTTCCGTCCTGGGTGCCGAACTGTACAAAGTCCCCTTCCGAATGTCCGATCCCTCTCGGGTCTACATTTGCCACCGCATAGCCGTGGCGGCACCAGTAACCCGGATCCGGGCTCTCGAATTTGGACATGTCCGACACGGTGTGGGGCGGAACCCCCATGATCTGCCACTCTGCCTGTCCCTCGAATGGACGCTTGCCGTAAAAGCTCCAGGAAATGATCAGGGGATATTTTCCCTCTGCCTCGGGCTTGTAAATATCCACATAGATCGTCACGCCGTCACGCATCTTCACCGGAATGTCCTGCATACAGATGATCCCTTCCTCCGGGCTGTAGGTCCGCTGGTTCAGCGCCGGCTGGATCTTCGCATGCTCCCGCTCCTCCAGGGACATTGCCTCAAATTCTTCCCGCGTGCAGGGAGTCATCATCTTTGTCATGACAATCTCTACCTGTTCCCCGCTCATATCCACGGTTTTCGTAATTCTTTCTACTTCTCCCATGTTTGGAAACCTCCTCGTTTTTCTTTTTCTTACTGATTCTATTTTAGAAAAATCAGACGAGAAACAACAGAACACTTTTCCGGTTTGTGTTCAAATTGTACAGATTTCAGAAATGTGTCTAACCGCCCCGGCCGGTTTTTCCGAATGAATGAGTTGGGTTGGATGTTCAAAGAGCATCCAACCGTACAGGTGGAACATCTTCCGCTGACAGCTCCTGTATACCATGGAATCAAAAACGGACGCTGATTTCCGTCCATGTCCTCTTTTGGAACATCCCGGAAATCAGCGTCCGTCTTCTGGGTAATATAACATTTTGATTGTAAAAACCGAATCCTTCCAAGCCCCTCCATATGGGTCTGTCAAACCGGTGTCTTGTCCCCGGTCTTTGCCGTAATCATCTGCTTATAGGTCAGATATCCCGCCCCTACCCGCATGGTGTTCAGGAGGTTCACCACCTCTTCGGCCGTCAGTGCGTTTTCCCCCTCCGATTCCAGCCAAAGCCGCGCGGACAGAAAGTGCAGCTCCGCAACGGTCCTGACAAAATACCCCCGCAGCTCATCCCGGGGCAGCCCGTCATTGTCCATCATGGCTTCGATGTATTCATTCAGTATCTTTTTCAGCTTTTTCACAAAATAAGGATCGCCGTTGTGGGGATCAAGCAGCGCTTCCATGGCCGTCTTATGGGCCCTGCAGAAATCGAACCAGAACAGCAGAAGGGGCGGCGGCTCAATCTCATACCTGTCAATAAATTCTTCTATTGGGAACGGCGGCCTTGGATTTCCGGACAATTCCTTATATTTCCTCGACATTTCCTGCAGGATGGAATCCTGGATCTGTTCCATCAGTTCATAGATGTCCCCATAATATTGATAGAACGTCCCCCTGGTGATATTCGCCCGGGAACAGAGCTCCTTTACCGTGATCCTGTCCCACTTTTTTTCAAAAATCAGATTCAGATACGTCTGTTCGATCCGCTTCCTTGTCTGCTCCGACCTGGAGCCTTTTGCATTCGAAATCATTTCCTGCATGGCCATTCTCCTTTATCTGTTTGGGGAACCTGTTTTCACGTCATTTTCTCCTCTATGCTAACATTTTTTCGCCCCATTTTCAATTCTGTGTCCGTACTTTTTTGCATCCTGAAGATTTTTACTTGTTTTTTCTGATTTGCAGATATAAAATATGGATAGCTACCGAAAGGAGGAGCCTCTGCCATGACTTACGGCATCGGAACCGATATTTTAAAAATCAGCAGCATAGCCAAAAGTGTCGCCGACTTAAACGATCCCTTTGTTCGGAAAACCTATACCCCCGGCGAGGTTGCGCTGATCACCTCCCGGCCGGTCCCGCTCAACAGCTTTGCCACCAGGTTCGCCGGCAAGGAAGCGGTCTTTAAATCCCTGAACCTCCATGGGAATGACATCCGTCTCAATGAGATCGAGATCCTGGAAAACGAGAACGGGCAGCCTACAGTCACCCTCCACGGGAATGCCCTGCGGCTGGCAGAGCAAAAAGGAATTTCCCGGATTCTGGTCTCCCTCTCCTACGATACGGATTACGCCGTTGCTTATGCCTCTGCGCATAAAAACTTTCCACCTGTACGGTTGCAATCCATAATCTCAGTTTTATGCAATTCATTGCAATAAAACTGAGATTATGGATTAGCAACCTACTCTTGAATGAGCAAAAAACGGCTGCGTTAGCAGACGTAAGAGTGCGTCAGCACGGTTTTTGCGAATGGATGAGTAGGTTGGAGGCTCTTTAGAGCATCCAACCGTACAGGTGGAAAACTTTCCCTAATTCCATCTTATCATTTTGCTTGGAGATGACGATATAAATATGGACTTTCACGTAAAAGCTGCAAGTGAAAGCAAGAGCTTCAATATTTTTACATAAGGAGACTATAGTTATGAAAAAAGTGATCCAAAATTTAAAAATCAGCCAAAAGCTCTATGTCCTTGTAGGCGTCGCACTGATCGGGATGCTGATAATCGGGGGCATGTCATTCAGCCTGATGGGCAAATTGAATGAGAAAACAAGTGATATCTCCACAAGCTGGCTTCCCAGCGTTGACACGGCCAGAGATATGGATACGACCATTTCCTATATCCGTCTCAACGAGCTGGCGTATCTCACCGCCGTTTCTTCGGAAAAGGAGGAATCCAGCCTGCAGTATCTGGAGAGCGAAAAAAAAGAGATGAATAACCTTCTTGCCAAATACGGCGGCCTGATTGATCCGGAAGAAACCCCATATTATGAAGCCGCTCAAAAAGCATGGAGCGAGTATGCCAAGGCGGATGAGGAACTGCTTGCTCTCGCAAAGCAGGGCAGAATCGAACAGGCCCGCAGCCTTCTGGACGGCGAATGTGTCGGACTTTACAATGCGGTAACCGGCGCCCTTGCCGATATCATCGCATATAATACGGAAGGCAGCAATTCCGAGACCCAGGAGAGTATTTCTCTTTACAGAACCGCGCTCCTTTCCCAGGCTGCCGTCATGATTATCATTATTATCATCGGCGTGTATTTTTCCTTTGTAATCATACGTGGGATCAAGTTTCCCTTATTTGAAATTGAGCAGGCCGCTACGAAGATGGCGCAGGGTGACCTGGATATCCATATTTCCTATGAGTCGAGAGACGAGCTGGGCGACCTTTCCTCACAGGTACGCAGGCTGATCCGCAAGCTTCAGGCCATCATTGAAGATGAAAATAAGTTTCTGGCGAAAATGGCTTCCGGAGATTTTACCATAGATTCCGCCTGCGCCGAGGAGTATACCGGCGGTTTCCGTCCTCTTTTGGATTCCTTCCGCACGATCTCTGAACGGCTGAATGACACCATGCTTCAGATCAGTTCCAGCTCTGAGCAGGTGGCAAACGGTTCCGAGCAGGTATCCAGCGGAGCCCAGGCGCTTTCCCAGGGCGCGACGGAACAGGCCAGCTCCGTGGAAGAGCTTGCCGCCACAGTGACCGAGATCTCGAACCGCGTCAAGCAAAATGCGGAACACGCCAGAAAAGCCAACTCCATGGCGGATACGGTCAGTGATGAGATGAATACAAGCAACCAGAAGATGCAGGATATGATTCAGGCTATGAACGATATCAGCCATAGTTCCGATGAGATCGGCAAGATCATCAAGACCATCGAAGATATTGCGTTCCAGACCAACATCCTGGCTCTGAACGCAGCGGTGGAGGCAGCCCGCGCGGGAGACGCCGGAAAAGGCTTCGCCGTTGTGGCCGATGAAGTCCGCAACTTAGCAAGCAAGAGCGCCGATGCTTCCCACAGTACGGCTTCCCTGATCGAAAATTCCCTGCAGGCAGTAGCCAGCGGAACACAGATTGCGGACGAAACCGCAAAATCTCTGAGCGAAGCGGTGGAAGGCGTCAACGCGATGCACGATATCATCTCCCAGATCTCCGAGGCCAGCAGCACACAGGCAGACGCCATCTCCCAGATCTCCATGGGGATCGAGCAGATTTCCAGCGTGGTGCAGACCAACTCCGCAACCGCCCAGGAAAGCGCCGCGGCCAGCCAGGAGCTGTCCGGCCAGTCCCAGCTCATGAAGAGCCTGGTTGGACGATTCCGCCTGAAAAACGGCAGTCATCGTTAAATGTCAAAATACTTCCAGCTGTCGGATTGGCAGCCGCACAGCCGGAAATACTTTCAAGGGACGCTCTCGCAGGGGAAAGCGTCCCTTTATTGCTATTGACAGTCGGATCAGCCGTGGGAACCCGGCCCTGGTGTAATAACCGCATTTTCCAACTAATATTGATACCGAATATCCAGCGCCTTGATCTCATGTGGCGCCAGCTTCGCCTCCACCCGGAGCACCCCGTCCTCCGCCTTGAGCCTGCGCAGCTCCACCCTGGGCATAGCGCTGCGGCGCATGTAGTCGATCTCCCCTTTTGACAGGTTTCTGATATACTCCATATCCTTCCAGGTATTCTGCACGCTTCCGTTGTCCTTGTTCACATAGAATACCCGCATCAGATAGTCCCCGTCTTTCACATTCCGGATCTCGAATTTCAAATGAACCGCCTCCAAGTCTTCGTACAGCTCGTCCATCTCCTCAATACGGATATCCTTCTCCTCCTTCATGGCATACCGGTAATTGAACTGCTTGCAGTTGTGGCATACAATGGAATAGGTGCCTCTGCCGTTGGTTGTCAGCAGGGCGTTTTCCGTCTTTCCCAGCAGTCGGGACTGGGCGAAATGCAGGAAATGGAAGGCGTAGAACGACGGCTTCTTGATCCCGTCCCTGGTCAGCAGCCCGTTGTCCCCATACAGGACGCCTTCCGTATCAAAAAATTCCGTATGCAGGTCTGACCCGTGCCAGTATCCCATCATATCCACATTTCCAATGGACTCAATGCAGGTTTTCATCACATAGGCTCCATGGGCGCAGCTGTCATTGATGCAGTTCCGGTTGGAAATGGTGAAGTTCCACTCCGTAATATGCAGTTCCTCCGGCACAAAGTCCTCCTCCGCCAGGATCTTTTTAAAAATATCCACCTGATTTTTTACAAAATTGTGATCCAGCGAACGCTTCCCGAAATACATGTTATTCTGCTGGATCAGCTCATAGGAGTATGCGTACACGCTGATAAAGTCCGGACGGATCTGCCGCTTTTTCCAGTTGCTGATCAGATCCCGGTACTGATGCCGGTCATATCCCATGGCAAATCCCGCGCCGCCCACCCTGATCCTGGGCGAAATCTGCTTCAAAGCCTTGTATCCGATCTCAAAGCAGTCGAAATACCATCCGTTTTCGTCCAACATGTTCATCCGCTCGTCTTTCCAGAGTTCAAAATACCAGGTCTCGATCTCCTCCAGCCCGTACCGGTTGATCAGGTGGGCCGCCAGGTCCTGCATCACCCTCTCATAGCTTTCCCGCTCGTGGAAAATGATGTCGTTCTCCTTCTGGGCCAGGGTGGAATTGATGGTATAACTCACATGGATCGGTTTGAAGGACAGCTCGATATACGGCTTCAGCCTGTGATCCACGAGAAAATCCAGCCCCCGGTCCACCCGGCTGAAATTGTAGTGCCACCCTTTCTCCTCGTCCTCATCGTACATATCTCCCACGAAGATGTTCCAGATCCGGACATAAGAAAAGCCCAGCTCTTCCCGCATGAGCAGAACCTGCTGCTGCATGCTGCTGTCCAGGAGTGATTCCACCCGCCCGATGTTGATGATCTTGCACCAGTTTTTGGTGTATTCCTTCGTCTCCGAAGCATCCACGGTGAACAGGCTGATATTTCTGGCCGCAACAGTGTCCTCCACCGTTACGCTGCCTGCCAGATAATCCTTCACTCTCTGCCCCACTTCCTCCTGCTGCCCGGCCGCATCCATATCCTCCCGTTCCTCCTGCCGCACGCTGGTCCGGTAGGCGGAAGGCGTCATATGGTAAATGTCCCGGAATGCCTTGTTGAAGGATGCCGAAGTGGGAAAGCCGTTGTCCAGCGCGATTCTTGTGATCTTCTTCTCCGTATACAAAAGCTCATCCACCGCATGGAACAGCCGGATATTGTTCACATATTCCAGAAAGCTTAGGCCGAACCGCTTCTTGATATACTTGGACAGATAGGCGTTGGACAGGTACAGTTTTTTTGCCAGGTCATTGAGGCTGATCTGCTTCTGGTAATTGGCCTGCACATAATTCTGGATCTCAAACACCCGGGAATTGTCCGGCGACACCTGTTCTTTCAGCCGGTTATCGTCCGCCTTGATCATAAAGTAGCTGGTCAGCAGGTACAATACTTCGTAATAAATGCTGTTGAGATACAGAGCGCCTTCCTTTTCCTTGTCATAGTACCGGTTCAGCATCCGGTCCAGCACCTTTTTCAGTTGTTCGTAAGCCTCGCTTTTGTCCGCCGCGGAATTGCACCAGAACAAAATCTGGTTCGTCCCCAGATATTCCACCAGTATCGAAAAATTCATCTGGATGCTGACTATGAGCAGGTCTTTTCGTGTCTCCCGCAGGGAATGCCGCTTGTTCGCGTTCACCAGCAGAAATTCCCCCTTTTGCAGCTCCTGGGTCTCAGATTCGATCTCCAGCTCCAGAGCGCCCTCCAGCACATAGATGATCTCGGGGTTCTGGTGGAAATGCGTATTCTGTATTTTTCTCGTATCAAACTCAAAGTCCATGACTGAACGTATATTTTCCATGTTCTGTACCTTTCCTGTGTTTATTCCAGCCATTCTACCTTACAGGCATGTTCTTTTGTTTCTCTGCTGTAGCCGATTCCGACGGCCAGCAAGCATGTCAAGCGCCTGGGGGATCTATCGTCTCGTTGACCAGGCCGATCAATCCGCTTTTGTCAACATGTGTCATTTCTGATCCCGGCAAATCCACTATTTCCTGGATTCAAATACATTCCCATCACCGATCACGCTCCTCAATTCCGTAAAACTCCCGTCAAGTGTTCACATTATAACACAATCTTTGATATCTGTCCTCTATTTGTTCTTGTTCATTCCCAGCTTCCTT
>Ga0137308_101526_pt1 | contig 21725 bp, 16 predicted proteins | sample Inofrocosms_June_FD_97181 | JGI IMG/M metagenome (GOLD analysis project Ga0137308, IMG submission 97181) | Mouse cecal microbial communities from Vienna, Austria - N-Acetylneuraminic and N-Acetylglucosamine D2O microcosms_June | ecosystem: Host-associated > Mammals > Digestive system > Large... | reverse complement strand
TACCCGTTCCTTGGTCTCGTCGCTGATGGAGGAATTGTTTTTGCAGGTTCTGGAAACTGTGGAGGGGGATACGCCTGCCAGAGCAGCCACCTCCTTGATGGTAACAGCCATAATAGTGCTCCTTTTTGTGGCGGCCCTTTTCATGTATCTGGCGCCGTCCATTCAACCATAGGATGCCGAATTTGCTTCCTGTCGTATGTTTTCTGCATGTCTCTGTACGTCATTTTATCGGAATTTCCTGCAAATGTCAATTGTTGCATAAAAAGGAATGCAAAATCAGGGAAGCATTGCATGAAACTCTGGTGAAAAATGCACAATTTATCCAAGAATTTCTTGTGAAAAAAGTAGAAAAGGAAAAAAATAGCAGATAACTATTTACAAACCCTGTGCAAAAGTATTATATTTTATGCAAGCGGTTGCATAAAAGAAATGCAAATATTGCACTTCCTATGCACAGCAGAAAGCAAGACCATGTGTTCAAGGGATCCCATAAGGTCAGGTGTACGGAGACACCGTGAAGACAAAACAACATGACAGGAGGTTATGAGATATGGGTAAGAATGAAAAGGGCTTTGGGATTTTGTCGCCCCTTACCGGGCAGGCAGTAGCGTTGGATCAGGTTCCGGATCCGGTATTTTCCCAGAAGATTATCGGCGACGGTATGGCAGTCATCCCGACGGACGGCACTATCGTCAGTCCGGTGACCGGCGAGATCGCATCGGTGGCAGAGACCATGCACGCATTCGGATTCAAGACAGGGGACGGACTGGAGCTGCTGATCCACGTGGGTCTGGAAACGGTTGCACTAAAGGGGGAATGCTTCAAGGTCTTTGCAAAGGCTGGTGATAAGGTGAAGGCTGGTGACAAGATCGCGGAGGTGGATCTGGCCTTCTTAAAAGAACGGAATATCAATCCGATCACCCCAGTGCTGGTATGTGGGGGAATGGATGGAAAGCAGCTGAACGGTCATGAGGGAGCCGTGAAGGCCGGGAAAGATACGGTCATTACCGTCACGGAGGCGGCTGAGGCCACGGCCCAGGCTGCCGCAGCCGGAACAGGAACCAAAACCAGCGCTGCATCCGGAAGCGGAACCGCAGCCGGTGCAGGAAGTGGGGCCGGGGCGGCAGGGAAGCCTGAAGCAGCCTCCGGCAGCCAGCCAGACCAGCAGGGGAAGAAGGTTAAGATCAATTTCGATTTCCTTCAGAAGCTGGGCAAGGTGCTGATGGCGGTTATCGCAGTCATGCCGGCAGCCGGACTGATGATCAGCCTTGGAAAGCTGGTTCAGATGGGCGGCACGGATATCCATATGATCATGATGATCGGCAGCACAATGGAGAATATCGGATGGGCCATTATCAACAACCTGCACATCTTATTCGCGGTAGCTATCGGCGGCTCCTGGGCTAAGGAGCGGGCAGGCGGCGCGTTTGCTTCGGTCATCGCTTTTGTGCTGATCAACTGTATCACTGGCGCTATCTTCGGTGTTACCAGCGCCATGCTCAATGATCCCGATGCCGTGACCCATACACTGTTCGGCCAGGAGATCCTGGTCAACGGATATTTCACCTCGGTTCTGGGTGCACCAGCGCTGAATATGGGTGTATTTGTGGGAATTATCTCTGGATTTGTGGGCGGAACGGTTTATAATAAGTATTATAACTTCCGTAAGCTTCCGGATGCCCTGGCATTCTTTAATGGAAAACGGTTCGTGCCTATGGTGGTCATCGCCTGGTCCGTGGTCATTTCTGTGGTGCTGGCCGTGGTATGGCCGGTAGTGCAGACCGGGATCAACAGCTTCGGTGTGTGGATTGCCAACTCAAACTCCACTTCCCCGGTATTTGCGCCTTTTATCTACGGAACTCTGGAGCGTCTGCTGCTGCCCTTTGGCCTGCACCATATGCTGACGATACCTATGAACTATACCTCCTTTGGAGGCACCTATACCATCCAGACAGGCATCAATGCCGGTTCCCAGGTATTCGGCCAGGATCCGCTGTGGCTTGCATGGGTGACTGACCTGATCAACTTCAAGGATGCCGGAGATATGGCTTCCTACACGAACCTGCTGACTACGGTGACCCCGGCCCGTTTCAAAGTTGGCCAGATGATCGGTGCCACCGGACTGCTGCTGGGGGTTGCCCTGGCTATGTACCGCCGTGTGGATACGGATAAGAGAAAGAATTACCGCTCCATGTTCTTCTCCACAGTACTGGCCGTGTTCCTGACCGGTGTTACGGAGCCGCTGGAATTCATGTTCATGTTCTGCGCCCTGCCCTTGTATGTGGTGTATGCGGTTTTGCAGGGCTGCGCATTTGCCATGGCCGGGATCCTGCCTCTGCGGCAGCATTCCTTTGGTAACCTGGAGTACATCACCAGGGTTCCTATGTCCCTGAAAGCAGGACTGGGCCAGGATGTAATCAATTTCCTGATCTGTGTGGTGGCATTCTTTGCCATCGGATATTTTGTCGCATACTTTATGATCGGCAAATTCCAGTTTGCGACACCGGGACGTCTGGGCAACTACACAGATGATAATGCCGACAGCGAGGAAGGCGGTGCAGCTGCTTCCTCCGGTTCCGGTATCTCCGGCGGCGGGAACAGTCAGGCAGAACGGATCATCACCCTGCTTGGCGGACGGGAAAATATCACTCTGGTAGATGCCTGCATGACCCGTCTGCGCGTCACAGTCAAGGACCCGTCCAAGGTAGCAGAGCTTCCGGCCTGGAAGGCAGAAGGAGCACTGGGACTGCTGAAAAAAGACAACGGAATCCAGGCAGTCTACGGCCCCAAAGCCGATGTACTGAAATCAGATATTAATGATATACTATAAGCATTGAGCCATGCAGAAATGAGCGTGCAAACTGTCCGTGCAGGCATGCATGGTAAGGAGAGTTTGCACGGTCATTTCTATAGGGCGAAGCCCGGAGCTTCTTGTTTTCGATGGGTTTCGAAAACAAGAAGATGCATGGCAGAAAGCAGAAATGAACGTGCAAACTGTCCGTGCAGGCATGCATGGTAAGGAGAGTTTGCACGGTCATTTCTATAGGGCGAAGCCCGGAGCTTCTTGTTTTCGGTGGGTTTCGAAAACAAGAAGATGCATGGCAGAAAGCAGAAATGAGCGTGCAAACTGTCCGTGCAGGCATGCATGGTAAGGAGAGTTTGCCAGGAGGAAAATCCATGAAGATCATGACTATGAATACCCACAGTCTGGCTGAGCCGGATTTTGAACAGAAGCGGGAGCAGTTTGTCCAGGTGCTTCTGCGGGAGCGTCCGGACATTCTGGCCCTGCAGGAGGTGAACCAGACCATGACAGCCCCGACCGCCGGTTCCGGAAGCAGTTCCGGCTACCTGCCCTGCCCGGGAGTGTCTGTTCCCTTAAGGGAGGACAATTATGCCCTCTGGCTGGCAGAGAGGCTGTCGGCAGAAGGGCTACCTTGTCAGTGGAGCTGGCTGCCCGCCAAGATCGGATATGACAGGTATGATGAGGGCATGGCTCTGTTCAGCCGGGTTCCTGTTGCAGAAGTGGAGGTCTGCCGGATCAGTCAGGCGGATGACTACCACAACTGGAAGACCCGGAAGATTCTGGGGATCCGGACAGAGGGCCCGGACACGGTATGGTATTATTGTGTGCATATGGGCTGGTGGGATGATAATGAGGAGTCCTTTGAAAGCCAGTGGAGAGTGCTGAACCGCCATATGGAGGAGAAAAAGGCAGCAGGCGCCAGAGTCTGGCTGCTGGGAGATTTTAACAGTCCTTCGGACGTCCGTGACCAGGGGTATGACTGCGTCATGAAGGACGGCTGGCTGGACACCTATGACCTGGCGGAGGAGAAGGATTCCGGGATTACCGTCGGACATGTCATTGATGGCTGGAGGGAGCGGCCATCAGGGGAAGAGGCGCAGAAAGGGATGCGTCTGGATTATCTGTTCTGCAGTGAGCCGGTGCAGGTACTCCGTTCCCGGGTAATGTGCAGCGGTATCAGGGATCCCCAGGTGTCGGACCATTACGGAGTTATGATTGAGACAAGAGAAGCTCATCAGAAGTAATCCGCAAAGTGCCCAGGGTGCATTCTGCCGGATCATTCAATGTACCGGAAATGTGTCAGCGGCACATTTACCGTGCAGCCATGAATATGAATAATGATTGTAACAGTTCAGACGGGGCATCTTCTTGCCCCCGAAGAGCGTCGGGGACAAGAAGCTTCGGGCGTTAGCCCGATATCAAATCACAGAAAAAAGCGCTTATGCAAACCAAAAGCAGGTTTGCAACACACTTTCTTCTGCGATTTGCTGCCCGTCTGAACTGTTACTAATAATTAAGCAAGGGGAGGATTTTATATGAATAGAGCCGCAGGTATCTTGTTGTCGGTGACCAGCCTTCCGTCCAGGTATGGGATCGGCTGTTTTTCCAAAAGTGCCTATGAGTTTGTGGACTGGCTGAAGGAGGCGGGGCAGAACTACTGGCAGATCCTGCCTCTGGGGCCTACCAGCTATGGGGATTCCCCCTACCAGTCTTTCTCTACCTTTGCGGGGAATCCGTATTTTATCAGTCTGGAAGCCCTGGTGGAGGAAGGCGTGCTGACAGCGGCAGAATGCGAAGCGGTCGACTTTGGCGATGAAGGGGGAACCATTGATTATGAGAAACTGTACCAGAGCCGTTATCCGCTGCTGCGCAAGGCCTACCAGCGCAGCAATATCAGCCAGAATCCTGATTACCAGAAATTTCTGGAGGAGAACCGCTGGTGGCTGGATGATTATGCCTTGTTCATGGCGGTGAAGGACCGGTTTGACGGGGCGCCCTGGAATGAATGGGCCCAGGACATCCGTCTGCGTTACGGCTATGCCATGGACTACTACCGCCGGGAGCTGTATTTTGATATTGAGTTCCAGCAGTATATGCAGTTTATCTTTTACAGGCAGTGGGGCCGGCTGAAGGCTTATGCCAACGAGAAAGGGATCCGGCTGATCGGGGATATTCCCATCTATGTGGCTATGGACAGCGCGGATGCCTGGGCTCATCCGGAGCTGTTCCAGCTGGACGGGGAAAATGTCCCTGTAGCGGTAGCCGGCTGTCCGCCGGATGGATTTTCAGCTATCGGACAGCTGTGGGGGAATCCGCTGTACCGTTGGGACTATCACAGGCAGACCGGATACCAGTGGTGGATCTCCAGACTGGCCCATTGCTTCCGGCTCTATGATGTGGTGCGGATTGATCATTTCCGGGGCTTTGACGAGTATTACTCGATTCCCTATGGGGAGGAAACAGCCCTGAACGGTCACTGGGAAAAGGGGCCCGGAATGGATCTTTTCCGCCGGGTGGAGGAAGCTCTGGGCAAACAAGAGGTCATCGCGGAGGATCTGGGTTATGTGACGGATTCCGTCCGGCAGCTGGTGGCAGACAGCGGCTTCCCCGGCATGAAGGTGCTGGAATTTGCCTTTGATTCCAGGGATTCAGGCTGTGCCAATGACTATCTGCCCCACAATTACCCCACCAACAGTGTGGCTTATACAGGAACCCATGACAATGAGACCATAGCCGGATGGCTGGGGAGCATCACAAAGAAAGAGAAGGAGCTGGCCCGGGAGTATCTGTGCGATCATTACACACCGGAGGCAAAGCTGTACCAGCCCCTGATCAGTCTGGTGATGCGCAGCCGCGCTGATCTGTGCATCATTCCCATGCAGGATTATCTGGGCTATGACAATTCCTGCCGTATGAACAAGCCGTCAACTGTAGGAGAGAACTGGAAATGGCGGCTGCAGGAGGGGGAACTGGATGAGGAGCTTAAGAGCAGGATTCTGGGCATGACCCGGCGTTATGGACGGCTGGGGGAAGCCGGCTGAAATTAATCGGCCGGGAATTCATAAGTAAGCACGGCCACATGGGGATCTGTATCCGGTGTGATCTCCAGGGTGTTGCCGGGATATTCCACCACCGTGTCAAAGGCACCGGTGAACGGATCCAGGGTGCTGATCACATCATAGCCCAGGGAACCGTTGCGGTAGTGCATGGGGATGATGACCTTTGGCTGGATCTCCTCCACCAGCTTTTTTGCCTGGGCGGCATCAATGGTGTAAAAGCCGCCAATGGGAATCATGACAGCATCCAGGCCTTTCAGGGTCTCCTTCTGGGCGTCGGTAGGATCACAGCCCAGGTCTCCCAGATGGGCCACCCGGAGAGAGTCATTGTCAAAGATGTGGATTATGTCTGTTCCTCTCAGTGTTCCCTGCTGGTCATCATGGAAGGTGTCCAGGGCGGTGATACGGAAGGGGCAGGGCTGTTTTGGCAGAAGGGAGACAGCCTCTGTGTAATTGTGGTCGCCATGGTCATGGCTGCACAGAACCTGGTGGGCCTGCTGGCGGAGAATACCGTAACCGGGTACGTGGTTGTCCCCGTAGGGATCCAGAAGGATCCGGTAGCCGCCGGATTCCAGCAGAAAGCAGGCATGTCCCAGCCAGGTGATGCGGATGGATTGGTCAGATGAATGTTTCATGGTTACCTCCTTGTAAGTTGAAATTTACCCCCAGCAGAGAGGGCAGGTCTACGCTCTCTGCTGGGGGTTTTTGATACGTTTATTCTGCGGGGAATAAGACAATCTTTTCTGCGTGTCCGTCACTGCCGCTCCAGACCAGACACTGGGAGCCTTTCTCCACATCGGTGAGACGGACCAGGTTGCGGGTCAGATAGGGAAGGATGTTGCAGTCGGCGGGAACCTGGATGACGGTGCCGTCGGTTCCGGTAAGGACATAGCTTTCATCTGCCTGCTGTTCCATGGACTTCACTGTCAGGAAGGAAGGAACCGCAAAATCCTGGGGGATCTGGCAGATCACAGTGGTGGCAGTGGTCATAGGCGGAATGCTCATGGTCATGGCCGGTCCGATATAGGCGTAGATGATCTCACCTTCCTTCAGATCAGAGAGCTGAACGGGAAATCCATTTACCGCATCCAGGACCCTGGTAGCTTCCGGATCAATGTTCAGGACGATCTCACCGCTGTAGGAGACGCCGGACTGGTTGTCGATCATAATGGTCTTTTCGTTTATGCTTAGTACCGGGCCCCAGATGGGAGGGATCTCCTCTGCCAGCTCCGGGAATGCAGGTCCCTGTTCCTCTGCGGCTTCTGTACCTGCGAGGATGGTACCGGAAGTTCCTGTACCTTCTGCGGTCTCCTCCGCAGGCGTCTCCGGCTCGGCAGCCGGTTCTGTAACGGCGGCGCTCTCTATGGTCTGTCCCCTGCCTGCCTCAATAGTAGGGGAACCGGCAAGTGCATAACCGGAAAATCCTACAAGCATCACTCCGCCAATGAGAAGGGAAATAGCTTTATAATTCTTTTTCATGATAAAATCTCCTTTACTAAATTAGATACCTGGACATAGGGGCAGATGCCGGTAACGGTCTGTCTGAATGCCCTGGGGTTAGAAAACCGTCAGTGACCAGGTTCGCTGGTTTCTGTGCGACAACCACAGTATAACAGATTGTGGTTGGTTTTACCATTTCCTAATTGAGAACATTCTCTTAAATATTCATTACGCATTATAATTCACGTTACCATTCAAGGCCAGATGCGGAAATTTTTGTAACAGTTCAGCCAGACGATGATCTGGCTGAACCAATGTCATTTAGATAACTTTATCATTGCAAGTTTCCTGGACGCAGCAGGCATTTGCGGCCCCCCCACTTTTGCAGAATCAACGTTTCCGGATATTTTTTTCCATGGCAAACAAACAGATTTGCATCTGTTTCAAAAAAAGTTATGATACACAGGATGGGGCTGCTTCAGGATGCGCGGCAGGTGAAATAGCGCGGCCTGCGGAAATGCGATGTTTTCTTCCGTGGTTTCTGGCGCCCTTTCCGTATGGGAACCAGTTCTCTCCCCAGCAGGACCATTACGTTGATCCGGTTTCGGCCTGCGGACTGGCGCAGGAAAACCCGGCAGATATGGGCGGCGGCTGAAAAATTCACCTAGAGCGTGTCTGAAAATTGCTTTCTGGCAGATGTGCGTCACAGTTTGTGGGAGATTTGGGCCAAATGAAGGGCGCATAGTGGGCTATGTAACCTGAATTTGGCCCAAATATACCGCGAAGTGAGACGTGCAGGTGCCGGGAATGAATTTTCAGACACGCTCTAGTACTCCGTACTTGAAGTTCCTGTGTAAATTTTCGAGGATATTTTTTCGAGTGTGCAAGTTCAGAAACGGAGGCGTAGCGGGCTACGCTGAGTATTCTGGACTTGTGCAATCGGGAAAATAGACCGAAATATTTACACAAGGGTTTTCAGTACGGAGTACTAGATCCAGTACTGTTGGATGTAGCCTTTGGCCTGCTCCTCTGTCAGTTCGAATTTTTCTACTAATTTGGCCTGCAATTCCTCTTTGGTACGGTGTAATTCCTGATAGGTTTCAGTTAAGGCTGAAATCCCTTTTTCGATCCCCTTATCCCATGCTTCATCAAATATGGAATAAAATACCGAGTCCATAACAATGTCCTCCTTTCTGGACTGTTCTATAATATCCTGCCGGATTTCCTGGTAATGCTTGAAACCTACAAAGGTCTGGAAGAAATCAAGCAGTTCTGCAACATGGTTCCACTTTCTTGTATTATACTTTAATTTTTTGACATTTCCAAGTCTTTTTGCTTTGAAGAATTCTGCCACGATCTGAAAATCACTCTGAAATTTCGAGATCACTTCATCCTCGAGAAATGCTACCTGAACCAGATTTATGTGATAGTCAGAAACATAGCCTTTCAGATTATCAGGCAGGTTCAGCATATCGACCAGGGATGTGGGGCCGGACCAGGGTTCTGCTCCGAAATACAGAACTAGTGTCACTACGGGGCAGAGCTTTTGTTCTGGCCACAGCTCTGCCGCATAATCCGCTTCGTGTCCAGCAGCTTTGTTCTCTGCCTTTTTTCTGAGAATATCCCGGTCATAGGAACTGAAATCGTAGCCCATAACGCGGACAGGCATAATATTGCTGGATTTGCTCTGGTTCTCCAGCCCATATACCCGTACTTCCACGTCATGTTCCGTGTCGAACTTCAGTACATCCCGGTTTTTTTGCCTCAGGCGGCCATATATAGTCTTGTACATGCTGGCAGTGGGCCCATCCCGGAGATTTTCCGGCTTTACCACGGATTCCCCCTGGTACACCAGAACATTGACAATATCAGAGAACACATCTGCGTAATCCTCCAGTAGTTTTTCGGAAGGATCGGGGCCTGGCTTTGGGAGAACTTTGGAAGTATCTGGTTTGTTGGTATTTGGCATAAGTTTGTTCCTCCTGATAGAAAAGTAGAAGGTGGATCTGGGGAGAACGCCCGCTTCATGGAAAGAATCCGGGCATAGGCCATCAATGGGGGTGAACGATCGTTTCCTGACAGAAAGGCAGTCTCAGGTTACAGAACCACAGTTAAAATGTTACATTTCACGGACATTAAAAAATGTACTGGAAATACTGGCTGAACTGCCAGAAATCACCCGGATAGAGAAATCCGGGAAATGTGCGTATAGCATAACATAGAAAGAAATGTTACACAAGTGTTTTTAGAAAAATTTCAGAAAATATAGTGGCAATGGGCAACAGTTCAGATAGGTCTGCGCACTCGCTGCGCTGACCGTATGAAAATGTAGTGGTCGGAGGGCATCTGCCCCATCGCGCAGCGATTTTCATGGGCAGATGCCGTAACAGTTCAAGGGGTATCTGAACTGTTACGGCAATGGGCAACAGTTCAGATAGGTCTGCGTGTTCACCATTACATAGATTCCTTAAATCTGCGAAAATTTAAAGATAAAATAACTTTAAATAGGATATCCTATTTTATTATTTTGAAGCAGCACACCAATGTACACCAGAACCTCACAGTACCTGATTTTGCGAGAAACCAGGGGTACATAACCAGTGAATTGGAGGAAACGTGGATGGCAGAAAACGAGAAGTGTCTGGATATGGTAGAAAAGAATTCATCAATACCCAGGTGATCAGCCGGGGACTGGATGAGCGGACCGCCGCTGCCTACCGGATGGATCTGGAAAAATTCTATCTATGGCCAGAAACGTCAAGGATGCCGGATGGATCGGCCTGGGAAGAGAGGATGGAAGCCTATCTGGAATATCTTTCCAGGGAAAGAGGGCTCAGGTACTCCACTCTTTTCAGAAAACAAAAGGTGTTTGAATACTATCTTTCTTATCTGGTGTCCAGGGGAGTTTTGGAGAACCACCGTCCATTGAAGCAGATGAGTCCCCCTGAAAAAGCGGATACCGATACGTTGCTGACAAAAAAGAAGTGGAAACATTCTTCCAGGCTATTGACAAGGAGTATGAGGATCTGGACAGCGATTTCCGCAGACGCATCTGTCTCAGAGACCAGGTGATGATGAAGCTTCTGTTCTATCATGGGATTAATATCAGTGAGCTGCTGCAATTAGAGTTGTCTGATTATAACAGAACCCTGATGATCCACAGGAAACGGGAGGAGGGGTATTTACTTATATAGTGGATCTTACAAATGAATTAGTCAAAAAATATGATATGTATATCGCATATGCCGTTCGTCCCCAGACGCCTTCGGATTACCACACTTATTTTGATAATAGAGTCCATCTGACTGAAGTTTTATAATATAGAATTTGAACTCTGCCTATAATAAAGAACCTGAAGCATTTCGAAAAAGTTAAGAGTATTATCGAAGGAAGATCAAGGGAAATTCTGACAGAACTCCCCGGCAGTCACTATTTAGGTAACAGTTTAGACGGGGGGCAAGAAGATGCCCCGTCTGAACTGTTACAATGATAGTGTCAATATAGCAGATCATTGCAATCTTTTGAGACACTTATGTTCTTTGTTAAAATAAATCACTATGAGTTCCGGTTCTGGTAAGGTATAGGATCAACTCATCATTGGAGATTTCGTAAATTAATAACCAGTCAGGTGTGATATGGCATTCCCTTGTCCCGGCATAATTGCCACTTAAAGCATGGTCTCTGTTCTTCTCTGGCAATGGTTCCCCATTTGCGATTTTTTTGATGACAGCCGTTAATAATGAAAGGTCATAACCCCGTCTATGTATCCGTTTCAAATCTTGTCGAAACCTGCTGGTTGGTTTTACAGTATATTTCACTGAAGCAGTTCCTCCATCATCTGGTCAATATCTGTATAGGATTTTCCCATAGACGGATTTTTTTTCATTTGGCCCACTTCCTCTATGGCTGCTTTTGTTTCTGCATTGGGAATCTCCATGGAAATATTGAAGGGAATCCTTTGTTCTCTCACAGCCTGTTTCGCTGTTATGGTAAAAAAGGTGGTCAGGTCCATGCCTAAATTGGAAACAAGTTCTTGTAATTGACTTTTTAATTCTTCATCCATTCTCATTGTAACATTCGCTGTAGCCATATTGTCAACCCCTTTCTGACTTTTAGTATACACTAAAAAAAAAAGATGTCAATACACTGTATAAACAATGGCATGAATACCGTAACAACTGTTGCTAAAAAAATCAATAATTCACAAAATTCCATTGCATTAACTCAAATAAAATAATAAAATGTAGGCAGAAGCATGAACAGGATAACAACGAAACCTGATATAGATGAAAAGGTGAAGGGGTTGTGAAAAATTAATTATGAAAACAGTCATAATCGGAGATATTCATGGCTGCTGTCAGGAACTTGTAGCGCTCCTGGCAAAGGTGCAGTTTGACAGGGGGCAGGACCGGCTGGTGAGTCTGGGAGATCTGATGGACCGGGGCAGGGAGTCCTATGAGGTATTTGATCTCTTCCGCTATCTGAAGACAGAGATGGGAGAGGAGTGCGTCATTATCCGGGGGAACCATGAACAGATGATGCTGGACGCCTCCATCAATCCTTTTGCCCGGATCCTGTGGAAACAGAATGGCGGCGGAAAGACGATCCGGTCCTTCTACCGCCACCAGGATCATGTGTACCGTCATGCAGGATGGTTCCGGAAGAATACGGTGCCCTATTATGAGGACGTACGGTTCCAGTGCACCCATGCGGGGGTTCAGGACGGAGATATCGCCCAGAGCGATAAGGAGACCCTTCTGTGGGACAGGAAGCGGCTAACGGACAATGACTACAGCGGGAAGCTGACCATCGTGGGCCATACCCCTCTCTCCGGTCCGGCCTGGTGCGCCGGGGATAAAAAGACGCGGGCTGTGCTGACAGAGCGTGTCCGGATGAGTCTGCCGGAGCAGGGGATGATCTGTCTGGATACCGGATGCGTGTTCGGATACCGGCTGACGGCTATGGTGGTGGAGGAGGATAGGACTTACTGGCTGGAAAGTGTGCCGCGGGTGGACAGTGCTCCGGCTGATGATGTTCCAGGCCCCGGCTGATCATTACGCTGACCGGCAGGCCAGGGAGCTTGAGAAATTCAGATAATTATGGTAGACTTATCTGAATATTAGAGCGTGTCTGAAAATTCATTCCCGGCATCTGCACGCCCCACTTCGCGGTACACCGCAGGCGTCCCACAAACTGTGACGCACATCTGCCAGAAAGCAATTTTCAGACACACTCTAGCAATTGTTTATAATTTTGTAATTGCGAGGAGGAAAATGACATGGATAAAAAACAGTCCCTGGGGACCATCTGCATTCAGGGGGGATGGCAGCCGAAGAACGGGGAGCCGCGGGTTCTGCCGGTGTACCAGAGCACTACCTTTAAATATGAGACCAGTGAGCAGATGGGACGTCTGTTTGACCTGGAGGAGGACGGATATTTCTACACCCGTCTGGCCAATCCTACCAATGACGCGGTGGCGAAGAAGATCTGTGACCTGGAGGGCGGAGTGGCGGCCATGCTGACTTCATCCGGTCAGGCGGCCAATATGTACGCGATCTTAAATATCTGTTCCGCAGGGGATCATGTGATCAGTGCGGCGACCATCTACGGCGGCACCTCCAATCTCTTTACCGTGACCCTGAAACGGTTCGGCATCGAGTGCACCCTGGTGGACCCGGATGCGCCGGAGGAGGAGCTGGCAAAGGAATTCAGGGACACTACCAGGGCCGTATTCGGGGAGTCCATTGCAAATCCGGCCCTGGTAGTGCTGGATTTTGAGAAATTTGCCCGTCTGGCCCACAGCCACGGGGTGCCCTTTATCGTGGACAATACCTTTGCCACGCCCATCAACTGCCGTCCTTTCCAGTGGGGAGCGGATATTGTGACACATTCTACGACCAAGTACATGGACGGACATGCCATGTGTGTGGGCGGCTGCATCGTGGACAGCGGCAGCTTTGACTGGGATGCCCATGGAGACAAGTTCCCGGGGCTTACCACACCGGATGAATCCTATCACGGGATTATTTATACGAAGAAGTTCGGGAAGGCGGCATTTATCACCAAGGCCACGGCCCAGCTGATGCGTGATATGGGCTCTATCCAGTCGCCCCAGAATGCATTCCTGCTGAATGTGGGACTGGAGACCCTGCACTTAAGGATGGCGCGCCACTGTGAGAATGCACAGAAGGTGGCAGAGTACTTAAATGCCAGGGAGGATGTGGCCTGGGTGAAGTATCCGGGACTTAAGGGAGACAGATATTATGACCTGGCTCAGAAATATATGCCGGATGGAACCTGCGGTGTCATCTCCTTTGGGCTGAAAGGAGGAAGAGCGGCTGCGGCAGCATTTATGGACCGGCTTAAGCTGGCCGCCATTGTGACTCATGTGGCGGATGCCAGGACTTCGGTGCTGCACCCGGCCAGCCATACCCACCGCCAGCTTAATGACCAGCAGCTGGTGGAGGCAGGCGTGGATCCGTCCCTGATCCGGCTCAGCGTGGGGATCGAGGATGTGGAGGATATTATTGCGGATCTGGAGCAGGCATTGCAGTAAACGAAAAACAAATTGCGGGGGCTGTGAAAAAGTCAGGGTATTTTGCTGAACGACAACAAACGGACACATAAAACCGTTGTCGTCCTGGAGGTATTACGGACTTCTTCACAGCCTGCATAATTATGGAAGTGAAAAAAGCATGAATAAAAAAAGATGGGGGAAATTTCTCCGGATTATATTCGGAAGAACAGCATTTGTTTGTCTGTCTATTATCGTACAGATTCTGATCCTTTTGGAGACCTTCCGGTGGCTGGGCAGCTATCTCTATTATGTCTATGGCGGCTTCATACTGCTCAGTGTCATCGTGGTCATCTATATCATCAACAAGCGTGAGAATCCGATCTACCAGCTGGCCTGGGTCATTCCGGTGCTGGTATTTCCGGTGTTCGGCGCTATGTTCTATATCTTTCTGGAGCTTCAGCCAGGTATCCACCATATGTCAGCCCGGCTGAGATCCATTCTCCGTAAGACCCGCCCTTTCCTGGAGCAGGATCCGGAGGTTATCGAGCATCTGGCGGAGGAGAGCCGCAATACGGAGCATCTGGCAGACTACATGAACCGGTATGGCGGGTATCCGGTGTATGAGAATACGTGGGTGAAATACTTCCCCCTGGGAGACGACATGTACAGACCCTTCCTGGAGGAGCTGGAGAAGGCAGAGCATTATATCTTCATGGAGTATTTTATTGTGGAGCGGGGCCAGGTGTGGGACCGTGTGGTGGAGATCCTGAAACAAAAGGCAGCCCAGGGGGTGGAGGTCCGCGTCATGTACGACGGCATGTGTTCTCTGACCCTGCTGCCTTACAGATATCCCAGACAGCTGGAGAGGCTGGGGATCCGGTGCAAGATGTTCTCCCCGGTGCGTCCGGCTCTTTCCAGCTACCAGAATAACCGGGACCACAGGAAGATTACCGTGATCGACGGCCATACGGCCTTTACCGGCGGCATCAATATGGCTGATGAATATATGAATATCCGGGAGCGTTTCGGCCACTGGAAGGATACGGCCATTATGCTGAAAGGAGACGCGGTCCGCAGTTTCCTGATAATGTTCCTCCAGATGTGGAATGTGACAGAAAAGGAGGAGGAGGATTACCAGAGGTATCTGCAGGTGGATTACAGCCGGGTTCCCCAGGCCAGTCAGGCCAGCGGCTATGTCATGCCCTATGGGGACAGTCCCTGGGACCAGGAGACGGTGGGACAGTATGTGTATATGGATATCCTTAACAAGGCCAAGGAATATGTCCATATCATGACCCCTTACCTGATCCTGGACCACAGTCTGATGACCGCCCTGACCTTTGCCGCCAAGCGGGGGATCGAGGTGATCATCATTATGCCTCATATTCCCGACAAGAAATATGCCTATCGTCTGGCCCGTTCCTATTACATGGAGCTGCTTATGAGCGGCGTGCGGATCTTCGAATACACACCAGGCTTTGTCCATGCAAAGGTATTCAGCAGTGACGGGGAAAAGGCGGTGGTGGGCTCCATCAATCTGGATTACCGGAGCCTTTACCTGCATTTTGAGTGTGCGGCTTATTTGTACCGAAATGAAGCCGTGAGCCAGGTGGAGGAGGATTTCCGGCGCACCCTCAGCCAGTGCCAGGAGGTGACGGTGGAAGACCAGATGCATTATCCCCTGACGGAGAAGATTGCCGGAAGTGTGCTGCGGCTGTTTGCGCCGCTGATGTAGGGATGCAAAGCCTGCTCCATAATTTCCCTGCAGCCCCTTTTTTGGCAGAAAACAAAACGGGTATTCGATACTCTGCCTGGATATGTGGAAAATGACCAGAAAGGGGGCATTTTTTTCACCATTTTGAAAGAATTTTCATAAACCAGAGAAAATTTTGCAGGAGAATCCGGAAATTCTGAAACAAAAATCTAAGTGCTTTCAAACTGTTGTAAATAAGCAAAAACTGGATATAATGGGAATCAGGTGATCTAGATACACTGAACTTTCCGGAAGGAAGGAAACAGCAGCTGTCCCTGGACCAGGACGGCTGCAAACCAATGTACCAGGAATCTCAACCACAAAGGTAGGTACGGGAAGGACTCCTGAAGTACAGACCATCAAAATGGAGGAACAAATATGCTGGAGAGATTAAAAGGGGGACTGATCGTGTCCTGTCAGGCACTGCCTGGAGAACCGCTTCATTCAAGTCAGATCATGGCGCGGATGGCAGTCGCCGCAAAGGCAGGAGGCGCGGTAGGGATCCGGGCACAGTCAAAGGAGGATATTCTGGAGATTGAAAAAGCGGTGGATCTGCCGGTGATCGGTATTGTGAAACGTCCATATCCGGACAGCGACATTTATATCACACCCACCAAAAAGGAGATTGGGGAGCTTCTGGAGACCCGGTGTGAGATCATCGCGCTGGACGCTACCGGCAGGAAACGGCCTGGTGATGAGAAGACCAGGGATCTGGTGGAAATGATCCACGCCAACGGACGACTGGCTATGGCAGACTGCTCTACCTTCGAGGAGTGTGAGCAGGCCGAGAAGGATGGATTCGACATTATTTCCACCACCCTTTGCGGTTATACGCCCTATTCGGAGGCCATTGACGGTCCCAATTACCCGCTGCTGAAACGGTGTGTGGAGGAATTACATACACCTGTAATCGCGGAGGGGAAGATCCACAGTCCGGAAGAACTGAGACGGGTATTTGATAATTGCGGAGTTTACAGCGCTGTTGTGGGAGGGGCCATTACACGTCCACAGGAGATCACGGCACGCTTTGTGAAGGCATTGGCTTAGTCAAAGGGAGAAGGTAAGGTATGTTTAAAAAATTACAGAGAATTGGAAAATCTTTCATGCTGCCTATTGCTTTATTGCCGGCGGCTGGGTTATTGTTAGGAGTAGGAGGCGCGTTGAGCAGTGAGGCTACCATCACCGCCTACCCGGTTCTGGATGTATATTTTTTGCAGGTGATCTTCAAGATCATGTCTGCGGCAGGTAATGTGGTGTTCGGCAATCTGCCTCTGCTTTTGTGTATTGGTCTGTGTATCGGTCTGGCCAACAAGGACAAGGGTGTCGCAGCGCTGGCAGGTGTGGTAGGCTTTCTGATCATGACAGGTACCATATCCACCATGCTGTCCATCTTCAACCCGGAAGGGTCAGCCATTGACACGGGCGTGGTCGGTGCCCTGGTCATGGGCGGCGTGGCAGTCACACTGCATAACAGGTACCAGGGGATCCAGCTTCCCCAGGCGCTGGGATTCTTCGGCGGCTCCCGGTTTGTTCCCATCATCACATCCATCGTGTCGATCTTTGTGGGGGCAGCATTTTATCTGGTGTGGCCTCCGATCCAGAATGTACTGATTCAGGCCGGGAATGGGATTGCTGCCACAGGGCCGGTGGGAACCTTTTTCTACGGTTTCCTGATGCGTCTGTGCGGAGCAGTAGGACTGCACCATATGATCTACCCCATGTTCTGGTATACAGAGCTTGGAGGAGTGGAAACGGTTGCGGGGCAGACGATCGTGGGTGCACAGAAGATCTTCTTTGCACAGCTGGCGGATCCTTCCCATGCAGGATTGTTCACAGAGGGAACCAAGTATTTTGCGGGACGTTTCAGCACCATGATGTTTGGACTTCCCGGTGCGGCTCTGGCCATGTACCACTGCGTGAAGAAGGAAAACAGGAAAAAATATGCAGGACTGTTCTTCGGCGTGGCCCTGACCTCTTTCCTGACCGGAATTACGGAGCCCCTGGAATACATGTTCCTGTTCGTGTCCCCCATTATGTACGTCATCCATTCCTTCTTTGACGGACTTTCCTTCCTGGTGGCAGATCTTCTCAGTATCCGGATCGGAAATACCTTTTCCGGCGGTTTTATTGACTTTTTCCTGTTTGGTATGCTGCAGGGGAATGAGAAAAGCCACTGGCTGCTGGAGATCCCGTTTGGCATAGTGTGGTCATGCCTGTATTACTTTGTATTCAAGTTTGCGATCCTCAAGTTCAACATCATGACTCCGGGGCGTGATGATACGGAATCATCGGACGAGACGCAGACACCAAAGGTTACCACAAAGTCTTCTCTGGCCGAGGAGGCGCAGCAGATCCTGACGGCACTGGGAGGCCCGGAGAATGTGGAGGATGTGGACGCCTGCATCACGAGACTGCGGGTAAGTGTAAAGGACTCCGCAGCCGTGGATAAAGAGACGTTGAAGAAGCTTGGCGCCACTGCGGTTCTGGAGGTTAGCGGCGGCATCCAGGCCATCTATGGGGCGAAAGCGATCCACTACAAGAGCGCCATCAATGATATTCTGGGAGTGGATGATTAAGCACAGCCGTATAGGGAAAGCAGGACTAACCGTTCAGACAGGTCTGCCGGCTTCTAAGTACACAGGTGCCAGATGACAGGTCTGAACGGCTGCCATAGCGGATAAGGGGGGAAGTATATGTTCATTGAAGAAATGATCCCTGCCATTGTTGAAAAATACGAAAGCTTTACAAAGGTAGAGCAGGTTATCGCAGATTATCTGATTGCAAATAAGGCCAACGATGATTTTTCCATCAAGGCCATGAAGGAACGGCTGTATGTATCAGAGGCATCCCTTTCCAGATTTGCCAGAAAGCTGGGATATCCGGGGTACCGCGAGTTTGTGTACCAGTATCAGCAGATATTCCGGGCAGGGGATCACATTTCCGTATCCTCTTCCGCAGTGGTTAAATATTATAACGATATTTTGTACAACATAACAAGAAAGGTGGATGAACAGCAGATCGAACGGATCGTCAACTGGATGGGCGGGGCAAAGCATATCTTTGTGGTGGGGATCGGAAGCTCCGGACTGGCAGCTGAGGAAATGAAGCGGCGGCTGACCCGTCTTGGTATTCCCATCGAGTCCAGCGACCAGCGTGATATCATGAAGATGCGGGCAATCTTCCAGGATAAGGATGACCTTGTGATCGGGATATCCTTAAGCGGAACCAAGGAGGAGGTTCTCTTTACCTTAAGACAGTCCCACCAGAAGGGGGCGAAGACAGTATTCATCACCGGTAACCGCAGAAAGCATGAGTTTGTGGATGAACATGTGCTGCTTTCGGTACAGAAGAATCTGGACAGCGGAAACCTGATATCACCCCAGTTCCCGATCCTTGTGATCACGGATCTTTTGTATCATTTCTATCTGAATCTGTTCCAGACCAAGAATCTGCTCCACCAGGAAACGGTGAAAGTGCTGTCCGGGGAGCAGATGTGAGTGTCTGCTCAGGATGCAGGTCACAAAAGATGAAGATGCGTCGGCATTGATCTGACAGAAACTACCGTAACAGTTCAGATACCCCTTGAACTGTTACGGCATACGGCCATTTGGAATCGCTTCGCGATGGGCCTATGCCCGTGACCGCTACGTATTCTTACGGTCAGCGCGGTGAACGCGCAGACCTATCTGAACTGTTACAAACTACCAGAGCAGTCTGGAGAAAAGAGGGTTGGTATGATCATAAAACATGCAAAGGTGTTGGAGGAGAATGGTACATTTTCAGAGCGTACTCTGTACACGGAGGGAGAGCGGATCGCAGAGCAGGGAAGTGGTCAGGTGATCGACGCCACGGGGCTGTATGCAGTTCCCGGCCTGATTGATATCCATTTCCATGGCTGTGCGGGAAAGGATTTCTGCGACGGCACTGCAGAGTCTATCCGCACCATGGCGGAGTATGAGCTGTCCCAGGGAATCATGAGCATCTGTCCGGCTACCATGACGATCCCTGCTTCCCAGATTGCCGGGATCTGTCAGGTGGCCGGAGCTTACCAGAGCGAGAAGACGGAAGCGACCCTCAGGGGGATCAATCTGGAAGGGCCGTTTATCTCCCCGGCCAAAAAGGGAGCACAGAAGGAGGATCATATCCTGGCCCCTGATGCGGGACTGCTGCGGCAGTGGATGGAGCTGTCCGGGGGACTGTGCAGACTGGTATGTATCGCGCCGGAGAGGGAAGGGGCTATGACATTTATCGATGAGGTGAAGGATGAGATCCATATCTCTGTAGCACATACCATGGCGGATTATGATACGGCCATGGAAGCCTTCCGGCGGGGAGCGGATCATATCACCCATCTGTATAATGCCATGCCAGGCTTCACCCACAGAGCGCCGGGAGTCATCGGCGCCGGGGCGGATCAGGATCATGTCTATGCCGAACTGATCTGTGATGGAGTCCATATCCATCCCAGTGCCATCCGTGGGGCGTTCAAGCTGTATGGAAGCGACCGGATCGTTCTGATCAGCGACAGTATCGAGGCCACTGGACTGGAGGACGGCGAATATATGCTGGGCGGACAGCCGGTGACGGTCAGAGGGAACCAGGCCAGACTGGCAGACGGGACCCTGGCCGGAAGCGCCACCAATCTTATGGACTGTGTGCGTTTTCTGGTGAAAAAGGTGGGAGTTCCCCTGGGCACGGCTGTGAAATGCGCTACGGTCAATCCGGCGAAATCCATCGGGATCTATGATACGGTGGGCAGTCTGACTCCGGGAAAGGTGGCGGATGTGGTGCTGCTGGACCAGGAACTGAGAATCGTTCACAAGATCCACGCCGGGGAGCTGGTCTAAAAATCGTAACTGTTCAGAGGGGCTGTCTTCTTGCCCCCTGAAAAGCACCGGGGACAAGAAGCCTCGGGCGTCAGCCCGATGTCAGATCGGATAAGAAAGCGCTCATGCAAACAAAAGCGTGTTTGCATGAGCGCTTTCTTATCCGATCTGTCGCCCGTCTGAACTGTTATAGTTAATCAGTAATGTACCACATCCTCAGCCTCCTGGATACGCTTCAGCAGGCTCTTGGCTTCCGGGGAGGTGAAGTAGCGGTAGGTACTTTCAGGCACCTTGTTTTGAATGTCCAGAATCCGGCGTTCCCTGATCATCTGGCGGACGGCGGAGGCACTGATGACTCCGTCTTCATCGGCTTTTCTGGGGATAATGTGGCAGTGGATTCCGGCTTCCTTCAGGGACTCTGCCATAACCTGGTTGTAGATGCCGGTGACCTGGCTGAAGGGCTCTTCCCCTACGAAGCGTCCGGTGATCTTTAGGGCCTGGGCGATCCGTGTGAACACGGCGATGTCCAGGCTGGCGTGGGAGCGGATGACCGTCTCGGAATCCTTCAGAAAATAGGAGGGGAAGGTGGCGCCTGAGATCATGTAGGGGCCGGTCTGGTGGCAGACCAGATTGGCCAGATGGGTGCTTCCTTCCAGAACCAGCCGGTGGCGGATGGCGAAGGGGACCAGGGATACGTCCTCGGACACTACGAATACATGGAGCAGGTCACACTGGGCCGCTGCCTGCTCCAGTAAGTACTGGTGACCAAGGGTGAAGGGATTGGCATTGAGGATGACGGCTCCGGTTTTCTTTGGAGCACCGGTTATTTCTTGATGGTCTGTATTGTAACCGGCGGCTTTGGTTTCTTTTTTTAACTGTTCCAGATAATTTTCAAATCCATTCTTCCGGTTCTCCATGAAGACCACCTTCTGGTCCACCCGCGCGATCTCATAGAATCCCAGATCCCCGAAAAAACGGGCCGTATTGCATTTGGTGTAGAGAAACAGATGCAGATGTCCCCTCTGGTACTGATAGTCTGTCAGGTGGGTGATGATCTGATTCAAAAGTCCTTCCCCCTGGTGGTCCGAGGACACAGCCAGACAGCGGAGGGTATTGCCAAAGCAGGATCCGGTTCCCACCAGATTGTAATCCTCATCAAACAGCCCCACCGTATAATCAAGATTCTTGTCCCGTTCGATCCCTTCTTTTTCAAGAAGCGCGTCCATCTGGCGAAGGCCGTGGCGGTCCGTAGGCCGGATCTGGCTTAATATGTATTCAGACATATGTGATCTCCCTTCTGTGTAATCAGATAAATGACAGGCAGCAGACG
>Ga0137308_101524_pt1 | contig 21797 bp, 22 predicted proteins | sample Inofrocosms_June_FD_97181 | JGI IMG/M metagenome (GOLD analysis project Ga0137308, IMG submission 97181) | Mouse cecal microbial communities from Vienna, Austria - N-Acetylneuraminic and N-Acetylglucosamine D2O microcosms_June | ecosystem: Host-associated > Mammals > Digestive system > Large... | reverse complement strand
ATGAAACTTTTCAATACACCGATTCGTATTTCTTATAGAAGGAAATAATACAGTCGCAAATATGTCATAACGGGGTGGAGGAGGAATATTGCATGAGCATTTGTGGAATAAGGAGTTTGAATACCTACATTTATAATTCACAGACAAAAAAGCTGGCAACGAAAGACGGGCCGAAGAATGAGGAGGGAAAGTCAGTGGATGGCACAAAACGCTCCTTTTCTGATGTTGCAGCTATGAAGGCGGCAGAAGCGGACAGAAATAATGAGATACATAAAAAGGCTTCGGCTGTTTTGGATTCGATCGGTTCTCAGGCGCCGGATGAGGTGAAACAGGCGTGGATGGAAGCTGAAAAAGAGACGGGTGCTTTTTTACAGTAGGTGGCCTTTATATAACGGCTGACGGCAAGCATGCTCACATAACACAAATGGGTGTAGAGCGGTTGATCAGATGGTACTGGGGCCAATTTAATCAAGATGATCTTTTGGGCAACTCAGTGGAAAGTGCAATCAATGCAGTAAATAAATGGATATATGATGTGGATCATCCGCTTGCCGGATCGCCTGCAAGAAGCAGTGAAGACCAGCAGCTAATCATGAAAGAAAGGGAGTTTTATGAAGTATTCCTCAATAAGTTGCTGCATATTTCTAAACGGGAGATGTGACTGGATAGCTGAACAGGAAGTTAGCGTTGAGCGGTTAGATAACCGCCGATGCTATTATATAACAGAAAATGCCCAAAAAGGTTAAGAAACCGTCCAACCATGCCGAAATAAAGGGTGAATGAGAAATCATTCGCCCTTTTTTGTATGATATAAAAAAGAGTACACTACATTTTGTATGAGGAAGACATATGAAGATTACGTTTGACCACAGTAACGCAAACCAAAATGTAGACAGGGCGACAACTTCATATCGGGACACCCGGACGACCAGGACAGAGCGTGCGGGTGATTATGCATTAGACATTTCTGGCACAGTTATGGATAACAACGCTTATGGAGGTCACGGAAAGACCGCAGAAGAGGTTATGCAGGATGCGGCGGCTATTGACGTGGCCACGCAGACAGACTTTATGACAGTGATGTCTAATACTATGTCCGGGGAAGATTTTTCCCGCTTACAGCAGGAAGGATATCATCCCGGCGATATGGAAATTGAGGAAGTTGTCACCATTGTCGACAAAATTAAGGCAGAGCTTGTAAAAGGCGGCACAGAGGTTGTAGGCTATACAGATGATCTGGATGCGGAAACGCTGAGTCAGATTACGGGAAGCGCAGCCTTTGCGGAGGAGCTGGCCAGACAATTTCAGGCGCATGACATTCCGCTCACCGAGGAAAATGTGCGGGCGGTGAAGGATGCGTTTGAGAGAGCCATGCAGACGGCCAAAATCAGTGAAGGCACGGTAAAGTATATGGTGGAAAACCGCATGGATCCCACCATTGATAATTTTTATCTGGCAGGCCACAGCGCTGCTTCGGACAGCAAGAGGCAGGCGTATGGCTATTATGCCACAGACGGTACGGGCTATTATGCGAAGAAGGCGGAGGAGTATAACTGGGAGCAGCTCCGTCCGCAGATTGAGCGCGTGCTGGAGGAAGCCGGGCTTGAAAACAGTGAAAAGAACATAGAGAGCGCACAGTGGCTGATCAGCGCAGGCGTACCGCTGACGGTGGAGACGATGCAGAGACTTTACGAGATCGGGCAGGCCGGACAGCCTTGGGACAGAGAGAAGATTCTGTCAGCTGCTGCCGCTGCGGTTTCTGACGGGAAAAAGCCGGGAGAAGCTGACATGTCTGATGGCAGAAGCAGCCTGGAACGCGCGGCTGATTATGCGGAGAGCTACGGACGGATCAGCGATGAAGCGGTCGATCTGACGGTGTCGGAGGACAAGGAAGTAAATCTGCGGAATCTGACGAAGGCGCAGGAAAAGATAGATGCAGGCGAAGCAGCGCAGGAAGTTCCGGCGGCAGTTACCCAGAGGCGTCAGTTGGAAGAGATCCGGCTGATGATGACCATTGAGGCGAACCGGCAGTTGATTGCCCGGGGGTATTCCATAGATACGACGGAGCTAGAGGCGCTTGTGGAGGCTTTGAAGAAGCTGGAGCAGGAGCTGAATCAGAAACTTTTCGGGGAATCCGATGCGGCGGCGGCAGCCGGGAAAGCAGCTCTTTACGAGGAAACGCAGGCAAAGATTGCGGAGATTCCGAGTCTGCCGGCGGCAGTGCTTGTACAGTATATTGACGGCACGGAAGCTTTTACGCTCGACAGCGTACATAAGAACGGTACCATACTTAAGAATGCCTATGAGACGGCGAGGGAGTCCTACGAAACACTGATGACGGCACCCAGGACAGATATGGGAGATTCCATCCGCAAGGCTTTCCGCAACGTGGATGATATTCTGAAGGATATGGGTCTTGAGACGAGCGAGGAAAACCGCAAAGCGGTGCGGATTCTGGGTTATAACAGCATGGATATCACCGATGAAAACATGGATGCGGTGAAGAAGTATGACATGGAGCTGCAGCAGACCATCCGCAGAATGACCCCGGCAGTATCCTTACAGACCATCCGGGACGGAAAAAATCCGCTTACCATGTCCATTGCAGAACTAAATCAGTATCTGGATGAGAGCGGTGCCGATGAGTCGGCGAGGGAAGAGAAATTCAGTAAATATTTGTATAAGTTAGAAAAAAGCCATGCGGTCAGCGAGCAGGAGAGAGAGGCTTATATCGGAATTTACCGATTGTTCCGGCAGTTGGAAAAATCGGACGATGCGGCGGTGGGCAGTCTCTTGAAGGAAGGGGCGCAGATTACGTTCAGTAATCTTCTGACGGCGATGCGCAGTACCAGAAAGCAGGGCATGGACTATAAGGTGGATGACGGCTTTGACGGCGTGGATGCCGTGGCGAAAAACAAATCCATCACTGACCAGATTTTAAGCGGATTTCCGAATCTCGGGCAGGAGAGTGCAGAGTCCGGGAATCAGGAGAGCGGGCACGGACAGCAGCCTTCAGAGCAGGCTGAGAGCTATTATCATATGCTTGCAGGACAGATTGCGGACGGCCTGGAGCCGGAAATGCTTGCAAAGACGGAGGTTAAGGCGGACACGACCATGGAAGCGTTTGCGGATGCGCTGCGGCAGCAAACGGCGGACGATACTCTGGAACAGTCGTATATGCAGGAACAGATACAGACCTGCCGCGGGCTGGAGAATGTGGAAGAGGCTGTGGTGAGAGAGCTTGTGGCATACAGACAGCCTGTGACGGCCAATAACCTTGAGGCTGCGGCGGCGCTTCGGAAAAAGCCCGGTGCACTGTATCGGAAACTGCGGGGTTTAGAGGACGGAGCAGGTACTGCGGAAGGAAAGCAGAAAGCGGAGACGCTGATAGAGAGCCTGACGGATAAAGAGAGTGCGCAGGAGGCCTATGAGGAGATGCAGGAAGCATTTTCCGGTCTGGTAGACGAAGCCATGGATGCGCCGGCGGATTATCTTGATCTGCGCACCTTGCAGAGCTGCAAAAAGCAGCTTGCGCTGGCAGGGAGCCTTTCGCGGGAGGAAAATTACCAGATTCCCGTGGAGATCAACGGCGAGCTGACGGCCATTAACTTAAAGATTCTGCACGGCAGTGAGGCGGGCAGGGTGAATGTGGCGGTGCATACGGAAGAGTTTGGTCAGATTACGGCAAGGTTCGCTCTCAGGGAACAGACAGTATCTGGATATATTGCCTGCGACAGCAGGGAGGGAACGACATGGCTGCATAGCAGACAGGAAAATATCAAAAGTGCCCTGGAGGTTCCGGGAGAGAATGGACAGAGCAAAAAGGCGGATAATGTGGTGATCCTGTACAGCGGGGAAGTGAGTGACGGCAGGTATACACAGGATGATATAAAGGGCGATGCGGGACAGCAGACGGCTGATCTGTATCAGATGGCAAAAGCATTTATCACGGCCTTGACGGCATAAGAAGGAGGAAATAGATATGAAAATCAGTTATAATGCGGCCGCAATGCGCGCAAGTAATGCATTAAATGCGTCGGACAATAAGGTATCCCAGTCTTTGAAGCGCCTTTCTTCCGGCTTGAAGGTAACGGCGTCAAAGGATAATCCTTCGGGTTATGCCATTGGCAGAAGAATGAATACGCAGATTACAGGAATCGGCACGGCAACCCAGAGCTCCCAGAACGGTATTTCGGTGATTGAGACGGCGGATGGCGCGCTGACGGAAGTGCACGAGATGCTGCAGAGAATGAACGAGCTGGCGGTTAAGGGCGAGACGGGAACGATTACCACAACCGACCGCATGACGATTGAGTCGGAGGTAAAACAGCTTAAGGCGGAGATCACCAGAATTTCCACAGATACACAGTTTAACGGACAGACGCTCTTGGACGGTACCTTCGATCTGCGAGGATACACGGATAATAATCTGGTCAAAGTGGATTACTATGCGGACGAGGTGATGGCGAAAGTATATACGATCGACCAGATGAACGTCGTTTATGACGCGGAGGGAAGGATTGACAAGGATAAGACGACAATCAGCCTGGGCCCTGAATTTCCGAAGGGCGTGGAGATCTCTGAGGTGACAAAGACGAAAATTACGCTGACGGGTCCTCTGGATTTTAAACTGACGCTTGAGCTGTCCAAAGAGAATATGATTCCCGGTCTGGAAGTGCCCTATGAGTTTGTGGATGGCGGAGTGAACTGGGAGCCGCGTCTGGATGAGGATGCGGTTAAGGCTAACTTTACCAAGATGCTGCAGGAATCCGGAAACTCAGCCATTCCGAAGGACGCAGAGGTTACGGGAATTGTCCGTAATGATGCTGCCGGGACAGATACCATAGTTATTGAAAACGCAAACGGATTCCGTTTGGAGTATGTGTGCAACAGACCTACGACGACAGCGCCTAATACGGATCCGAAGCCGGATTCGGAGACTGTCTCTGTGGATGGAGGAACGCTGAAGCCGATTCAGGATTTGAAGATTGACATTACAGGTATCGGCACCATGGATATCCAGACCGGTGCGAACGAGGGACAGCAGCTTGCGATCCGTGTTCCCACGATTTCTCTGAACAGGATGGATATGGAAGACATGACCATGACTACATCGGAGGATTGTGCGGAAGCGAATAAAACAATTAGGAAAGCAATCCTTTATGTGTCGGATGCGCGTAGCAGACTCGGTGCTTATCAGAACCGTCTGGAGCATACCATTAACAATCTGGCTGTGTCCAATGAGAACATGACAGCTTCCTACTCCCGCATTATGGACGTGGATATGGCGGATGAAATGACAGAGTACACGACAGAGCAGGTAATTTCCCAGGCGGCGGTTTCCATGCTGGCGCAGGCGAACGAGAGACCTTCACAGGTGCTGCAGTTATTACAGTAGCCGCGTATAAGCTGAGTCAGAAGGCGGTATAGGCAAAGGATGTGCATCTGCACAGCAGCCTTACTGAGACGGCTTCTACACCATAGATGAATAATAATGGGAAAGGCAGATTAACGATATGACCAGGGAATTAAAACAGGAATATACCCTGCGGATTACGCAGGCGAATAAAACGCAGCTTATTACCATCCTGTATGAAATGGCGCTGCTCTATGTGGACGAGGCGGAGACAGCGCTGGCGGCAGGCGACCGAACGGGTCTGAAAAATGCCGTCCGCAGGATTCAGGGTTGTATGTGTGAGCTTATGGACTCTCTGCATATGGAGTATGAGATAGCACAGAATCTGCTGCAGCTCTACCTCTATGTCAACAGGGAGGTGGCGAAGGCGGCTCTGCATGGCGATGCGGAAAGCCTGAAACATGCCCGTCCGATACTTGAAAAGCTTTTGAAAGCGTATAAGCAGATTGAGACACAGGACACTACGGGCCCTGTTATGGGGAATGCTCAGACTGTGTATGCCGGACTTACCTACGGCAGAAGTGATCTGATGGAAAATGCCGCCGACCCGGCTGCAAACCGAGGATTCTGCGTATAACAAATTGTCGCTTGGCAGAGACAATCGAGAGAATGCTTCGCATTCTCTGCCGTTTCTGCCATGTATGAACTATGAGAGCGTCAGGGGGCGGTAAGCCTCGGCGCGTTCTTCTTTGGGCAGCGGATCGTTTTCCGCTGCCTTTTGCAACAGGTACTTATACCGTTTCATGACAGCGTTCAGCTCATAAATATAGCAGTCGATCAAGTCAGGATCCGTTGCATTATCAAATCCTGCGTAAGCATTTTCCAGCGCATTTCTGGCCAGCAGCAATTCCTCTCTCAATGTCATTTTCTGCCTGTCCACGATAATTTCATTTTCTTCTGGTACACAGGGGCTTTGTCTGAAAATCATTCTCATACGGAACCTTCCTTTCGGGTTATGTGGATATCGCACAGAGAATGCATGCTTTTGGCATTCTCTTGAGTGAGAGGGAGTTGCAATGCAACTTCTAGAGTTTCTTGGCGTCCCGTCCAATGGCGGGACATCTTTAGAAACTCTTCTCACTCTAGTTTAGGTAAAAATTTCCAAAAATATTCATGTAATATTATGGGTAGCCCGTTCATATGCTGTAGGGAAATGGACAGGGAAACGTCCTAAAGGGCACCGGGACGGAAAAAGGAGAGCGGATTATGGAAAATGCGGGAGGAGCGGTGACAATATTGGCGGTATGTCTGATCGTGCTGGCAATCGGCGCAATGGGCAGGAAGGTAGAGTGGCTGGTCAATTTTGTCCTGCGTGCGGTGATGGGAACGGTCGGAATCTATGCGATCAATTATATGCTGGCGGCAAGACAGTTTCATGTTGCGGTAGGCATCAATCCTTTTACGGTTTTGACATCCGGAATCCTTGGATTTCCTGGGGTTGCGGTACTTTACGGCATTCATTTTTTCAAAATTTTGTGAATAGTTTACAATAGACAAGATTTTTTATTGTGTTATAATTCAAATCACAACGTAAGAAATTCTATGTGACATTCCTTTCTATGGAATGCACACTTCTCGCTTCAGGGCATCGGGAAGATCTTCCAAATTGTTTCGTTGAGTTATTTTTTGAAATTCTTATTTATGGATGTGGAGGTGGTTTTATTGGACTGACTTACTGTCAATCTGTTTTGCTCCTTCTTCTGCTGCTTTCTGCTTTTTCAGATCTTGAGACAGATCGGATTCCGAATGGTTTTATTCTTCTGGGCATTGTGATCGGTGTTTTGGGAAGTATTTTTTCCGACCGGGAGTTATCGGATCTTCTGGCATCTATGCTTCTGGCATTTCTGCTTATGTATCCTCTGTATATGATAGGCGCACTCGGTGCAGGTGATGTGAAGCTGTTTGTCATGATTGGGAGTTTTCAGCCGGTGGGTGAACTTTTGGCCATACTGGCGGGTGCTTTTGTGATCGGTGCAGGATTTTCGCTGGCAAAGCTGGCGGCGGAAAAAAACGGCAGGGAGAGATTTCGATATTTTTTTGTATATATGCATGATATCTGGCGGACAGGACATTGGAAAATTTATGGTGAGGATTTAAAACGGGATTATCACACCTACTGTAAAAACAAAATCCACTTTGCGGTGCCGATTCTGTTCAGTGCGGTGTGCAGGATAGGAGGATTATTGTGACACATAAAATTATGGCAATCTGTGATACGGAGGAGGGCTATGCCTTCCGCATGGCGGAGTATCTTCTGGATAAGGTAAGGCTGCCCTATACACTGCATCTGTTTACGGCGGTGGAAGAACTGGAAAAATTTGCGGGGAGGGAGGAAATTGAAATACTCCTTATTGCAGAGAGCGCATGGCGGCTGCTCAAAGAGGAGTATGTCAGAAAACAGGTGACGCAGATGTTTATTCTGCAGGAAAACGGAGAGGCGGCACGGACACTTGCTTCGCACAAATGTGATGAAGCAGGGAAAGAAAATATGCGATGCATCAACAAGTACCAAAGCCCGGAAATGGTAGTACAGGAAATATTGAATGTAATTGCGGATGGCAGCGGGTGGAAAGATTACAGGGAGGCGCCGGATACGGAGGTTAAGATGATAGGAATTTATTCCCCGGTAAAGAGATGCCTGCAGACTTCTTTCGCTCTTTCGCTCGGACAGCTTCTGGCAAAGGAGCATAAGACGATGTATCTGAATTTTGAGATGTATTCCGGCCTGGGAGAACTTTTGAGGCGGGAGTACCAGACAGATATGCTGGACGTCATGTACTATTTCCAGAGTGCAAGGGAAAAGCTGGCGCTGCGCCTGCCAACGATCATACAGAATGCAGGGGGACTGGATTACATACCGCCCATGCAGTACTCGCTGGGCATCAGGGAAGTGCCGGGTGAGCAGTGGCTGGCTCTCTGCAGGGATATTGCGGCGATAGGCGGATACGAATACATGATTCTGGATTTGGATGACGGGATAGACGGGCTGTTTGACCTGCTAAAAAACTGTCACAAGATATATACCATCACAAGGGAGGATTCCTTCGCGCAGGCAAAACTTGGGCAGTATGAACGGATGCTGCAGCAGGGTCAGATGGGAGAAATCTCCGAGAAAACCGTAAAATGCCGCTTTCCGATTTTCCAGAAACTGCCGGACAGCCTGGATATGATGACACATGGAGAGCTGGCCGGTTATGTAAAATCCATTATAAAAGAGGATATCTATGGATAACAGAGAAGAGAGACGGAAAATTTTAAAGGAAAATCTTTTGGAAAGCATCGACTATTCCAGGGAGAGCAGCGATGAGGAGATCAGGGAGCTGATAGATGAGATGCTTGTGCGGGAAGGGCGGGAAAATCCGCTTTCCCTGTCCGAGCGGGGCAGGCTCAGAAGAGAGCTTTTCCACGCGGTCCGCAAGCTGGATGTGCTGCAGGAGCTGGTGGATGATCCTCGGATTACGGAGATTATGGTCAATGGCCCAGACAAAATTTTTATAGAACAAAATGGCAGACTGACGGAGAGCGGCCTTTGTTTTGACAGTGCGGAGAAACTGCAGAATGTGATACAGCAGATTGTCTCTGACTGTAACCGAGTAGTCAATGAGGCATCGCCGATTGTGGATGCCAGACTGGAGAACGGCGCCCGTGTCAATGTGGTATTGGATCCTGTGGCGTTAAACGGTCCTATTGTCACGATCAGACGCTTTCCGGACAAACCTATCACCATGAACGATCTCGTATCGTCCGGCTCCATCACGGAGGAGGTATGTGAGTGGCTTAGCAGACTTGTGCAGGCAAAATACAATATCTTTATCAGCGGCGGGACAGGCTCTGGGAAAACCACGTTTCTGAATGCCCTGTCGAACTATATTCCTTCTGAGGAGCGGATCATAACCATAGAGGACAGCGCGGAGCTGCAGATTAAAAACATTCGGAACATCGTGCGGATGGAAACGAGGAACGCCAATGTGGAGGGGTGCCGGGAGATCACCATAAGGGATCTGATTAAGACATCCTTGAGGATGCGGCCGGACAGAATTATCGTGGGAGAGGTGCGCGGCGGCGAAGCTTTCGACATGATGCAGTGCCTGAATACGGGGCATGACGGGTCCATGTCCACGGGACACGCCAACAGCTCGCGGGACATGCTAAGCCGTCTGGAAAACATGATTCTCATGGGTATGGAGATCCCGCTGGATGCTATCAGACAGCAGATTGCCTCGGGCATCGACATCATTGTCCATTTGGGACGGCTGCGGGACAAAACGAGAAAAGTTATGGAGATTGTGGAGGTGCGCGGTTTTGAAAACGGAGAAATTGTCTTAAGCCCCCTCTATCGCTTCGAGGAGGAGGGAGAGACGGACGGAGGGAAAATCCTCGGCGCGCTCCAAAAGAAAGGAGAACTTGCCTATGTCGAAAAGCTACAAACCGCCGGATTATGCTGAGTATCATTTCTCTCTCAGGGAGGGGATACTTGCTTTTCTGGAAGGCGGGTTTCTGGTTGGGATGATCGGATATTTTTTCTATCGGTCATGGATTGCGTGTCTTTTTCTTCTTCCCGTGTTTGTCCTCTTTATGAGAGAGAGAAAAAGGCATCTGGCAAAAAGGCGGAGACAGGAACTGAGTTTACAGTTTAAGGATCTGGTGCTGGCTCTCGCGGCCAATGTCAAAGCCGGATATTCCGTCGAAAATGCCATGCGGGAGTCCTATCGTGACATGGAACTGCTTTATGGCGCGGAAAGTCCCATCTGCCTTGAAGTGCGGCACATCCTGCGGGGACTGGAAAACAATATGGTTCTGGAAAGACTGTTGTATGACCTGGGAGTCAGAAGCCGGCTGACAGATATCATGCAGTTTGCGGATGTATTTCTGATTGCCAAAAGAAGCGGCGGCAATCTGACAGAGATCTTGGAGAAGACTGCCGGAGTAATCGGGCAGAAGATCGAGACGGATAAGGAAATCCAGCTTATGATCGGGGCGAAAAAGATGGAGCAGAAAATTATGAATATGGTGCCGTTTCTAATTATTTTTTACATAGGGACAACTTCGCGTGGATTTTTTGATGTGCTTTATCATAATCTCGTGGGCGTGGCGGTGATGACAGTGTGCCTGCTCTTCTACGGTGCAGCCTATCTGCTCTCAAAAAGAATTGTGGAAATTGAAGTCTAGGTAAGGGGCCGGCCTTATATAGAGGTGCAAAAGACGAGTGAGTGGGCGCCTGGAGAAAGGAGTGTTAGATGATTTATGTTTATTGCGCCATTTTAGCGGTTTATCTGGTTCTGTTTCTTTTGTCCATGTCAGAAAACGGGAACCCGTTTCAAAGAATAGCGGCCCGCATTTTCCGAAAACAACAGGAACGGCTAAGGAAAACGGATCGAGGGAGGAAAGACTGGAAGCGGGCGCTTTACGCCAGGCAGCTTGGTGAAAAGCTGAAAACGCTGCAGCCGGGAATTGCGGTGGAGAAGCAGATACGTGAGCATTATCTTGCCTTATATACGCTGGTGCTCATGGTGGTGTTTGTGGGGGATCTTTTCTGTCTGGCGGCCTGGTTCAGTGCCCACAGTGCGGCAAGGCTGTCTGACGGCGGGTATCTTCCCAGAAATGCCTGCGGGGAGGGAGATGTGGAGGTGGGACTGAAGGCGGAGATTCCGGGGCTACAGGAGGAAATCTTTGCGTATCTTCTGGAGGAGCGCAGGCTCACAGAGGAAGAACTGGAAAAAACCTATGCGGAGGCGTCGGCGCTTCTTCCGCAAGTGATTCTTGGCGGGAATACCTGTCTGGAAGATGTGCGGGAGGATCTGGAGCTGGTTTCCGGCCTGGAGGGGTATCCCTTTCAGATCAGTTGGGAGAGCAGTGCCTATTCTCTGGTCAATACGGACGGGATTATACACAACGAGGAACTGACGGGAAGTGAAGTGGTAACTCTGACAGCAAAGCTTCGTTATGAAGAGTGGTTCCGGGAGCTGCAGATTCCCGTGCAGGTTCATTCCGCTGTTTATACGCCGGAGGAAGTACTGCGGATGCGGATGGAGGAACTGCTCCGTGAGAGCGGGGAGAGCAGCAGAAGCGGGGAAGTGATGGTGCTGCCGGAGCAGATCGGTACAGAACCTGTTATCTGGAGCGAGATTATAGAGGACAGCAGCGGCTATTTTCTGATCCTGGTAATGTTTGCGGCGGGTGTGCTCTATTGGGGAAGAGGCAGGGAACTGGATCAGAAGCTGGAGGCAAGAAAGAGGGAACTGCTTTTGGATTATCCCGAGGTTGTCAATAAACTGGCACTCTATATGGGTGCGGGCATGACGGTCCGAAATGCCTTTTTGAAACTGGGGGAGGACTATAAAAAACAGAAGGAGGAGAGAAAGAAGTATGTCTATGAGGAGATTTTAATGACCTGCTATGAGCTGCAGAGCGGCAGGTCGGAGACAGAGGCTTACGCCCATTTCGGAAAACGGTGTCAGGTGCAGCCTTATATGAAATTATCCGCACTGCTTTCACAGAATATCAGAAAGGGCAGCAATAATCTTTTGCAGATCCTCAGACAGGAAGCGGATCATGCCTTTGCGGAGCGGAAAAATCAGGCAAAAAAGCTGGGAGAGGAGGCGGGGACAAAACTGCTTTTGCCAATGATGATGATGCTATGTGTGGTTATGGTGATTATTATGATACCGGCTTATTTTTCTTTTACTTTAAATTGAATGTATCTGTTTTGTGCGTCTGGAATTGCCGTTTCTGCGCCAGACGGTTACGAACAGGAGAATGACAAAAGGACAAAAGGAGGAAAACAAGATGTTGAAAAAAGGAAATGACAGGAGACTGAAAGGGTTCGGAAACTTCCTGCGGGAGGAGGAAGGCATGGGTACGGTGGAAATTATTCTGATTATTGTGGTGCTGATCGGTCTGGTGATTATTTTCAAAACACAGCTTCGCGAACTTGTGGAAAAAGTTTTCGAGAAGATCACCAAAGACAGCAACACGGTAATGGAATGAGGCGGGGATATATAACGGTATTTTTATCCCTATCCCTCACATTGATCCTGTCCCTTGTATTCACCGTAATAGAAGGGGCACGGATCAGTGCCATCCGCATGAAATTTGAGTGTGTGACGGATATCGGTATGAATTCCGTTCTGGCTGAATATCACAGAGAGCTTTTGAAACAGTATGATCTTCTGTTTGTAGATACGTCATATGGAGGGGACCGGCCCGAAATTGCCAACACGGGGGCACATCTGCGCAGATTTGCACAAAATAACTGCCGTCCGGGGGAGAGAAACAGTCTGTTTGGCGGCAGGGATTTCCTGGCCATGGATGTGGGTATGGTAGAAATTTCGGAATATTCCGTGGCGTCAGATGATAACGGCGCGGTGCTGAAACGCCAGATAACCGATTACATGGGAGACTTTCCGCTGGGAGCGGTTCTGGATAAGATCAGCGCTGATATCAGCCTGCTGCAGGGATCAGGAATCGACACAAAGGATGTGGGGGCGTGGCGGCAGCAGTATGAAGCGCAGATCGAGGCGATCGGTCTGCCGGAAAAAGAGACAGAGGACGGCGAAAAGGAAAAAGTGCCGCTTAACAATCCGGCGGATCTTGCCAATGCCACCAGAAGCAGCGGGGTGTTAAATCTCGTACTGGAAAATCCGTCCGCTGTCTCGGCGGTGAAGGCCGATCTGGGTGAATACATTTCCCATCGTTCCGGCCGGATGACAGGATCGGGACTGTGCGCGGAGGCGGTGGAAACGGGTGGTGCGCCTAACGAGCTGGTTTTCCAGACGTATCTTTTTGAAAAATGCGGTTATTACGGGGCGGAGATGGATAAATCCCTTCTGAAATACCAGATCGAGTATATTCTGGCCGGAAAAAATACGGACTGGCAGAATCTGGAACAGGTGGCAAAAAGGCTTCTTCTCTGGCGGGAAGCGGCAAATATGATGTATCTTTTGTCGGACAGCGCCAAGATGGCGGAGGCACAGGCTTTGGCGTTGGCGCTCACGGCGGTGATGCTGCTGCCCGAGCTGGCGGAGCCGGTCAAATATACGATTCTCTTTGCGTGGGCTTATGTGGAGAGTCTGCAGGATGTGAAAACACTGCTTGGCGGAGGCCGGGTTCCTATCCTTAAATCGGCTGCTGACTGGAAGACGGGAATCAACAGCATCAGAAATGTGAGAGGGAGTCTTTCGGAGGATTCCGGGGGAAACGGGCTCAATTATAAGGAATATTTACAGATTATGGTTTTTCTGCAGGATGCGGAAACACGGACGGAGCGGGCAATGGATCTGATAGAAATGGATATCCGCCGGACTCCCGGCAATGCGAGGTTCCGGCTGGACGGCTGCTTTGACACCTATCTGGCGCACCTGGAAGTGACGAGCCGTTTTGGTTATTCCTATGAGATGACAAGAAGATATGGATTTTATTGACGCGGGAGGTGATAAAAGATGCCCTTTTTACGGTCACAAAACACAAAAATAACAAAATCGACAGCACATTCTCTCCAGGCATATCTTGAGGCACATCAAGGTAGTCACATTCACACTTTAGTACACCGATTGGTAAAAGGGGCATCTTTTATCCTCTCCCGCAAAAGAGGATCCATGACACTGGAGGCTGCTTTTGTCCTGCCCTTTTTCCTGTTCGCGGTGTTAAATATTCTATTCGCGGTGAATATGATCGGGACACAGAGCAGGATAAATGCCGCCCTGCATCAAGTGGGAAACAAGCTGGCCTTTGCGGGATATGTCTATGAAAATACAGTGGGAGACGCTCTGCCGGAAGGACTTGCCGGCGTGGCGGTTACAGAAGGGTACGCCAGAGGCCAGATTGTGGATTATGTGGGCAGATCCTATCTGGAACATTCCTGTGTGAAGGGAGGCGCGGGCGGCTTATCTTTCGCCGGTTCCACGGTAATGGGGGAGGAGGATATCATTGACTTGAAAATATCTTACCGGGTCAGACCCTTTGTAGAGCTGATGGGATTTGACGGATTTCTGATGTCGCAAAGATATTACGGCAGGGCATGGACGGGCTATGATGCGGCAGGAGCGGTGAGTGGCGGCACGGAAGAAGATCCCATGGTCTATGTCACAAAAACGGGGACAGTTTACCATCTGGATAGGAACTGTACCTATTTAAATCCGAAGATAGAGATGGTATCCGCGCAGTCCGTTTCTGACAGGCGCAACGAATCGGGAGAAAAATATGCGCCCTGTGGTTCCTGCGGGACTTATGGAAGCGAAAACGAGGTGTATATCACGAGTTATGGAAGCAGCTATCATAAACGACTGAATTGCCCCGGGCTGAAAAGGACGATTTATACAGTACCGTTGTCGGAGGTCGGTGCGAGAGGGGGGTGTTCCAAATGTGGATAGAGATTGTTCTGTTTTTGTTTCTGGCGGTCTGTGCAGTGTTTGACGGATTCAGCAGAAAGGTTCCCCTGGCGGTTGTCTGGTTGGGGATGTTTCTGGCAGTCTGCCTTCGGATCGGAGGGGCAATGGGGGAGTCAGGACTTATGGAGGCGGCGCTTTCCCTGTTACCTGGCGCGGGTTTTTTTCTGCTCGGTTTTTTGACAAGGGAGAAAGTGGGATATGGGGATGGCTGGGCGCTTCTGATGATCGGCCTGTTTTCGGGTCTTTACCGATGCTTTCTGATTTTGCTCTTCGGACTTATAGCGGAATCTGCAGTTGCGGTTGTGCTGCTGGCGCTTCAAAAAATAAACCGTAACCACGAAATTCCCTTTTTGCCGTTTCTGCTTCTGGGAATGGGGGTGGCAGTATGCTTTTGAAAAAAACAGCGAGGGGCTATATGACGCTGGAGGCTTCCTTTCTTATCACATGGACCATGTTTCTGTTCACTCTTTTAATCTATCTGTCTTTTTACTCTTATGACAAATGTGTGCTATTTCAAGATGCCTATACGATCTGTTTTCGAGGAAGCATCCAGAAGGATGAAGGACAGGTGGTGCCTTACATAAGCGCAAATATGCAGAAGCAGTTTGGCAGGAAATATTTTGGCGTGGGAAAAGTGCAGGGGACGGTGGATAAAAACGGAAATACGACAAGCGTGACCGGGGAGTGCCAGGTAAAGGTGCCGGTCCGACAGATGTTTACTATGCATGGAAAGGCGGGATGGTGCATCCGCACCCGGGCGAAGGCACAGATCGTCAATCCCACAAAAATGATACGGGGATGCAGACGAGTAAAAAATATGTTTTCGGATTAAAAGTTAAAAAGAGCTAGCCAGAAAGGTGTGAAATGGCTACGAAAGGAGATTCAGATGCTGGAAGCAAAATATTTCAGGGATTATAAACACAGTTATATGATTTTACCGTGCAAAAGCAGGCAGCCGGAGAACAGCTACCAGTGCAGACAGCTTACTTCCAATAAAATAGAAGAAATTCTGCGCTGCTCCATGAGACATGTGAACGGTATGACTTATTTTTATTATGATATCAGTTCCAGAACGACGATGGAAAGCCTGTACCGAGACAGAAAAATGACCTATCGTCAGATCAGAGAGCTGTTTGAGCAGCTCTATCATATATATTGCAGAGTCGGAGACTTCTTTTTGGACGAGACGAGAATGGTTTTTTCTCCAGAGTATATTTTTTACGATTTATCGCGCAAAAAATATATCGGACTCTACTACCCTGATTACGAGGAGGACAGACCTTATGAGCCGCTTATGGACTATCTGCTGGAACATATGGACAATGAGGATGAGCGGCTGGGGGAATCCATCTACCAGATTTATGAGAGGGCGGAGGACAGCGGTTTCTCACTGCGGGATGCGCTGCAGATTTTGGGAGAATCGGAGGAGAAGGAGGAGAAGGAAGAACCAGCAGCGCGGCCGGGAGAGATTTTTCGGCTTCCCGGAAACGCATCTTCTGAGCACGGGAAGGCAGAGCCGGTATATCAACAGACAGATATGCGTGACTCTCACGGGGATGGTTCTGCGCTGTGGGAAGAGGGAGAGGATAAGCCTGTACGAACTAGAAAGAAGAATCCGTTTTCGGCGCTTGTCACACTGATTTCGACACTGGGAATTGCGGGAATTATTTTGATTTACGGTACATATGAGCTGTCAGATGAAGAAATTATGACTCTGTTTGGATGCGGTGCACTGCTGGGTGTCTGTCTGGCGGCAGGGCTTATGGGTATGCTGAAAAACGGTACAGTGAGGGGAAGGAAAAAAGCGGTGGAAGAGGGTGAGGCAGAAATAAAATCTTCGGAGGCGCTCAACGATCTGTATCTGGCAGCGCATGAGCCGATGTCTTCGGAATATGCGAGGAACAGAGAGGTGATATCTTCGGAATGTGTCCAGAATAGGGAACTGATTTCGCTGGAACATGTACTGAGCAAGGAGAGAGAGCCGGAACTGTCTGCACCTGTCAGAAGGGGAGCCGCGCTGGAAGAGGAAAGCTGCGGCAACACAGTCTTTTTTGACAGTGCAAAACTGGCGGAGCATAAATTGTATGCGCTGGATAAGAAGAATAAAAAGCACATTGAACTCACAAAATTTCCGTTTACGGTAGGGAAGATGGCAGGCTGCGTGGACTGTATTCTGGCGGACGAATCGGTCAGCCGCATTCACGCCAGATTTGAGAGAGCTGGTGATGTGATACAACTGACGGATATGAATTCCACAAACGGCACTTACAGGAACGGACTACGGATGCAGCCACAGGAAACGGTGGAAATCGAGCCGGGAGATGAGATACGGTTTGGGAAGCTGAATTACTGCTATCGATGATTGTGATGGATGAGTTTTATGCGATTAGCCCGATCTGTTTGACATACTCTGCCGAAAATGATACTCTTTGTTCATGGATATTTTAACGTTGGATCGACTGGAAAATCTGTTCTTTGAGCAGGGATATGGCAAAATACCGTCTAATTTGCCCGAGTTCAATTTTTACTGCCACAGAGAGGTACAAGGAATCAATGTGCTTCATGTGATTGACTACAGGCAGGGGCTTTGCATTTCTGACGATCAGTATACACATCTGAAAGAGCGGATAGGAATGTTTTTTCGAGACAGAGGGGAACAGGAAATTCATGTGATGACTCTGGTTCTGTGCGATGACACGGAGAAGGCGAGAAAACTCTGCGAAAATGACCGATTTTGCTGGATCATTGATACGCGGGAATACAGGTTGCTGATTCATGAAACACAGACGGCGGACTTTTACGGGTGGAAGGAAATTCTGGAAGAATATCTGTTCGCGCTGATACGGGAAAGCGTGGAGGCGGCGGAGCCGGCAGGAAAATCGGAAAAAGCGGATTATCCGCGAAATGTGTCATGGGTGAATGCTGCTTTAGTGGCAGTTAATGTAATCATATTTCTGATATGTACATTTACGGGAGATTTGTTATATAATAAGGGTGCGTTCAATGTAGCGGCGCTTTGGCAGGGAGAGTGGTACCGCCTGTTTACAAGTATGTTTTTGCATTGGAATGTGGAGCACCTTTTCAGCAATATCGTTGTCCTCTATTATGTTGGAGCGATTGTGGCACGCAAACTGGGGCCGGTTCCTTATACGGCGCTTTACCTGCTTTCCGGGCTTACGGGAAATATTTTTTCAATCGGGTATGAATTGTTAACAAATGCCTATGTAAATTCGGTGGGGGCAAGCGGCGCAGTATTTGGCGTGGAAGGTGCGCTGCTGTTTTTGGCCATGTCACATCATGGGAAACTTGAGTCCATGACGGCTGGCAGGGTAGCGTTTGCAGTTGCGTTTTCGCTCTATTGTGGTTTTACCAGTGCGGGAGTCAATAACGCAGCGCATGTGGGCGGCGTTCTGATGGGATTTGTATCAGCGGCTGTCATAGCGGCATGTAAAAAGAATTAGGTGTTTTCCGAGCATAGATGAGAAAGGAAAGAGTCTTATGCAGATCAATATCTATTATGGCGGAAGGGGTCTGATGGATGATCCCACGCTGTTTGTGATCAAGAAGATGAAGGAGGTGCTGGAGGAGCTTCGCGTGACGGTGGAGGTTTTCTATCTTTATGAGCAGAAAAACAGCATTCCCACACTTCCGCAGACTTTGAAAAACGCTGACGGCGTGATTCTGGCGACAACGCTGGAGTGGTACGGAATCGGCGGCTATATGCAGCTTTTTCTGGATGCATGCTGGCTTTACGGCGATAAAGAAAAGATCAGCCGGATTTATATGTGCCCGATTGTCATGTCAACAACTTACGGGGAACAGGAAGCTAAGCTGAATCTTGCTACGGCGTGGGAGATTCTTGGCGGCCTTCCGTGCAGCGGCCTTTGCGGTTATATAGCGGATACGTCGCTTTTGGAGGAAAACGGAGACTATATCAGAATCATTGAGAAAAACGCGGAGAACCTTTACCGCACGATAAATCAGAAAATGCCGTGCCTGCCGGCCAGCAATCAGGCGGTGAAGCAGAAGGTAGCTATTACGAAGACCGTTAATTTTACGCCGCAGGAGTCAGAACAGCTTTCCCAGTATGTGGCGGACGATACTTATGTGCAGCGGCAGAAGGCGGATATTCAAGAGCTGGCAAGTCTGTTCCGAGATATGATGGGCAGCAGCGAGAAGGAAGATACCACGGAATTTGTTGAGGAGATCCGGCAGCATTTTGTGCCGCAGCCAGGATTTGCAGCGGGATTCAAGGTAGTAATTGAGGAGAAAAAGACGCCGCTTATGATTCTGATAGACGGTGCAAATCTTGACTGCCATTATGGGGAAGGCGGACGTGTGGATGTGGAAATACAGCTTGACCGCGCTTCGTTTACGGATATCGTTTCGGGAAGGACAAGTTTCCAGACTTCTTTCATGGCAGGTGATATGAAGATGAAGGGTGATTTTAAGGTGCTGCGCTCGCTTGATCTGGTGTTGCAATTTGGGTCGGGCTGATTTTCGGATTCATGCCTTATAAAATAATTGTATATCAAGGCGGTTTAAAAAATGGAGGAGCTGAAAATGGATCATTGTATTTTTTGCAAAATTGCAAATGGAGAAATTCAGGCAAAGACATTGTATGAGGATGAAAAATTCCGTGTCATTCTTGATCAGGGGCCGGCGACAAAAGGGCATGCGTTGATTCTGCCTAAAGCTCACTATGCGGATTTGTTTGAACTGCCGGAGGAGAGCGCTGGCGACGCTATGAAGCTGGCAAAAAAAATGATCGTTAAGATGCGCGAAAAGCTTGGATGTGAGGGATTTAATCTGGTGCAGAACAATGGTGACCTCGCAGGGCAGACGGTGTTCCATTTTCATCTTCACCTGATACCCCGCTACAGCGGAGACGGACAGAAGATCGGCTGGAAACCGCAGGAAGTGGAGCCGGAAGAACTAGAGCAAGTCAGAGCGCAGATTGTTGACTGACGGGAGCTGTATGCCTGTATATGGGTAAAAATGAGACTGTCAGAAAGACGAAAACGGACAGCCGGCGGATAAAGTGGAGGAAACATGCGGACGATAGAGACAGAACAAATGATCCGAAATATCAAGGAAATGTGTATAGAAGCGAATCACTTTCTCTCCGCAGATATGGAGCGCGCGATGAAGTGTGCGGCACAGACGGAAGAGGCGCCGCTGGGCAGGCAGATTCTGGGACAGCTGCAGGATAATTTGGAGATTGCAGGGAAGGATATGATTCCGATCTGCCAGGACACGGGAATGACAGTGGTATTTCTGGAAATAGGGCAGGAAGTGCACTTTGTGGGAGGGGATCTGACTGACGCAGTCAATGAGGGCGTGCGGCAGGGATATACGAGCGGTTATCTGCGCAAGTCCGTGGTGGGTGATCCCTTGATCCGTGAAAACACGAAGGATAACACCCCGGCAGTCATACACAGTGAGATTGTTCCGGGGGATCAAGTTAAGATTACGGTGGCGCCGAAGGGCTTTGGCAGTGAAAATATGAGCAGGGTGTTTATGCTGAAACCTGCTGACGGAGTTGAGGGTGTAAAAGATGCCATTATGACTGCCGTGAGGGATGCGGGACCGAATGCCTGCCCACCTATGGTGGTGGGTGTCGGGATCGGGGGCACCTTCGAAAAGTGTGCGCTGATGGCAAAACACGCGCTGACAAGATCTCTCGAAGAGCGTTCCGAGATTCCTTATGTCAGGGAGCTGGAAGAGGAAATGCTTTCGCAGATCAATAAAACGGGAATCGGGCCGGGAGGACTGGGCGGAACAACGACGGCGCTTGCGGTTAATATAGAAACATATCCGACGCATATAGCGGGGCTGCCTGTAGCGGTTAATATCTGCTGTCATGTTAACAGACATGCGGTGCGGGTACTGTAATGGAATGCTGTAACATCTATTTGTTTTCTCCTTGTATGACAGAATTGCGAAAGAAAGGGTAAAGCGTATGGAGCGACATATCAAATCGCCTATAGATAAAGAAAGGGCGAAGGAACTGCGGGCAGGAGACTATGTGTATCTAACAGGCACGATTTATACCGCCCGTGACGCAGCCCATAAGAGAATGGACGAAGCATTGGAAAGGGGCGAAGAACTGCCTTTGGAAATGAGGAATAATGTCATCTATTATATGGGGCCGTCTCCGGCAAGGGAGGGCAGGCCCATTGGTTCTGCCGGGCCTACTACAGCCAGCCGCATGGATAAATATGCACCGGCGCTGCTGGATCTGGGTTTGACAGGTATGATCGGAAAAGGAAAACGCTCGGAAGCGGTGAAAGAGGCGATCGTTAGAAACGGGGCGGTGTATTTTGCGGCGGTGGGAGGCGCAGGTGCGCTTCTGGCTGGTTCTATCAAGGCATCGGAGGTAATTGCCTATGATGATCTGGGAACGGAGGCTGTTCGTAAGTTGGAAGTTGAAAATTTTCCTGTGATCGTAGTTATTGATTCCACAGGACAGGATTTGTATGAGAGCGCAATCAGGGAATACTGTAAATTATAATAATTATTCAATATAGAAAGTGTGGAATAGTAACAAACTCAATTGGAAAAATAATTTATAATTGGATTTTAAAAAGGAATCCGAGAAAAGGCATTGACAAACAATACCACCTTATGTATAATTACTTTGCGTTGTGGAGACGTGGAACTATATATTTGGTAGAGGAATAGTTCAGACTGTGGAGAAATACTCAAGAGGCTGAAGAGGCGCCCCTGCTAAGGGTGTAGGTCGCTTACGCGGCGCGAGGGTTCAAATCCCTCTTTCTCCGTTTAAAAAGAATCTTAAGAGATTGAGATTTCTTTTTTTTCCCCGGCTTTTATTTTCTGAAATGCTTCACGAAATAAAAATTTAGAAAAATTAAAAAAAGGGGTTGACGATGTGAAATGGTTGTGGTAGTATAAATCCGTTGCGTCGGTAACATACTGACACAGCCGAGAATGGAAACATTCTCCGGGAGTTAAACTCCGAAGCACCTTGACAA
>Ga0137308_101522_pt1 | contig 21841 bp, 20 predicted proteins | sample Inofrocosms_June_FD_97181 | JGI IMG/M metagenome (GOLD analysis project Ga0137308, IMG submission 97181) | Mouse cecal microbial communities from Vienna, Austria - N-Acetylneuraminic and N-Acetylglucosamine D2O microcosms_June | ecosystem: Host-associated > Mammals > Digestive system > Large... | reverse complement strand
CAAGAGTTCTTGCTCGTCCCGCCCTATCCAGAATTTTTCCGAAAGGAATTTTAAAATTATATCGTCGTATTTTTCGGTTTCGTTACAATCCGCCCGAAGGTAAATACACCATTCCTCCATAGGATTTGTCGGATCGGTAAGCTGTTCATGTTCCGTCAGCGGGCCGGTGACAAAAAGCGTACCGGGTGTGACGGAATAGTCGGTTCCCTCGACATTGAGGGTACCGTATCCTTCGGAAATGAAGTGTATTTCATAACAGTTGATTCCATGGTTGTGAAGCGGAATATCGCGCTTTATTTTCGAGCGGATCAGATTAACCGCGTGAAAATTACAGCCGCCCACATTGAACTGTATATCTATATTATTGCAAAAAAACACGTTATACTCTCCGTTTCGGTAGTGTTATTGCGAATGCTGTTGCTCCCAATAAAAGTATAACATGGTTTTCCGTCGTGTCAAGTTTTTTATGCCGATTTTTTATGGTTGAAAAAAACTCCGAAAAATGGTATAATATATCCAACTTCAGGAAAGCGGGAATCAAGGTGAAAAACGTTATATATTTTATAAAAAAAGAAGCGGTGCTTTGTATCTCCGGAATATTGGCGGCAATATCCTGTTTCATTGTACCTCCGTCTCCCGCCTATGCGGAATATATCGACTTTAGGGTGCTTATACTTTTGTTCTGCCTGATGCTTACTGTGGCGGGCATCCGTCAGTCGGGAGTTTTCGGTGCTGTATGCCAAGCGCTTCTGAAAAAATTCGCAAGCGTCAGGACCGTGGGAACGGTATTGGTGCTGCTTAGCTTTTTTATGAGTATGCTGCTGACCAACGACGTTACCCTTGTAACGTTGGTGCCTTTTACGCTGCTGCTGTTTAAGGAAATTTCCGGAGACGGCAAGGGACGGGCGGAAATACTGCTTCTGGTTCTGGAAACGGCGGCGGCTAATCTGGGGAGTATGCTCACGCCGATGGGCAACCCTCAGAATCTGTATCTTTATTCAAAGTTCGGACTTTCCCTTACGGAATTTATCGGCGTCATATTCCCTTATTCCGCACTGTCTCTGATTATGCTGCTGTTTTCGTCTTTTGTGTTTTTGCCTAAGCTTAAAACGGAGCCCCCAAAAACCGAAAGCAAAATCCAAGGCAGACTTAAACCGATATTTTTTGCGGTACTTTTTATTTTGAATATGCTTACCATATTAAGAGTACTCGATCCCCTGCCGCTGCTTTTGATTATCACAGCTTCGGTTCTTATTGCGGACAGAAAACTTTTCCTGCGGGTAGATTACTCGCTTTTGCTTACTTTTGTGTTTTTCTTCGTTTTTGTGGGAAATTTAGGCTCAATACCCGCCCTTTCCGACAGCTTACAGAGTGTTCTCGGCGGAAATGAGGCGGCGGTTTCCATTGCTTTATCGCAGGTTATCAGCAACGTTCCGGCGGCAATTCTGCTTTCGGGTCTTTCGGATAACGCAGAAGCGCTTATTATAGGAACAAACCTGGGAGGATTGGGAACCCTCATCGCTTCCATGGCAAGTCTTATAACGTATAAATTCTATGCGGCCGCAGAGGGCAGCCGTCCGAAAAAGTATATTCTGGTATTTACGGCGTTTAATTTATGTTATCTGATAATTTTGGGCGGAATGTATTACGCGAACCTTTTTTGATATAAAATGTAAAAAGGTATTCAAAAACTTACATATGCTTGTTTAATGATATTGGCGGTGGTTTTGAGAAAATACGGTACATATACAATTCAAAACTGCCACTTATGAAACAGGCTTTTAAAAGAAAATATAATAAGGGGCGCCCTATTTTGCGGAGCGTCCCCTTTTACTGCAAGCTTATGCTTTTACAATTCCCGTCACGGAACGGTTTTTTCAAATTCTCAAGTTATTTTACATATTCAATATAAACCGCTGCGGAAATATTGTCATACAATCCTTCCTCCATTGCCGCCAGAACAATAGCCATGGGCAGATAACAGCAGCATGTATTATACCTAAGCCACTTTGGATAAGACTTTACATGTGAGGGTATCTCCTGCGGTTTTTCCATAAGCTCCATAAACGCGCCGTGAAATCTCTCCGCAATTATTCCCTGATATTTTTCCGTCATAGCGTAATGAATATCACGTTCTTTTCCGGAAATAACGGGAACCTCGCAGATCAGCTTACCGTCCGCGTCCTTAGATAAATAACCCATTTTTATAAATTCGTCAATACTGTCAATGCAGCTTTTATCAACGGCGGAAAAAGCGTCCTTGTTGTCGGTGTAAACCGAATAGAGCATTTTAAGAGCGCTTTGTTTAAACCGGTAGTTCCCCGAATAAAGATTATGAGCGCGGCACAGAACGGTATCGTAATCGGTAAGGCTTATATGCTTCGTGTCAAGAAAATCGAAAATTCCGGTTCCCCACTCACCGTTTATGCCATAGGGGATATGCCTTGATTTCGCATTGTCGTAATTATCGGGATAACGGTTGCCTATGGCGTACCATCTTCCCCCGTCGGGACGCCGCCTGTACTCGGAGAAAGGCTCAAGCCCGCCGCAGGCTTCGTTTCTCACGCTGTTCACCGCCCTCTCAACGGTTCTTATTACAAAATGACTTTCCAGCTTAAGCTTTGCAGATTCTCTCTGCGCATTATAATAATCCTGTTTTCTCAGCTCCGCCAGACCAGAATCTATAACCTCCAATATCTCCCTGTAATTTTCCTGCGCCGTTTTGATCTGCGCGTCAAGATACTCCAATCTTTCCTTTTCGCCCGTAATGATAAAATCCGTATATACTTTGTCCCCTACTCGTCCCATAAGCTCGCTCTTTATAAAGTCTTCCACAATAGGCTCCACGTAAGCGGTGGGGATACCTATCGCCCCCGCCAGTTGGGGTATTGTAATCGGCTTTTCGTAGGCCAAAATAAGCAGATTCATTTTGATCTTGTCATGTCCCACCAAAGAAAAGGGTTCATCGTTCAATCCCGATTCTCCTGTACAGCCTATCCAGAGGGTTTCCGGCTGATAGCTCTGTTTTGTGTAATTTTCCATCTCAAATTCCTTTCCGATATGCTTTCTTCCGGTGCAAAGACGTGATTTTACGGTATTTTCAGGTACGTTCAGAGCCCCGGCTATGTCCTTTACGCTTTCGCCGTTCATATAATGGCGTATAATTACCTCACGATAATTTTTTGTGAGCATTGAAACGCAGCGCCTGATATTTTCGGCGTCCTCACTTTTCTCCACTGATTCGTAAAGCATAGCCTCCTCCGCCAGCTCGGCGGTTATATCCATAGAAACTGTAGGCTTGCGGTACTTTCTCCGTATGCTGTCGTAAAATTTGCGGTCAAGCACCGAGGAAAGCCAGCTTTTAACGTTATCAATAGGCCTTCCGCGTTCAATATAAGCCAGTGCCGCCAAAAGGGTATCCTGAACAAGATCCTCGGCATCGCAGATGTTTCCCGTCTTATACACGGCGATTTTCATCAGGTAATCTGCATATTCAATTAAAATGTTTTTGTTAATATCGTTCACGGTGCACCTCAATGAAAGCTTTCGTATATTAGTCGCGGGAAAATCGGAAAGGTTCGGCGGGTTTGAGAAAAAATATTGAAAAATCAAAAAAGCTGCTTCAAAAACTTGAAACAGCTTTGTTTGTTCAAAATAGCATCAGTCGCTTACGTAAGGGATAAGAGCAACCTGTCTCGCTCTTTTGATGGCAACGGTAAGCTCTCTCTGATGATATGCGCAGCAGCCGGTAACGCGGCGGGGCAGAATCTTTGAACGCTCCGTCATGCACTTTTTGAGTTTTGCTACGTCCTTATAATCAATAAATTCCGCTCTGTCAACACAGAACTGGCAAACTTTTTTTCTTGCGCGCTTAACGGGGCGTGCGCCTTTATCGTTATTTACGTCATGCTTTTCAGCCATTGTTATTTCCTCCTGTTAAAATTCAGAATTTGGATCAGAACGGGTAGTCGTCGTCCGAACCTGTTTCCACAAAATCGTTCGTGCTTCCCGAAGAAACGGCGGGGGCGCCCATTGATGCGCCGCTGTTCTGAGCGGGGGGCGGGGGATTGTATCCGCCGTAAGAGTTGGAATTGGAATTGACAGCCTTTTCACCGGTGAAATGCGCGTTGTTTACCACAAGCTCAACCACATTCTGGGTGGAGCCGTTTTTATCCACATACTGACGTGTCTGAAGCTCGCCCTCCACAAGGATCATTCTTCCCTTTGCAAAATAACGGGAAATAAATTCGGCCGTACTTCTCCAAGCCACAATGTTAAAAAAATCGGCCTTTCTTTCCTCGCCCTTGATCTGGTAAGCGCGGTCAACGGCCAGACGGAAAGATAAAACAGATGCGCCGTTTGGAATGGTTTTTAATTCCAAATCATTGCAGATGCGACCCATTAAAACAGCCTTGTTATACATCCAACAATCCTCCTGTTTTTCTTACTTAGCGATCACTACCATAGAGCGAAGAACGCCGTCCGTAATGCTTACGATACGCTCAAACTCCGCAGGGAAATCGGTCTTGCCGGTAAATGTGTAAACCACGTAATAGCCGTCTGTCTCGTAGTTTATGGGGTAAGCAAGCTTTCTTTTGCCCCAGTCGTCCGTGTTGACAAGCTCACCGTTTGCCTTGATAAGGTCGGTGAACTTTGCAACAAGGTTCTGAACCTGTTCCTCACCGTTTTTAACGGAGAAAACAACCATTGCCTCGTACTTTTCGCCGAGTTTTGCCATAGATAAATACCTCCTTTTAGACTTATGGCCCGCGCCTTATAAGCGGCGTGAGCAAGGATATTTTTGAAGCGAATATCAACCGCATAAATTAAACATCGGTTAATTTCCGCATCAAGCTTTAATATTATAGCAGAGTTGGGAAGGATTGTCAAGAGTGCGGAAACAATTTGTCCGATTATTTTTTAAAAAGATTATGAAAAAGCTGTTTACTTTTTTCCGGGAGTTTGGTATAATATTAAAGAATATGACATTATATATCAAATAAGGCTTGTCGCGTAAAAACGTCGGATATGTCTTGATTTTAATAAATGGATACTTCTGCGTTTTTACGGTTTATATCCGTATAATTTCATCTTTTTCAGAAAAAATATTTTTAAAGATATCGCGGTATGCGGAAAATTTTTCGTAAAGCACCCGAATTATCGTAAAAAATTTTTTTATTTTGAAAGGTTTTAATTATATGGGAAACAAAAAAAATAAGCACAGCGAATACACAAAGCCCAACGAACCCGTTAAGAACAGCGAAGAAACGGAAGAGACGCAAAACGACGAAACTTCCCCCGAAACACGGAATCAGCAGATAATCGACACGGGAATAGTCGCCACCAACGCAAAGCACGCCATACACTGCCTTACGGTTATAGGCCAGATAGAGGGGCACTATATCCTTCCGCCCCAGAACAAAACCACAAAGTATGAGCATATAATTCCCGCTCTTGTGGCGATTGAACAGGATCCCGACATAGAAGGTCTCCTGATAATTTTAAACACCGTGGGCGGCGATGTGGAGGCGGGACTTGCCATTTCCGAGCTTATCGCGGGAATGAGAAAGCCCACGGTGTCAATTGTGGTGGGCGGCGGACACTCCATAGGCGTACCTCTTGCCGTAAGCGCAAGGCGAAGCTTTATTGTACCTTCCGCCACAATGACCATACACCCCGTAAGAATGAACGGACTGCTCTTGGGCATACCCCAGACCCTGTCGTATTTTGACAGAATGCAGGAGCGCATTATTAACTTTGTTACCAGAAACAGCGGTATTTCGGCATCCCGCTTTAAAGAGCTGATGATGAAAAAAGATGAGCTTGTGATGGACGTTGGCTCCGTGGTGGACGGCGATACGGCGGTTAAGGAGGGTCTTATAGACAGTCTCGGAGGTCTTTCCGACGCGATACAGTGTCTTTATGACATGATCGAAAACGAGGATTACGAAAAAAAGCCCTCCTCCAAAAAGAAAAACGCGAAGAAACAGCCTCAGAAGTCGAAAGCGCCAAAGCGCGTAATTCCGGACGAAATAGACGATCAGCGCGCCGTTTCCCTGCTGAATATGATATGCAGCGGCGATATAGTGTATGAAAACGGAAAATTCGAGCTGTCGGACAGCTAAGGGGGGCTAAAATGTTTCATTCGATTATAAGCGACTATGACGTGTTTTTTGCTAACGGCGAAGAGTATACTCAAAGTCAAAATTTTACTGATATTTACTCTTCGTTAAATTTAAACGTCTCGCCTCAAAATAAAAACTTTTTTTCAACAAATCCAAGAGACTACCTATGTTCCGAGATTTTGAAAAATAAGCCGCAACACTCCGACAACCATAATTAGTATTAATCTTTGGTCAAGGTCTAATGTGGAAGATTAAAGATTGGTATAACAGTAACGCAGAAACCTGCCGATCCCAATGGTCGGCATACATACAACATTATTGACGGGAGAACATATGGAATACATAAAGATCGTAATTCAAGGCATAATTCAGGGGCTGACCGAGTTCCTGCCCATATCCAGCTCCGGACATCTTTCGGTGGCGCAGCATTTCTTGGGAATCGAGGAATCCACTCTTGTAATATCAATAGTGCTGCATTTAGGAACGCTGGTTGCGGTGTTCGCCGCCTTCTGGCGGGACATTTTCGGTATGATTAAAGAGTTTTTTCTCACCATAGGCGATATTTTCACGGGTAAATTTTCGTGGAAGGATATGAACGACAACAGGCGTATGATGTTTATGGTGATAATGGCCACTCTTCTGCTTATTCCCGCCTACCTTGTAAAGGACTTCTTTACCTGCATGGAGGGGGACGGCGATATAATTTTCGAGGGCTGCGCCTTTTTGTTCACTGCATTGCTTTTGTTCATGTCTGACGCTTGTGTGAAAGGACTTAAAACGGGAAAAGACATGAAGCTTCGGGACGCGCTGACCGTGGGACTGTTTCAATGCGTGGCTCTGTTTCCCGGCGTTTCCCGTTCGGGTTCAACCATAACGGCGGGGCTCTTCTGCGGGTTTCCCAGAGAAACAGCTGTGAAATTTTTTTTTATTTGGGGTATTCCCGCCATTCTCGGAGGAAGCGTGCTTGAGTTAAAGGACACCTTTGATTCGGGGGTTGAATTGGATTACCCCATTTTAGCGATAGGCTTTATTGTGTCAGCCGTTGTGGGTATTCTTTCCATAAAACTTGTAAGACTTGTCACCAAAAAGGACAAATTTAAATATTTTGGCATATATCTTTTGCTGTTGGGCTTGGCCTGTGCGGGAGCGGGGATTTACGAAACCGTTACGGGAAATCCCATAAGATTACAGTAATTTTATTGACGATTTGTATAAGCTAAATTTATTTATACGCCAAGTAAATATTTTTTAATTTACACAAAAAAGGAATTATAAAAAACGGAGGTATAAATGGCAGCGACTCAAAAAAAATCTTCAAAGACAGCGGCTTCCAAGACAGCTTCCGCTTCGGGGTCAAAAAAAGCCGAGGCTTTGGCAAGAAATAAGCGCCGCAGAAACATATGGTCTGTGGTGCTTTTTGCGGTGGGAATTATGCTGACCTGCTTCGCCCTGTTCGGAAACGTAAAGGCGGAGCAGCCGAATATGTGGGATTACATACACGGATTTTTCTGCGGTGTTTTCGGCGCGGCGGTATTTTTGGTAGGCCCCGTTTTCATCTATTTTGCCGTGATGATAAGCCTTGATAAAAGTAAATCCACCATTACCGCAATGCTCATAAAGATTATTCTCTTTATACTGCTGCTTTGCGGGGCGATTCAGATAATTTTTGTAGGGCAAGTCGGCTCTTCCGAGTCTGAAGGCTTAGGTTCCGTCATATCCGAGGTTTATATTAGCGGCACTCATCTGTCGGGCGGCGGCGTGCTGTCGCTGATAGTTTCGTATCCGCTTCTTTTGCTGGGACGGGTAGGAGCCACTATTGTTATTCTTCTTATATTCTTTGTAATAGTAATGCTGATTGCCGACATAAGCTTGATGGATTTTCTTCGTCTTATCGCCAAGCCATTTATGTCCTTAGGTTCTTACGCCAAGCGGAAAAGAGAGGAATATGAAGAGGAAAGCCGCTATGTAAAAGAGGAAAGAGAGCTTAAGGAGACCGAAAGAAAAGAAATGGAGGCTTTGGCAGCGGCTTCCGAATCCGAAAGGCTTGCAGAGAAATTCAGAAGCTTTGACGCTATGTCCAAAAGCATTCGCGGCGAGGAAACGCCTTCCGCCCCCGAAAACGACAGTAAAACAAAGTCAATTGTCAGCGAGCAGAAGCAGGAATCAGATGAGTATCTTATAAAAATAGGCGCGAAATCCGCCGTGGTTCCTCCTCGGCTTACCGACGAGGATTATGCGAAAAACACGGAAACAAACCAAGAGGAACCCGAAAATACCGTTTCCGAGACGGAAAAGACCGAATTCACGGAGAAAGCGGAGGAAGAAGCAGTTCTCACCGATACCAAGCAGGTTGAAAACGTGGAAAGCACGGAATACGACGCTTCGGCGGAACAAAAAGTCTCCGATTCCCCGTTACCTGCTCCCAAAAACGAGAAGGAGAATCCCAAAAGCGAGGTAAGCGAAATAGAACAGGCTATAATTGATTACAACAGGGAAATTGAGGAAAAAAACAGGAGAAACGGCATTGTACTGGAAACGGAAAAGGGGGAGCAAGCTTCGGAGCAGATAAGCGCCGAGGAGTATATCCTTCCTCCCGCTACGATTTTGAACGAACCTAAACGCTCCGCCACCGACGAAAACATTAACGCGGAAATAGAACACAACGCCACGACTCTTGTCAACGCTCTGAAAAGCTTTGGCGTTTCCACCAACTTTTTACAGGCGGTAAGGGGCCCCTCCGTCACCAGATATGAGCTTCAGCCGGCCACGGGAGTTAAAATCTCAAAGATAACGGGGTTAGTGGACGATATATCCCTTAATCTCGCCACTGCTGGAATAAGAATAGAAGCCCCGATTCCCAACAAAGCGGCGGTGGGAATAGAGGTGCCCAACAAGGAAAAAGATACCGTGTATATCCGTGAGATGATAGACAGCGACACTTTCCGCAAATGTGACAGCAGGCTGGGCGCGGCTCTCGGAAAGAACATTTCCGGAGACGTGGTTATCTGTAACATCGCCGATATGCCCCATATCCTTATAGCGGGCACCACCGGCGCGGGAAAATCCGTCTGCGTAAACTCCATTATAATGAGCATACTTTTCCGCTCCACTCCCGATGAAGTGCGTTTGGTAATGATTGACCCGAAAGCGGTGGAGTTTATGATTTATAACGGCATAGGGCACCTTCTGCTGCCCGTGGTGACCGACCCCAAAAAGGCGGCGGGCGCTCTGGCGTGGGCCTGTACCGAAATGGACAAGCGCTATAACACCTTAAGCGAAAACAATGTAAGGGACATAAAGGCGTACAATAAGCTTGCCGCTTCCAGAGAGGATCTGGAGCCTATGCCGCAGGTGGTTATATTTATAGACGAGCTGGCCGACCTTATGATGTGCGCCAAAAACGACGTGGAAGCCAGCATCTGCCGCCTTGCCCAGAAAGCAAGAGCGGCGGGAATGCACCTTGTTGTAGCCACTCAGAGACCGTCGGTAGACGTTATAACCGGTCTTATAAAGTCGAATATCCCTTCCAGAATAGCCCTTAAGGTAGCCTCTCAGGTAGACAGCCGTACCATAATCGACACCGCCGGTGCCGAGAAGCTTCTGGGCAAGGGCGATATGCTGTACAAATCGGTAACAATGCCCATGCCTACCCGCGTCCAGGGCTGCTGGGTATCCGACGACGAAGTGGAGAGAGTCACCGAGTTTATAAAGAACAAGTTTGCCCTCGAATACGACGAAAACGTAATGAACGAAATCGACCGTCAGGCGGAGAAGGTAGGCGGCGATAAGGATAAGGACGGAGGTTTCAACGGCGACCTTGACGTATCGGACGATAAGCTGGACGAAGCCATTGACGTTGTGTTCGCCAACGGCGGAGCCAGCACCTCGGCGCTTCAGAGAAGGCTGAACGTGGGATATGGAAGAGCTGCAAGGCTGATAGATATGATGGAACAGATGGGAATTGTCGGCGCTCCTGAAGGGAACAAGCCTCGCCAGCTCCTTATGTCAAAGGAAGCGTGGTACGAAAGAAAGCTTAATAAAGAGGACTGACATAATGAAAAACAACCTTAATCCGCGGGGGCGCGGAAAAAACAATTACAAGGCTATAAAACAGGCGGCGGCCTTTGCGGGAAAAAGCTCCTCCGGAAGGTCGATTTTGGCGGCCGTGGGTGTAATTCTGCTTTTAATCTCCATGTTCTTTTTCCTTAACGAAAAATTTTTCGGCATAAAGGGGATTCCCACCTTAAAAGACCTGTACGAGGGTGCCGGGCTGGGAAGCGGAGTTGTTTCCGCCGCGGAAGGAACGGCGGAGGTGCATTTTATCGATGTGGGACAAGGAGACTGCGAGCTTATAAGGACAAATAACAAAACCGTGCTGATAGACTGCGGCGAAAGGGACTGTTATCGGGAAGTGATAGGCTATATAGAGAAGCTGGGTATAAAACGGCTGGACTATGTGGTGGTATCGCACCCGCATTCGGATCATATGGGCGGTATGAGCTATATTCTGGATAATTTTGATATAGGTACGGTTATAATGCCTAATATAAAGAAAGAGCTTACGCCTACCTCAAACGCGTTTAAACGCCTGCTTGAATCCATAGGCGAAAACGGCATAGAAGTGGAATATGCCAAGGCGGGGACTTCATATCCTCTCGACGATGGGGAATTTACACTTTTGTCTCCGGTGAAAGATTATGACGATCTGAACAATTATTCGGTAACTGTAAGGTTTAGTCACGGTGAAAACTCATTCCTGTTTACGGGTGACACGGAAAAGGAATCCGAAAGCGATATTCTGGATTCGGGCGCAAACGTGTCTGCCGACGTGCTTAAGGTGGCTCATCACGGAAGTTCTACTTCAACGCGCAAGGAATTTTTGAAAGCCGTTGATCCGGCGTATGCCGTGATAGAGGTTGGGGAAGGCAACGATTACGGTCACCCTCACAAGGAAATTCTGAAGCGGCTGGAAAAAGCAGATATTGTTGTTTACCGGACCGATATTTTCGGGAGTATTGTGTTTGTAAGCAACGGAAACGACCTTGAAATAACCTCGGAGAAAGAATAAAGAGGAGTAGTAGGAATGCTTATAATCGACAGATTTCAGGGTAATTTTGCGGTGGTAGAGGACAGCGAAACCGACTCCGTCACAAATATCGACAAAGCCCTTATTGACGAAGCGGCAAAGGAGGGCGACGTATTATCCTTTGAAGACGGCGCATATATTGTAGATGCGGAAGCCACGGAAAGGCGGCGCAGAGAGATACTGGAGCTTATGAAAAAACTTGACTTGAGTTAAAGGAGAAAATCGTGGAAAGCGAGCGGTTGTATTTCAGGAAAATTACAAGGAATGACCGAAGCGATCTGTGCAAAATATTGCAGGATGAAAAAGCAATGTACGCCTATGAAGGCAAATTCAGCGACGAAGAGGTCGACGGCTGGATAGACAGGCAGCTATGGCGTTATGAAAACGAAAACGGTTTGGGTCTGTACGCGGTTATGCTTAAGGAAAATAACACGCTTAAAGCTCAGCTTAAACAATCCGCCGAAACTGCGAAGCAATTTCGAGATTCAGCGGTTATAGGACAGTGCGGAATAACCTTACAGGATTATAACGGGAAAAAGGTTCCCGAAATAGGATATTTGTTTCAAAGAGGCTTTTGGCACAGGGGCTACGCTACGGAAGCTGCGGCATTATGGAAAAAATACGCCTTTGATGTTCTTGGGTTTGAAACCGTGTACTCCATAATAAGGGATACAAATCTCCCCTCGCAAAGGGTTGCGGAAAGAAACGGAATGATAAAAACCGACGTTTTTGTTAAGCATTACCGCGGCGTTGATATGCCGCACTTTGTCTATGTCTGCAATAAAGACATCTAATACCAAAATAAAAAGGAAAGGAAGCGTTGATTATGTCGGGAATATACACCTCCGCCGATCAGCTTATCGGAAAAACCCCTCTTCTGGAGCTTACCAATATTGAAAAAGAGTTAAGCCTTAATGCGCGTATCATTGCGAAAGCCGAGTTTTTCAATCCCGCCGGCTCCTCTAAGGACAGGGTTGCAAAAGCCATGATAGAGGAAGCGGAAAAAAGCGGAAAGCTAAGAGCCGATTCGGTAATTATCGAACCCACTTCGGGAAATACGGGTATCGGACTGGCTTCCGTAGCCGCGGCGCGAGGATACAGAATCATTATAGTAATGCCCGACACCATGTCGGTGGAACGCAGGCAGTTAATGAAGGCCTACGGGGCGGAGCTGGTGCTGTCCGACGGTTCAAAAGGAATGCAGGGCGCGATAGACAAGGCGGAGGAATTGGGGAAGGAGATACCAAATGCCTTTATAGCAGGACAATTCGTAAACCCCGCCAATCCAAAAGCGCATTATGATACCACAGGACCGGAAATATACCTGGACACCGACGGAGAGGCGGACTTTTTCGTTGCGGGAGTAGGTACGGGCGGTACTATTACGGGAACGGGCAGGTATCTTAAAGAAAAAATCCCCGATATAAAAATATTTGCCGTTGAGCCGAAAGGCTCTCCGGTGCTTTCCGGAGGAACGGCTGGTACACATAAGCTTCAGGGAATAGGAGCGGGGTTTGTACCGAAGGTTTTGGATACTGATATTTACGATGAGGTGATAGCCGTAGACGACGAAGAAGCTTATAAAATGTGCGCACTTATCGGCAAAAAAGAAGGGATATTGGTTGGAATTTCGTCGGGAGCCGCCGTATTCGCCGCAGTGATGATCGCAAAGCGGCCGGAAAACGCAGGGAAAAATATTGTGGTTTTGATGCCGGATACGGGAGACCGATATTTGTCGGCAGGTGTTTTTGAATAATACCCGAATCTGCGGAACTCAAAATAAAAATTTGTTGCTAAATGGCTTTATAATCGAAAAAAACAGCTAAAAATAAAGCGTTTTTTTCTTCATCCAGTGGGTGAAGAAAAAATTAACACAAAAAATGCTGTTTTTTCCTTTAGCAAAGGCATGTATTCGGTTAAATTCAATTTGAACTCTGCGGATTCAAGTAATATTATTTAAATAATCTCTAAAGTTTTTATAAAAACTGCCGATATTACAAATAAAGATAAAAACCGAAAGGAATGATTATAATGAATCCGATAAACAGTAGTTTTTCCACTAGCCGTTACAGCGGCTATGCGGGGAAAAAGGCCTACAGCGCCAGAAAGAAGAACGAGGTTGACGCGGAAAGTATTTTCAGTCAAAACAAAACCGATAAAACCGAAAAAGAAGATACCAATAAGGTGACCGGACTCTCCAAAAAGGCTCAGTCGGTATTGGACGCACTGATTGCCAAATACGGAGAAAACACCAACTTTATCGTGCAGGATTTTAAGAGCGCAGAAGAAGCCGAAAAAATACTTTCCGACAGCTCAAGTGAATTTTCGGTGTTGCTAACTCCCGACGAGCTTGAAAAAATGGCTGAAGATAAGGGATATATGAAAGAAAAGCTTGACGGCATAGACGGAGCTATGCGTATGTCGGAACAGATTAACGCCCAATTCGGCTTTACATCAACGGATAAAAATGCTATTGTCAAAGGTGATATCTCCAAAATAGGCGTTGTTTTTGACAACGATGGGAAAATGACCTTGTTCGCCGATCTTGAAAGAACCGTTAAGGAAGGAAATGAAAAGGCCGAGACAGCCGCTAAGAAGAGAACTTATCAAAACAGGAACGATAGAAATTCCGGTTACAGCGTTAAGAAAAGAGCAACAGTCCGCGCAGGGTCAGCTCAGGAAATGCTGGAAAAACTTAAGAAATTCAGTTGGGAGGACGTAGCTGAAGTCCGTGAAAAAAGCGACAGCGGAGATTGGTGGAATTTTGAGGCTTGATTGACTGTTTCAAATTGTAAGTACATATTTCAATTCCTATTGGGACAGGTTTTTATACAAATTTATCACCTTGCGGATCGAAGGATTACGCAAGGTGATTGTATTTTTGATTGCTGTAATTTCCCTAATTATCGGCGTAATCATAATTTTCTCTGTCAACATACTACGTTTGATACATTTGTCTATCATACCGCTAAAAGTCGGAGAGAGAAAAAGAAAACCGCAAAGTCTACATCGAAACCTAAACAACAGTTTGCATGGAAATAGGTTCTTATACATAGAGGAAATTACGGTTTTTTGACCCAAAATGGTTAGTTTCAAGGAAAAAACGCAGTCAAACCGTCGTTTGACGAGGCTTTTTGACGCGGAAGATGACCGTTTGGGGGCGAAAAGACGGCGTTTCCGATTTTTCAAACAAGGTCTAATCTTTGATTATATTATAAACAAATAATACGAATGATCAAAGATTAGTGCTTAGGGTGCAATCTTTAATCAAGTTGTAGACTTGATTAAAGATTGGTATTAGCGGACTTTGAACAAATTACTTTTTTCGGAGAACCTCCGATTACAATTGGGATAAAAGCGCAAATATTTTTTCTTTCTCCGCCAATCCGTCGGAAAACGCCGTGGCGCCGCCTGCGGCGGTGCCGAGCTTCAGCGCGTATGCGTACTCTTTTTTAATAAAATAGCCCGCTATAAACCCCGCTACCATGGAATCCCCCGCTCCCACGGAATTTTTTATCTTGCCAATACAGGCTCTTTGAATATGCACAGTCCCGTATTCGTCTATAAGCACCGCGCCGTCTCCCGCCAAAGAAACAAGAACGTTTTGCGCTCCCATTTCTTTTAGCTTTTTTCCGTATTTAACAACATCATCTTTTCCGGAAATGGCGGCGCCAAACATCTCGGACAACTCGTCGGCGTTGGGCTTTATCAGAAAAGGCTTGTATTTAAGCACATTAAGCAGCAGCTTTCCGGAAGCGTCCACCACCGAATTGATTTTTTTACGAGACAGACGGGCGAGTATTTTTTCGTAAATATCCATTGGAAGGGAATTGGGAACGCTTCCCGCCAGCACCAATATATCTCCGTCCCAAAGATCGTCAAGCTTTTCAAAAAGCGCTTCTATTGCCTTGTCCGGTATATCGGGTCCTTGTCCGTTTAGCTCGGTTTCGGAATCGGATTTTATTTTTACATTTATGCGTGAGCAGCCGCTTTCCAAATGCACGAAATCGGTTTTAATACCTGCTTCGGCAACACCCTTCTCTATCGCTCTTCCGGTAAATCCCGCGGTGAAGCCCAAAGCGATCGAGCTTATTTCAAGACGCGAAAGCACAAGGGAAACGTTTATCCCCTTTCCTCCGAAATAAATTTGTTCCGAAATGGAACGATTGACCGAGCCTATTTTGAAATCGGCGGTTTGTACAACGTAATCTATGGCCGGATTAAAAGTGACTGTGTAAATCATTATGGTGACTCCTTGGTAAAAATAACAGGCAGTATGAATCAAAATATTTTAATAAAATAATTTTTCCTTTTTTCTCTCAGTCTGAGGTTATTATATCATAAAAAGAGCGACCGCAGGGAGCGATTCCACTTAAGGGATAAAATGTTCTCAGACATTAAGATAATTTTACTACCTCTTTCTGCAGTCTGAGGTTATTATACCATAATTCCGTCTCGCTGTCCACTGCTTTTTCCCGTTTAAAAGCGCGTGTTATGCAAAAGCAACAAAAACTCCTCCACAAAATGTCATTTTCTTATAATTGACCAAAAAAATTTTCTACTGTATAATAAAAACAACCATATTGTGATAAAGTTTTTTATGAAGCCATATTTTAAGGAGCGGTGAATTAATGAAAAAAACATTTAAAAAAACGGCGGTTCTTTTGATTTTGACGGCAGCTCTGATGTTGACGGGATGCAATGGAAGCGTTCGGAAATACAGCTTTGAGGGAAGCAATCCGGAGGATTCGGAAATTTACGTAAGTCCCGTGGTCGGATTATCCGACGATTTTCTTCGCGGAGTAGATATCTCTTCTTATTTGTCTCAAATCGAAAGCGGAGTGGAATACAGGGATTTTGAAGGAAATCTGCTTGACGAAGCGGGATTTTTTAAGCTATTGGCGGAATGCGGAGTAAATGCCGTACGCATTCGCATATGGAACGACCCCAAGGACAAAGAGGGAAACAGCTACGGCGGAGGTCATAACGACATGGACACTGCGATAGCAATAGGTAAGCTGGCTACCAAAGCGGGATTGCAGGTATTGGCGGACTTTCACTGCTCCGACTTTTGGGCCGATCCCTCAAAGCAAAAGTCTCCGAAAGAGTGGGCTCATTATACTTTTGACAATAAAAACAGCGCCTTGTCCGAATTTCTGAAAACAAGCATGGATCGCTTTTACAGCGAGGGCGTAAATGTAACGATGGTTCAGGTAGGCAACGAAATAAACAACGGCTTTGCGGGAGAAACAGTGCGGGAAAGAATAAATTCTCTTCTTCTCACAGGTACAAACGCCGTAAGAGAAGCGGCAAAGTCCAACGGCAAGACTGTCAGTGTCGCTCTTCACTACACCAATCCCGAATCCTCTAATCTGCTCGATTATGCAAGAGATCTTAAGGAAGCGGGAGTTGAATACGACGTTTTTGCCGTATCGTATTATCCTTTCTGGCACGGCACCACGGAAAGACTTACGGAGCAGTTGAAAAATATTGCCGAAATTTACGGGAAAAAAGTGATGGTGGCGGAAACCTCTTATTTGTATACCCCCGACGACGGTGACGGACAGGGAAATTCCGTTTCTTCGGACAATGCCGGAGTTTTGTTGGATTATGATATTTCCGTACAGGGGCAGGCCAACGAGGTGAGAGCCGTAATAAACGCGGTAAAGAATGTGGGGGATGCGGGAATAGGCGTGTTTTACTGGGAACCCGCGTGGATACCCGTAAGAGTATACAACCCCGATTCTCCCGACGCGGCGGGCGTACTTGAACAAAATAAAGTAAGCTGGGAAACCTTCGGCAGCGGTTGGGCGTCGAGCTATTCAAAGACCTATGATCCAAACGACGTTGGAAAATACTACGGCGGTTCTTCCTGGGACAATCAGGCGCTGTTTGATTTTGAAGGCAAGCCTTTGGAATCCATTAAAATTTTCAAATATGTTTTTTCGGGCACCACAAAAGAGCTTGAAATAGTAAAGGTTGACAATATCCGTTACGAATCCGGAATAGGAGCTGCTGTGCAAATGCCCTCCACGGTACCCGCCCTCTTGAACAGCGGCGATACGAAGGATATCGCCGTCATATGGAATTACGAACAGGTAAACAAGGCGGAAAGCGCGGGAGCGGGCACCTATGAGATAGAGGGTACGGCTGAAGACGGCGGCGTAAAATATGAGCTTGTCTGCATATTGGAGATAAAAAAGATAAACTATATAAAAAATTACGGCTTTGAAGGCGCGGATATGTCTATGTGGGAAATAAACGGCAACGGAGTTGGCATAGAAGCGGATAACAACAAGAGAAGCGGAGAATACAGCCTGAAGTTCTGGGATAATGTACCTGTTTCGTTTACCGCCGAGCAGAAGATAGTCGGTCTGCCCGCCGGCAAATATGAGCTTGGCGCGTATTTACAAGGAGGAAGCGCGGGAAGCAATCCGATATTTGAGCTGTATATTACTGTAAACGGGGAGAGGTTCGCCGCACAGAGCGGGGTAACTTCATGGCAGAATTGGGATAATCCCGTGGTTGATAAAATTGATGTGCCCGAAGGTGCGGAAGTGACGGTAGGCGTAAAGGTGGAAGCTGCCGCAGAAGCCTGGGGAGCGTGGGATGATTTCTATCTTTATGAGGCAGAATAAAAATAATAAATACCTTTTCGCAATTTTGTACAAAAATCCGCTCACTGTTTTATGGCTTGTTTGAAAATAGAGGAAATGGCGGATTTTTGACCCAAAATGGTCAGTTTCAAGGAAAAAAAAGCAGTTATACCGTCATATAATGAGGCTTTTGGGCGCGGAAGATGACCGTTCGGGAGCGAAAAGACGTTGTTTTTGATTTTTCACACATGCCATAATACTGATACTAATTCCTGATCAAAGAATAGACAAATTTTTATTGTCGATCGGGAATTAGTATGACTTAAAAGAAAGAGGATTAAACTTATGAAACTGAATAAATTTCTTACGGCTGCGATATCGGCTGTACTAATTTCGGTGATTTTAGCGTCATGCACCGCAAGAAAATCGGAAGAAAGCGATTATATGGGAAGCATCGCGTCTTCCGATTCGGCTCAAACCGATGCACCCGAAAACAAAAGCGGCATCACCAGTCCAAACAGCTTTACCGCTGTAACCTTAGACGGCGGTGAATACACCGCCGACGATTTTTCGGAAGCAGATGTAACCGTAATCAATATATGGTCAACCACCTGCGGTCCCTGCATAAGGGAAATGCCTGAAATAGCAGAGTACGAGAAAACGCTGCCCGATAACGTAAAGCTTATAACATGGTGCCTTGACGGCGCTTATGACTCCGAATACACAAAAGAACTGCTTTCCTCATTGGGATACGAAGGAATAACTCTTATCGGCGGAGACGGCGATCTCGAAAAAATGTACTTTGATATTATGTATACTCCAACCACTCTTTTTGTGGACAGCGACGGAAATATTGTGGGAGAGGCGCTTATCGGAAGTCCCGAAAAACTTGCCGAAACCTATACCGAACTGATCAATAAAACCCTTAAGGCTCTCGGAAAGGAAGAAATGAAATGACAAGACGAGTGAGAAATGTTATCCGGGTGTGCTGCCTTGTGGCGGGTATCGTGTTGGTGGCGGCGGGAATATGGCGCGGAGAAGTTTCCGAAGTGCTTGATAAGGCGGTGAGAATATGTCTGGAATGCATAGGAATAGGTTAAAGCGAACGCCCAAGGAGCATAGGCACGATCGTTTCAGAATGTTGGCGCAGTTGATATCGGCGGTGATTATAAATGGTTATGCTGCGGGATTTGTCGGAGGAAAAATATTTACCGGAAAGAGTAAAATGTTATGTGTGCCCGTACTTAACTGCTATTCGTGCCCCGGAGCTCTCGGAGCTTGTCCGGTAGGTGCTTTGCAGGCCGTGGCTGGAGGACGAAAGCATAATGTATCCTTTTATGTTTTGGGAACTCTTATGCTTTTCGGCGTACTGCTTGGACGGTTGATATGCGGTTTTCTCTGTCCCTTCGGGTTTATACAGGACTTGCTGTACAAAATACCTTTACCTAAAATTACTGTTCCGAAAAAGCTTGACAAGGCTCTGCGTTTTCTGAAATACGCGGTTCTCCTCTTTTTTGTTCTGCTTTTGCCTGTGCTTGCGGCAAATCAATTCGGCGTGGGCGATCCATGGTTCTGCAAATACATTTGTCCTGCGGGAACACTGGAAGGGGGAATACCGCTTTTGCTGATGAACGAGGGTCTGCGTAAAGCTGCGGGAGTTCTGTTTTCATGGAAAACAGGAGTGCTTGTTTTGGTTATATTGGGCTCATTATTTATCAGCCGTTTTTTCTGCCGCTATCTCTGTCCTTTGGGAGCATTCTATTCATTGTTCAACCGTTTTGCTTTGTATCGCATGAATGTTGATAAGGAAAAATGTATAGACTGTGGAAAATGCGAAGCCGTGTGTCCCATGGCGGTGGAAGTTACGAAAAATATAAACTGCGGTGAATGCATACGCTGCGGAAAGTGCAGGGCGGCCTGTCCCAATAACGCAATAACGGCGGATATTTGTAAGGAAAGAAAAAAGGAAGATTGATATTAGGGCTTGTTTGAAAAATCGGAAACGCCGTCTTTTCGCCACCAAACGGTCATCTTCTGCGTCAAAAATCCGTCATTTCCTTTATTTTCAAACAAGGCCTGGCGCTTTGTAAACTCTAAATGTTTATAACAAGGGTAAATGTGTTGCGTATGCGTCACGGCAGAGCATTTAAATTAAAATCTAACGCTTTCCGGTAAGCTATAGACAATAGTAGAGTGAAATCTTTGATCAAGTCTACGACTTGATTAAAGATTGGTATTATACTAATCCCTGTTTTGACTGTAGACAAAATATAACAAAGTATACAGTCAAAAAGTGTTACTGTCTGTATCCGAAGCGGCGGCTTCGGATATTTCCTAACGAAATACAATTGTAATACTTTAAAATAAAAATCCGCGATCCCAAAAGACCGCGGTATATAAGTTTTACATAACCCAAAAGCTCACAAAATCAACTCTCAAAAACACCTGCTTTTAGTCGGATGACTTTTCCGTTGCAATCTCAAGCTTGGCGTCGGACTTAAGAATACCGGCCAAGCGAACAGCCTTACTGAGATCGCCGCGGTAATTAAGCCGTCCTGCCTTAACGGCTTCAACAAAGTCATAATCACCCTTGGCGATCTTGAGAACTTCCTCGGCAGAAGTATCAACGATACCATCGGCAAGATAATAGTCAGACTGCATAACCTGCTTGGACTCATCTGGGTTGGCTTTTATCGCGATATAGAAAATACCGGTGTCAAAAACATTAACTTGAATGGCAATGGCTCCGGGAACCTCTGCAACGTCCTTATGTTCGATGTTTTTCCATACAGCGGTAGTGAGATCATCTAAAACGATAGCTGTGCTGACGGGTTTTTTAGCTCTGCCGGTTCTTGCTCCGGCGGTTTTTGCGGCTCTTGGAGCTTTTTCGGTCTTTGCCTTGGGCTTATCTGCGGTTTTTCTCGTCGTTTTTTTCTTTTCGGCGGCCTTGGCTGCGGATACCTTCTTTTCCTCTGAAGCACTTACGGCTGCCTTGGTTTTAGCGGTTCTTCTTGTTGCCTTTGTGGCTTTCTCTTCGGCCATGATCTGTTATTCCTTTCAATTGATTGTCATTTCCGCAGCGCGGAATTTGTATTACTTACTTTATTATAATATCACATATTAAAAAAAAATACAAGTATTTTTGCAAATTTAAGATAATTTTTTGCAATTTTTTATATAATTTGTTACTTTTTGGATTTTTTAATGTTTTTATAGGTTACTTTTAGCAGTAAATTTACTCATTTAAAAACACATAAAAATTCGTTTAATAATTCCGGAATGGATTCAGAGGTAGCTTTCGGCAAAACAGTATACATCACCGCCGACAGTTATTAAGATTGTTTATATAACTTCCTTCGAACAAAGCACAAATAGCTCTCAAAAGTATTTCGCTTTTATCAAAAAGGCGTTTAATAATAGGCCTTGCTTGAAAAATCGGAAACGCCGTATTTTCGCCACCAAACGGTCATCTTCTGCGTCAAAAAGCTTCGTCAAACCGGCGTATTTCAAGGAAGATTTGTGCAAGATGAAGGAAAATATGCAAGCAAGCCGCACACAAAGCCGTAAGGCGGTCATTTCGCGGTGTTGAATTAACTCTTAAATATTTTATGCGGTGAAGAGTAAAGCATAATTTTCTTAAAAACGAGACTCTTTACAAATTATGGAAAATATGTTACAATATCATCGGTTTTAGTTTACAAATCATATAAACGGAGGGTCTGACTACGATACTTAACATTGTGCTGGTTGAACCGCAAATACCACAGAATACCGGAAATATCGCCCGCACCTGCGCTGTTACGGGAGCTAAGCTTCACCTTGTGAAGCCTATGGGCTTTTCCGTAGACGATAAGAAGCTGAAACACGCGGGGCTTGACTACTGGCATTTTCTGGATATAAGCTATTATGACGGCTTAGATGATTTTTTCGGGAAAAATAATGGTGAAATGTTCTATTATTCAACAAAAGCCTTAAATACCTACTGCAGTGTGGAATATCACGACAATTGCTATATTGTTTTCGGCAGAGAGGAT
>Ga0137308_101519_pt1 | contig 21852 bp, 21 predicted proteins | sample Inofrocosms_June_FD_97181 | JGI IMG/M metagenome (GOLD analysis project Ga0137308, IMG submission 97181) | Mouse cecal microbial communities from Vienna, Austria - N-Acetylneuraminic and N-Acetylglucosamine D2O microcosms_June | ecosystem: Host-associated > Mammals > Digestive system > Large... | reverse complement strand
AGCGTCCGGGCCATTCAGCCTATGGGAAACCTCTTGGGCTTTGCCAGTGTAAAGTTCAACGACTGCTTTGTGGTGGAGGACTTCAAGATATTGCAGACAAACAAGGGGCTCTATGTGGGGATGCCCAGCAAGCCCGACAAGACCAGCCGCACCGGCTACCGGGACACGGCAAAGCCTGTCACCAGGGGGTTCCGGAAACAGCTGCAAGGAGCCGTCCTGGAGGCCTACTCGGCGGAGCTGGGACGGTTCCGGGCGGTGGCCGCCGCACAAGAGCAGCCCTCTATCAAGAGCCAGCTGGAGGCCGGGGCAAAGGAGGCGGCCAGAGAGAACGCCGCCCGCTCCCATATCGGGAACAGTATCGCGCTGTTCCTGATGATCGGGCTCATGCTCCCGTGCTTTCTGTTCGCCATGTACGAGAAGGACGGCCTTCCCTTTGAGAAGGTGCTCCGAAACATCATCCGTACAAGGTTCCTGACGCCACGGGTGCGGCCCTACAGAACTGAAAATTTCTATGCTTTTTTGAACCGAAAGGAGGAAAAGCCGATTGCAGACACAAAAACGGGCAGCAAGGCCGGACGCAAAAACGAAGGATTTATCACCCCGGAGAGCTTCGACTTCCGTATGGGCCGCCTTTTCCGCATGGGGGCCACATGGGGCGCCGCCTCCTATATGCAGGTCATGGCCTCGGAGCTTTCCGACAAGCTCCTTGCGGAGCTGCTGGAGGTGGATGCGGAAAGGCACAGCCTACGAAATCAGGCCGCAGGAAGCCGGAGCCGCCCATGCCGCCATCTGAACCCCTCCGGGCCGCCATGCTGAAAAAAAGCGTGGCGGCTTTTCCGTCCCTATCCATTCCAGACCGAAAAAACGAAAGGAAAGTTTGACAAATGGCAAAGACCAAAATTGAGAAAATCGCAAGCATCGAGGAAGAAATCAAGCAGCTTGAAAACAAGAAAAAGCGGCTTATCCAGGAGCAGAAAGAGCAGGAGGACGGCGCAGACGGGAGCGCGGCGCAAGGGTAACGGGCTTGCGGGGGCTATGTACTGACTTGCCCTGCACAAGAGAAGTAGCTATCATGGTAATAAATCTATGGAAAATCCAACTCCAATTTGCTATAATGCTTTTAGAAAAATTTTGATGGGGCAAATGTGATGAGTTTTAGGGTTGGGACATGGCTGCATGATGCGCCAGATATAGGATCTGATGCCAATGGCAAACAAGCCATCGTCAAGCATTTATGCTTTGGCCCACTGGAAACACGGATATGGTATAAACTAATAGATGGTCGATACTGTCGCGAAATTCATTTTATTGAGGGACTTCAAGCTGGGGAACGATACACTGATTTTATTGAAAAATACGAAATGCTTGAAGTAATTGACGGCGAAATTTCCCTTTGCAAGAAACATAGCGAAACAAATTTAGCCGCTCTGCTTCAAGTTGAAAGGGAAAAGATAAATCTGTCATAGATCGATCGGCAGCTGTCGGTAAGATGGACAGAAGGATAATCCGGTTTAGAAACCATTGTGCCACGATGGCATAAGGCTGGAAATACTTATTCAGCTGTAGAACTAAAATAACCAGAAAATTTCATAAAACCGCAGAAGGGCCGTCCGGTGACTGACTATTAGTTACCAGGCGGCCTTTTTGCATGCTATAGATGGAAATCCTTGGATGCACTGCTGGGTGAACCGAGGGGTAAAGGGAATTGCCCTGATCGATGAACAAAACAGCGGGAAAATAAAGTATGTCTTTGACATTTTTGTTTTTCCGTAAAATTAAGGGAAAATTCATAGAAAGGTTAATACTGGTATGATAAAATCAGACTGGAATTTGATAAAAAACACAGTTGCAACTATCAGTTGACGAATTTCTATGCCTGAATGGTGGTTATGCAACCAATGGTTTTGCTATAATTACACCAAATAGAAAGGAGTACTGACTATGAATATGGCAGACAGAATACAATCTTTGAGAAAATCTAAAGGGTTTTCGCAGGAAGAACTTGCTGACAAAGTGGGGGTATCAAGACAGGCAGTTTCAAAATGGGAAAGTGAACAAAGTACACCCGATATAGAAAAAATTATTATTATGAGCGAACTTTTTGAAGTCACAACAGACTATATTCTCAAAGGCACAGAGCCTGTCAATATGACCAGTAGAAAAACTGTTTATTCTCTATATTCAGGGTTTGCAGTACTATTTGCAACCATAGCTGGAATCTGGTCTTTCACAGCAAATAGATTTCGAATAGATGAATGTTTTTTTATCATGGCAGCAGGAGCAGTGATTGGGTGTGCCATAGCGTTGATTATTCAAGTGATATCTAATCAGAATCATGGGAGGCAAATAAACAAATAATCCAGTCAATACCCTTGAACTGTTACGAAAACAGAGTAACAGTTCAAGGGGTATCTGAACTGTTACAAAACAGAACCTTTTTCCTCAAAAAATACATGAAAAAGACTTGAAAATTCATCCGGATATGATTACAATACCAGTGTAAATCAATAAAAGAATAGTGGGAGAATCATTGCAGAGTAAGAAGGAGACGTTTATGAAAAAAAGAGTCCTTTTTTTTGGCGTGATGGCACTTCTGGTATCTGCTGCACTCTGCGGATGCAGTGGCGGCAAGAGTACAGAAGCTTCAAAACCTGTAAAGAATTCTTCAGAAGAAGCACCGGCCGGTTCTGCGGCGGTATCCGGGATGACCGGAACGGCAGAGGCGGCTGAACCGGCTCATGGCGGCAGCGCGGTAGTGGGCGTTACCCATGAGCTGGTTAGTCTTGACCCCCATCAATCAACGGACGCAAGAACTAGAAGTGTGGTATTTAATCTTTATGAGGGGCTGGTAAAGCCTGATCCAGACGGGAATCTGATACCGGCTGTGGCAAGTGACTATGAAATCTCAGATGATGCAACAGTTTATACGTTCACATTAAGAGATGGTGTGAAATTCCATGACGGAACCACGGTCACTGCCGAAGATGTTAAATATTCTATCGAGCGTTACGCGGAGATTCAGGGTGAGTCCTCCGCGTTTTCTGTTTTTGATCATGTGGAGATCCCGGATGAGAAGACGGTCGAGATATATCTGAAGGAAGGATATTCCGAATTTCTGCCGGAGATCACATTCGGTATTATTCCCCGGTCCAACCCGGATCCAGAGAAGAATCCGGTGGGGACGGGGCCATTTTGCTTTGTGTCTTATACTCCTGGGCAGAAGCTGGAGGTAGAACGGTTTGGGGATTACTGGCAGGAGGGACTGCCGTATCTTGACCATGTGGAGTTTAAGATTACTGCGGATGCGGATACGGCATTTATGGAGCTCCAGGCAGGAACCATTGATATTCTTGACTTTCTGACCGGTGCCCAGGCAAAGGCAGCAGGAGAGGGCTGCCAGATTCTGGAGGGAACACAGAATATGGTCCAGGGTATGTTTTTAAACCATTCCTACGGGCCCCTTTCCAGCCTTAAGGTCCGTCAGGCTGTCTGCTATGCGGTCAATAAGGAGGAGATCAACCAGTTTCTTTATGATGGCAGGAGCTATCTGATCGGTTCCCATATGGTTCCGAGGCTGGTGCGCTATTATGAGCCGGCCCCAGAGGCGCTGTATCCGTATGATATGGAGAAGGCCAGGGAGCTGCTGGCCGAAGCCGGCTACCCGGACGGTTTTGATCTGGAGATTGTGGCGACGACAGCTTCCACACAGTATATGGATGCGGCGCAGATCATTGCAGACCAGCTTTCCCGGGTCGGTATCCGTGCCACGATCCGTCCGGTGGAGTGGAGCACATGGCTGGATGAGGTATATCGTGGCAGGCAGTTCCAGGCAACAGTGGTGGGCTTTGACGGGACCCTTGCTCCCAACTACTGGATGATGCGGTATACGACCGGACATTCCAAAAACTTTATGAATTATTCCAACGCAGAATATGATGAGACCTGCCAGAAAGCGCTCATGACTGTGGACGACAGGGAAAAGGCAGAGCTGTACAAGCGGTGCCAGATGATCCTGGCAGAGGATGCAGAGTCCGTCTTTATCCAGGATCCGGCAAACTATGTTGCGGTGAACCGGCGTCTGGGCGGGTATGTGTTTTATCCGCTTTCGGCCCAGGATATGTCTGTAGTATACGAAAAGTAGACCCTGACAAAGCACAGAATACTGCGGCGGACCAGATAATCTATGGCTGGTTGCAGAAATTCCAGCAAACAATATAAATATGAACTATATTATCAGAAAAATTATTACTCTTATTCTTACACTATTATTGATTTCAGCAATGACATTTGGGGCATTTTCGGTTATTCCCGGAGATGCCTCGGTTTCCAGACTGGGAACCGAAGCTACCCAGGAACAGATTGACGCCCTGAGGGCGGAGATGGGGCTGGACCGGCCGGTTACAGAGCGGTATATCTCCTGGGTCCGGGGCGCGGTACATGGCGATTTTGGAGAATCACTCCGTTACAGCGGAACAACTGTAAGAGAGCTTCTGAGTGACCGTCTGACGGCTACGGTGCTTCTGGCCGTTATCGCCCTGGCCATGATGTTTGTGTTTTCTGTACCCCTGGCGCTGCTCAGTGTACACTTTAAAAACCATTGGCAGGATACCCTGATCAGCCAGCTGGTGCAGCTTGCCATGGCAGTTCCCTCCTTTTTTCTGGGGATCCTGCTGACATACTTTTTTGGCATTGCCCTGAAGCTGTTCCAGCCGGGAAAATTTGTTGCGCCCTCGGAAGATTTCCTGGGCGCGGTCCGGTATCTGGTCTTCCCGGCTATGGCCATCGCCCTGCCGAAGGGGGCAATGGTGACCCGTTTTATCCGCAATGCGGTCCTGGGTGAGATGAAAAAGGACTATGTGCGGACAGCCAGAAGCAAGGGAAGCAGCAGGGATAGGATTCTGTACCGGCATGTTCTGCGCAATGCACTGATCCCGGTGATTACCTTTGCGGCCATGATCGCGGTGCAGATCCTTGCGGGAAGTATTGTCGTGGAACAGGTTTTCAGCGTTCCGGGAGTAGGACGCCTTCTGGTATCGTCCATTTCATCCAGGGACTATCCTGTGGTACAGGCCATCGTCATCTATATAACGGCCATTGTAGTGATCATGAATTTTGCCATTGATCTGATCTACCAGCTGGCTGATCCGCGGGTGAAAGGAGACCAGGGATGATGAAAATGAAGAAAAACTGGAATCTTATTATCGGCCTTTCCATAACCGGAGTCATCCTGACAGCGGCAGTGGCTGCCCAGTTCTGGACGCCCTATTCTGTTACGGAGATGGATGCCTCCTCTGTGAATCTGGCCCCGTCCCTGGTGCACCTTATGGGAACCGATAATTTCGGGCGCGATGTTTTCAGCCGGACGTTGAATGGCATTGGGATTACATTTCTGACAGCATCTTTGGCAGTAGCAATCGGCGCGTTTGCTGGTATTTTGCTGGGTGCTGTCACAGGGTATTATGGCGGTCTGTTTGACGAGCTTGTCATGGGTGTGGTCAATATGATCCTGGCATTTCCCAGTATCCTGCTGGCGCTTATATTTATCAGCTTTCTGGGAGTGGGGACGGGCAACCTGATCGCTGCCCTGGGGATCCTTTATATTCCGCCTTTTGTGCGGATTGTGCGAAGTGAGATGATCCGGTGCCGTGATCTTGATTTTGTGCGGAGTGCCAGGGTGATGGGAGTGGGGACGGGAAGGATCATTTATTCCCATATTCTGCCCAACGCGCTGATCAGTATCCTTTCTACACTGACAGTCACCTTTAATAACGCGGTGCTGTCAGAGGCAGGTATGAGCTATCTTGGTCTTGGGGTGCAGCCCCCTGTCCCCAGTCTGGGGCGCATGCTTTCGGAGGCCCAGCCTTATCTGGGCATAAATCCCTGGTACGGGATTTTCCCAGGGCTTCTTATCCTGCTCCTGATCCTGGGCATCGCACTGGTCAATGAAGGGCTGCAGAGGGAGAAAGCATAAGGAGGACAGATATGGGCGTATTGCTGGAGGTAGAGCATCTTTCTGTAGGATTTGCAGAAGACGGCCGGGGAAAAAATGCTGTGGAGGATCTTTCCTTTGTTGTGAATCAGGGGGAAATCCTTGGTCTGGTGGGAGAGTCCGGCTCCGGAAAATCCATGACAGCGCTGACCGTTATGGGCATCCAGCCGGAGAATGCCAGGATCTCGGGCAGAATTGTTTTTCGGGGCAGGGAGATCTCCTGCCTTTCAGAGAATGAGAGAAACCAGATCCGCGGAAATGGCATGGGGATGGTTTTCCAGGAGCCGATGACCTCCCTGAATCCGGTGGTAAAGGCAGGTACCCAGGTGGCCGAGGCTTTAAAGATCCATACGGACCTGCCGGCAAAGGAAATCCGCGCAAGGACGCTGGAGGCACTGGAGTGTGTCGGCCTGTCTGACGCGGAAACAGTCTATGACCAGTATCCCCATGAGCTTTCTGGCGGCATGCGTCAGAGGGTGATGCTGGCCATGGCCATTGTCCATATGCCGTCTCTGCTGATTGCAGATGAACCCACAACGGCGCTGGATGTGCTGGTGCAGGCCCAGATCCTGGGACTGATCCGGCGCCTCCATAAGGAGAGGCAGCTCTCTGTCCTGTTTATTTCCCATGATCTGAATGTGATCCGCCAGATATGCGACCGTGTTCTGGTCATGCATGAGGGAAGGATCCTGGAGGAGGGATCCACCAAGAAGATTTTTGAGGCACCGGAGCATGCTTACACGAAAAAGCTGGTAGGAACCGCAGTGGAAAGAAGCGGTGATTTCCGGACGGAAAAGACCGTGCTGACAGTCAGGAACCTGAATGTGTATTATAAAGAACGCAGACTCCTGCCAGGAAGGCAAAAGAAACACCAGGTGCTCTCGGATATCAGTTTTTCGGTCCGGGAAGGTGAGATATTCGGTATTGTCGGTGAAAGCGGATGCGGTAAATCCACCCTCGCCCGGGCAGTCACAGGGCTTCACAGGGATCTGACCGGAACGGTCAGCGTAGAGGGGGAGAACAGACCCCAGATTGTGTTCCAGGATCCCTTTGGCTCCCTGAATCCGGCCAGGAAGATCGGCTGGATCATGGAGGAGCCCCTGCGGGTCCGCAAAATCCGCGACAGGCAGGAGCGGGAACACATGGTCCGGGAAATGCTGGAGGATATTGGTCTTGATGAAAGCTTTGCGGCAAGGTATCCGGATGAGCTCTCCGGCGGCCAGAGACAGCGGATCAGCATCGGTCTTGCCCTGTCCATGAATCCGAAGCTTCTCATAGCAGATGAGCCAGTATCCGCCCTTGATGTGACGATCCAGGCCCAGATTCTGGAGCTGCTTTTAAAGATCAACCGGGAACGGAAAGCGGCGATCCTTTTTATCACCCACGATCTCGGCCTTGTCCGCAGGATCTGCCACCAGGCAGCCGTTCTGTATGAGGGCAGGATTCTGGAAACAGGGGAGGGAAGGGCGCTGTGCGATCATCCCCGGACCGAATATACAAAACAGCTTCTGGCAGCGGCGCGGCCATAAGTATAAATACTCAACAGAATCACAGACAGGGGGAGAAGAGACATTATGACGAAAAAATGGTGGCACGACAAAGTGGCGTATCAGATTTATCCCAAGAGCTTTTTTGATTCCAACGGAGACGGTATCGGTGACCTGCCCGGGATTATCTCGAAGCTGGACTATCTGCAGGAGCTGGGGGTGGACATCCTCTGGCTGTCTCCCTGCTACCAGTCGCCTCTGGCGGACCAGGGGTATGACATCTCGGATTACTATAAGATCGACCCGCGCTTCGGCACGATGGAGGACATGGACTGTCTGATTGCCGAGGCCAGGAAGCGGGGCATGTACATTCTTATGGATCTGGTGGTGAACCACTGCTCCGATGAGCATCTGTGGTTTCAGAAGGCACGCCAGGACCCGGAAGGCCCTTACGGAAATTTCTTTTACCTGACAGACAAGGTGGAGGGGAAGCTGCCAACCAACTGGCGGTCTTACTTCGGCGGCTCCGTGTGGGAGGATCTGCCTGGGACCGGGAAGCAGTATCTCCATGTGTTCCATAAGAAACAGCCGGATTTAAACTGGGAGAATCCCCAGGTCCGTGAGGAGATCTATAAGAATATCTGCTGGTGGCTGGACAAGGGCCTTGGAGGCTTCCGTCTGGATGCCATCATCAATATCAAGAAGGCCCTGCCTATGCGGGATTATGAGCCGGACCGGGAGGATGGCCTGTGCAGTATGGAGACCATGTTAAAGGAGGCCAGCGGCATCGGCCAGTTCCTGGGGGAAATGCGGGATCGCACCTTCCGGAAGTATGATGTCTTCACCGTGGGCGAAGTATTTAACGAAAAGCCGGAGGAGATCCCGGATTTCATCGGGGAAAACGGCTATTTCTCCAGCATGTTTGATTTCAATGAGACCATCTTCGGGGCCAGTGAAAAGGGATGGTACGCGTCCCGGCACATTACCCCGGAGGAATACAGGCGGTGCTGCTTTGATGCCCAGGCCCGGGTAGGAACCATGGGCTTTCTTTCCAACATCATTGAGAATCATGACGAGCCCCGCGGCGTCAGCCGCTACATCCCGGAGGGGGACTGCTGTCCGGAAAGCAAGAAGATGCTGGCAGGACTGAACTTTCTGCTCCGGGGTATCCCCTTTATCTACCAGGGGCAGGAGCTGGGGATGGAAAATGTTCCCTTCACATCTATTGATGAGATCGATGACATTTCCACCCTGGACGAGTACAGGACGGCCAGGGAGGCGGGGCTGTCTGAGGAAGAGGCATTGAAGGCCGTAGCTTTCTACAGCCGGGATAACGCGCGGACGCCTATGCAGTGGTCCGGGAATGCCCACGCAGGCTTCACCACCGGCACCCCCTGGCTGCGGGTGAATCCCAATTATACCACCATCCATGCAGCCGCCCAGATGAAGGATCCGGATTCGGTGCGCAGCTTCTATAAACAGCTCATTGCCCTGCGCAAAAGCCCGGAGTACAAGGAAACTATTGTGTACGGGACTCTGGAGCCGGTATGGGAGGAGCAGCCCAATCTGATGGCCTACTACAGGAAGGGAGAAAGGACACTGCTGGTCATGGGCAATTTCCAGAGGGAGCGCCGGTCTGTTGTGATACCAGGCGGTTATAAGAAGGTGCTGCTGAACAATTACAAAGAGCTGGGGGAGGAGGGGGAGAAGCTCTCCCTGAACGGGTATCAGTTCCTTGTTCTGGAAGTATGAGTAAGACCAGTCAAGAGGATGCGCCACGTGAACAACAGCCAATAGAAAAGGAAAACCAATTATGAAAAAAAGACTTGCAATCATCGGATGTGGATTTTTAGGAAATATTGTGGCAAAGGCCTGCAGGGATGGGCTCCTGGAGGACTATGAACTGGTGGCCGCTATGAGCCGGGATCATCAGAAGGCCAGGAGTCTGACCGCCCTGGCAGGTGGAAAGGCCTGCCTGAATCTGAAGGAGCTTCTGGAAGAGAAGCCGGACTATGTTCTGGAGATGGCTTCTGTCCAGAGTATCAGGGATATGGCGGTTCCGGTACTGCGCCAGGGGTGCAGTCTGGTACCTTTGTCCATCGGAGCTTTTTCCGACAGGGCCTTTTATGAGGAGGTGCAGGCAGCTGCCAGGGAAGGCGGGGCAAAGGTTCATATCCCCTCCGGGGCAGTGGGAGGCTTTGATGTGCTCCAGACTATTTCCCTTATGGCCCATGCGGAGGGCGCACAGCTGCAGGCGGGGATTGAGACCCGCAAGGGGCCTGCATCCTTACAGAACACGTCTTTGTACGAGGATGCCTTGATGACAGAAGAGGCGGACAGGCAGGTATTCTGCGGCACAGCCCAGGAGGCCATCGCCCTGCTGCCCACCAAGGTCAATGTGGCCGTGGCCACAGCACTGGCCAGTGCCGGACCGGAACATACCACTGCCCGGATTGTCAGCGTACCGGGAATGGCCGGGGATGACCACAAGCTGACGGTGGAGATGGACGGCATGAAAGCTGTGGTGGACATCTATTCCAGAACTGCGTCCATTGCGGGCTGGAGTGTGGTGGCACTGCTGCGGAATCTGGCTTCGCCGGTGGTATTTTATTAGAGCGTGTTTGGAAATTACATCGCAAGGGAAGGGGTAAAGAAGACAACATGGAAAACAGGGATAAAAACAAATTCAAAAAACTTGTGGCCATTGAGCCAGTAAGTCTGGTGGACTGGGCCCAGGAAAAGCTTAAGGACTATGCTGAGGAGATTGTCCTGTATCCGGACATTCCTGATGACAACGAGGAGATCCTTGGACGGATTGGGGACGCGGACGCCGTCCTTTTGAGCTATACATCCCGTCTGGAGGCGGAAGTGATTCAGAAAGTGCCCAATGTGAGATATATCGGTATGTGCTGCAGCCTCTACTCGGAGGAAAGCGCCAATGTGGACATCGCCTGTGCCAGGAGCCGGGGCATCACCGTCACGGGGATCCGGGACTATGGGGACCGGGGGGTGGTGGAGTATGTGCTGTACCAGCTTGTGCGGATCCTCCACGGTTATGATTATCCTTTGTGGAAGGAAGAACCTCTGGAAATCACCGGACTGAAGGCAGGGATCGTGGGCCTGGGCGTCTCCGGCAGCATGATCGCCGACGCGCTGCATTTTATGGGGGCAGAGGTGTCCTACTATGCCAGAAGCAGGAAGCCGGAAAGGGAGGCAGCAGGCATCTGCTACAAGCCCCTCCACCAGCTTCTAAAAGAGAGCCAGGTAGTCTTCACCTGCCTTAACAAGAATGTGATCCTGCTTCATGAGGAGGAGTTCAAGGCCCTGGGCACCGGCAAGATCCTTTTCAACACCTCCATCGGGCCGGCGGCGGACATGGACGCCCTGGGCCGGTGGCTGTCGGATCCGGCCAATATCTTCTGCTGCGATACCCGCGGGGCACTGGGGCCCATTGCAGACCAGGTATGGAACCAGGAGAATGTCGTCTGCGTGGATGCCTCCGCCGGCCGCACTGCCCAGGCATTCCAGCTGTTAAGCCGGAAGGTGCTGGAGAATATGGATGCATTTTTTGATTTACAAGCGTGATGGCATCCGAAACCCGCAATCAGAAGAAAACCTTTTCCAGAGCGAACCTCCCGGAACAACCCCCCCGGAACAACCCCCCAAGAACAGTAACACGTAACAAGCAGCCGTGAAAATATGTAACATTTCAAATAGGTCTGCGCACTCGCTGCGCTGACCGTACGAAAACGTAGTGGCCGGAGGGCATCTGCCCCATCGCGCAGCGATTCTCATGGGCAGATTCCGTAACAGTTCAAGGGGTATCTGAACTGTTACGAAAATATGTAACATTTCAGGCTTGTGCAAAGCAGGAAGCTTGTGGTATCATAGGAACACTTGAACCAACCGTCATTCACAAAGAAAGGAGTCTGATAAGATGAGCCTGATTAATAAGCAAGTGGAGGATTTTTGCGTCCAGGCCTTTTGGAAGGGAGAATTTGTGGAGGTAACCAGGGAGGATATTCTTGGACACTGGTCCGTCTTTTTCTTCTATCCGGCGGATTTTACCTTTGTCTGTCCCACAGAGCTGGGGGATCTGATGGATTATTATGACCAGTTTCAGGAGGCCGGATGCCAGATCTACTCTGTGTCTGAGGACACCCATTTTGTCCATAAAGCCTGGGCAGATGCCTCGGAGACCATCAGGAGGATCCGGTATCCCATGCTGGGAGATCCGGCAGGTGTCCTGGCGCGCCAGTTCGGCGTCCTGGTGGAAGAGGAGGGGCAGGCGCTGCGGGGAACCTTTGTCATGGATCCGGAAGGCAGGATCAGGGTCTATGAGATCCATGATATGGGGATCGGCAGGAATGCCCAGGAGCTTCTCAGGAAGGTTCAGGCTGCCCAGTTTGTAGCGGAACACGGAGACCGGGTGTGTCCGGCCAAATGGCAGCCGGGAGAAGAGACTCTGACTCCGAGCCTGGATCTGGTAGGACTTTTATAGTAACAGTTCAGACAGGTCTGCGCACCCGCTGCGCTGACCGTACGAAAACGTAGTGGCCGGAGGGCATCTGCCCCATCGCGTAGCGATTCTCATGGGCAGATGCCGTAACAGTTCAAGGGGTATCTGAACTGTTACCTTTTATAAGAGCAGAAAGGAGCAGCCTATGATCGACCTTACAACCATTCCATCCAGCTGTGACCTTCTGGAGGCCCCTCTCCAGGAGCAGCTGGGACAGCTTCTGGACAGGATGAAGCTTCCGGTGGTTCTGAAAGCCGTGGTGGACTTAGAGGATAAGAACAGTCAGGAAATGGCGGCATTTCTGAAGGTGTTCTGCAGCCTTACGGACAAGCTTTCCCTGGAGCTGTATGCTGTAGGGGAGGCGGACCAGGCACCGGAGCTGGATACGGCCTGGCTGCCGGTGACCGGACTCTACCAGGACGGAGCCTATGGACGCGCCGCCTTTCACGGAGTTCCCGGAGGCAAAGAGATCAATTCCTTTGTGGCCGCTATCATCCATTTGTCCGGTGCGGGAAAGCCTGTGAATTTCCTGCTGAAACGAAAGATTGACAAGATCCAGGAGAAGACCAGCCTGAAGGTCTGCGTATCCCTGGCGTGCCATCACTGCCCGGGAGTAGTAGCCGCCTGCCAGCAGCTGGCCATGCTGAATCCCAATATAGAAGCCGAGATGATCGATGCCAGACTTTACGAGGACCTGGTAAAGAAGTACCAGATTGAACGGGTTCCGTTTCTGATTGTCAATGACCAGGACACGTATATGGGGAACAAAACCATGGAAGATATCGTGAATTTGTTAAAAAAATAACGTCATAGACAAAAAAATAACAAAAAGTTTGTGCGATATGCACAAAATACGTTAATATTTTTTAACCAAATATATTCATAAATTACGAAAAATATTTTTGCTCTTGCAAAAATATGTGCAATATGCTATGGTTATATCAATCAAAGAACAGTGCTGAGAAGAGGAGAGCATAGTAGTCCAACAGAAATGTTGTTGTACTTCTATGCTCTTTATTTTTCAAAGAAACTGTCAGATTACATAAGATGATGATAGGGTTTCTTAAGGAAACTCATGTTAAAGACTGATAATGGTAAGGAGTTTTTTCATTGGAACAGAAATATTTTGATCTGATTGAGTCAAATCCCGTGATCGCGGCCATCAAGGATGACCAGGGACTTATGGATTGCTGCCACTATGAAGATATCCGGGTGGTGTTTATCCTTTATGGCGATATCTGCAGCATCGGCCGGATCGTGGAGAAGGTGAAGTCAGCCGGCAAGGCGGCAGTGGTTCATGTGGATCTGGTCAATGGGCTTGGCGGCAAGGAGATCGTGGTGGATTTTATCAGCGGCCACACACAGGCGGACGGCATCATTTCCACCAAACCGGCTCTGATCAAGCGGGGGAAGGAGCTTAGACTTTTCACCATATTGCGGGTATTTATTCTGGATTCCATGGCATTTGAGAATATCCAGAAGCAGATGGCTGTGGCCAGACCGGATATGCTGGAGATCCTGCCGGGCCTGATGCCCAAAATCATCACACGGGTCAGCCGGACAGTGAAGGTCCCGGTGATCGCAGGGGGCCTGATCTCCGAGAAGGAGGATGTGATGGCGGCCCTGGCGGCCGGAGCCATTTCCGTCTCAACCACCAATCCCAGGGTGTGGGAGATGTAAGGAATGACAGTTACATAGTTATCCGGACTGTTATAATGCATTTAAATGATTCCGTCAGGGGGACGGCATTGTTTAAACTATAAATCAGGCATGGAAACATGCCGCAAATAAAAGGAGGATGTATATGGCAAAGTATGTAATGGCATTGGACGCGGGGACAACCAGCAACAGATGTATCCTTTTCAACGAGAAGGGGGAAATGTGCAGTGTGGCACAGAAGGAGTTTACCCAGTATTTCCCGAAGCCGGGCTGGGTGGAGCATGACGCGGAGGAGATCTGGTCTACACAGCTTGAGGTGGCCCAGCAGGCCATGGCCAATCTGAACGCTACTGCCGCTGACATCGCGGCCATCGGTATCACCAACCAGCGTGAGACAGCCATCGTATGGGATAAGAATACCGGAGCGCCTGTTCACCATGCCATCGTATGGCAGTGCCGCAGAACCTCAGAGTACTGTGATTCCTTAAAGGCCAAAGGGCTGACCGATACATACCGTGAGAAGACCGGTCTGGTCATTGACGCTTATTTCTCCGGCACCAAGATCAAATGGATCCTGGACAATGTAGAGGGTGCCAGGGAACGTGCCGAGAAGGGAGAGCTGCTCTTTGGTACTGTAGAGACCTGGCTGATCTGGAAACTGACCAAGGGCAGAGTCCATGTGACGGATTATTCCAATGCGTCCCGCACCATGCTGTTCAATATCCAGACACTCCAGTGGGATGATGAGATCCTGGCAGAGCTTGGGATTCCCAAATCCATGCTGCCGGAGGCAAAGCCCTCCAGCTGTGTATACGGTGATGCAGATCCCCAGTTCTTCGGCGGCCCGATCCCCATCGGCGGGGCAGCAGGAGACCAGCAGGCTGCATTGTTCGGCCAGACCTGCTTTAAGGCGGGCGAAGCGAAGAATACCTATGGAACCGGATGCTTCCTGCTGATGAATACCGGCGAGAAGCCTGTCTTTTCCAAGAACGGTCTGGTGACCACCATCGCCTGGGGACTGGACGGCAAAGTCAACTACGCCCTGGAAGGCTCCATCTTCGTGGCAGGCGCTGCCGTACAGTGGCTCCGGGACGAGATGCGTCTCATAGATTCCTCACCGGATTCCGAGTATATGGCACAGAAGGTGAAGGATACCAACGGCTGCTATGTGGTTCCGGCATTTACGGGACTGGGCGCTCCCCACTGGGACCAGTACGCCAGAGGCACCATTGTGGGAATCACCCGCGGCGTCAACAAATACCACATTATCCGGGCAACCCTGGAGTCCCTGTGCTATCAGGTGAATGATGTGCTGCAGGCCATGAAAGCCGATTCCGGCATTGATCTGGCTGCCCTGAAGGTGGACGGCGGCGCAAGCGCCAACAACTTCCTGATGCAGACCCAGGCAGATATCAGCGATGCTCCGGTTAACCGCCCCAGATGCGTGGAGACTACCGCCATGGGAGCTGCCTATCTGGCAGGTCTGGCTGTAGGCTACTGGGCCAGCAAGGACGACGTCATCAAGAACTGGGAGATCGACCGGGTATTTGAACCGGCCATCACCGCGCCGGAGCGTGAAACAAAGGTCAAGGGCTGGAATAAGGCTGTGAAATGTTCTTACGGATGGGCTAAGGAAGACTAAGCGATACATCTGCAGTCGGGGGGCTGGGATGTATGGCAGGACGTATAAATAAACATTAAAGGGGGTACCAATATGTTACCATATATCGCGGAATTTTTAGGAACCATGATGCTGATCATATTAGGTGACGGTGTTGTAGCAAACGTAACTCTCAACAAATCTGGCATGAAGGGCGCAGGCTCCATCCAGATCACCTTTGCCTGGGGCCTTGCGGTCATGGTCCCGGCATTCATCTTCGGCGCCGCGTCCGGGGCCCATTTCAATCCGGCCCTGACTATTGCCCTGGCCATTGACGGAAGTCTGGCCTGGGGGCTGGTTCCCGGATATCTGATCACCCAGTTTGCCGGTGCATTCGTAGGAGCCTGCATCGTCTATCTCCTGTTTAAGGATCAGTTTGACGCTACAGAGGCCGCAGGCACCAAGCTGGGCGTATTCTCTACAGGCCCGTCTGTTCCCAATATGCCTCTGAACATTTTAAGCGAAGCAGTGGGAACCTTCATCCTGGTATTCGCCATCAAGGGGATCGGCCAGGTGGCTGGCTGTGCACCGGGAGTTGAGAAATTCTTCGTGTTCGGAATCATTGTTTCCATCGGTATGTCCCTGGGTGGTCTGACAGGCTACGCCCTGAATCCGGCCCGTGACCTTGGGCCCCGTCTGGCCCATGCAGTGCTTCCCATCAAGGGCAAGGGCGATTCCAACTGGGGCTACGCGCCGGTGGTGATCGCAGGACCTGTCATCGGAGCTGTCGTGGCAGTGCTTCTGTATGCTGCGATTCCGTGGGCATAAGGGAACAATAGCGGTTCAGATATCCCCTGAACGGTTCTGGGGGAACAACAAAAGAATCCGGTTATGACCAGCAGGATCATGGCATGACATGGAAGGAGAGCAGGGCAGGATGGCGCGGCACATGGCTCCATGTGCTCTGCTCTTTTATCAAGCAGGAAAGGAAAAATGACAATGTATGATGTTATCATAATCGGGGCAGGTGTGGCAGGAAGCTCCTCAGCGCGGGAATTATCCCGGTATCAGGTCCGTGCATGCGTCCTGGAAAAGGACGAGGACGTATGCTGCGGTACCTCCAAGGCCAACAGCGCCATTGTCCACGCAGGCTACGACGCTGACGAAGGCTCCCTCATGGCAAAGCTGAATGTCCAGGGAAACCAGATGATGGAGGAGCTGTCTAAGGAACTGGACTTTCCCTTCAAACGCTGCGGCTCTCTGGTGGTGTGCTTAAGCCAGGAGGATCTTCCCGGACTTCAGGCACTCCATGACCGGGGAGTGAAAAACGGCGTCAAAGATCTGCAGATCATCCTGGACAAGGAAAAGATCCACCAGCTGGAGCCCAATCTGACAGATGAGGTAGCAGGTGCCCTCTATGCGCCCACAGCCGGGATTGTCTGTCCCTTCAATATGAATATAGCCATGGCGGAAAATGCCTGCACCAACGGGGTAGAATTCCGCTTCAACACAGAGGTTCAGAAGATCCAGAAGATTGCGGGAGGCTGGCAGCTGACCACCAGCACCGGTACCTATGAGGCCCGCTGTGTAGTCAATGCTGCCGGTGTCTACGCGGACCGGTTCCACAACATGGTCAGCGACAAGAAGATCCACATCACCCCCAGACGGGGCGACTACTGTCTCCTGGACAAGAGCGCCGGCAGACATGTGGAGCATACTATCTTCGCGCTGCCTAATAAATATGGAAAGGGCGTCCTGGTGACTCCCACAGTCCACGGCAATCTGCTGGTAGGCCCTACGGCCATTGACATAGAAGACAAGGAATCCACCGCAACCACACGGGAAGGCTTAGACGAGCTCATCAGCAAGGCAGGTATGAATGTGAAAAACCTTCCCATGCGCCAGGTTATCACCTCTTTTGCCGGCTTAAGAGCCCACGAGGACGGACACGAATTCATCATCGGGGAAGTGGAAGGCGCGGAAGGTTTCATCGACTGCGCCGGGATCGAGTCCCCAGGACTGACCAGTGCGCCGGCCATCGGAAAGATGGTCGCAGAGATCCTGAGGGAGAAGCTGGATCTGCAGCCTGACCCGGACTTCCAGGGAACCAGAAAGGGGATCCTGAATCCGGCCACCCTGACCATGGAAGAGCGCAACGCCCTGATCCGGGAGAAACCGGCTTACGGCAACATCATCTGCCGCTGCGAGATGGTGACAGAGGGTGAGATCCTGGATGCCATCCATCGTCCCCTGGGCGCAAGATCCTTAGACGGGGTGAAGCGCAGAACCCGCGCAGGTATGGGACGCTGCCAGGCAGGCTTTTGTTCTCCCCGGACCATGGAGATCCTGGCCCGGGAGTTGGGCATGAGTATGTTTGACATTACCAAGTCCGGCGGTGCTTCCAGGCTGGTAGTGGGCACCAATAAGGACCAGATATAGAGGAGGACGCAGATGAAGTCATATGATATTGTTATCATCGGTGGCGGACCTGCGGGTCTCGCTGCAGCAGTTTCAGCCAGGAAGGAGGGCATTGAGAGCATCCTGATCCTGGAACGGGACAAAGAGCTTGGAGGAATCTTAAACCAGTGTATCCACAATGGATTCGGCCTGCACACATTCAAGGAGGAGCTGACCGGGCCGGAGTACGCGGGGCGTTTTATTGACCAGGTCCTGGAGCTGGGAATCGAATATAAGCTCCATACCATGGTCATGGATATCCAGGCAGACAAGGTGGTGACCGCCATGAACCGGGAAGAGGGCATGTTCCAGATCCAGGCCGGGGCGGTGATTCTGGCCATGGGCTGCCGGGAGCGGTCCAGAGGAGCCTTGAACATTCCGGGCTACCGTCCGGCCGGCATCTACTCCGCAGGCACTGCCCAGCGGCTGGTGAATATGGAGGGCTTTATGCCGGGCCGTGAGGTAGTGATCCTGGGATCCGGTGATATCGGCCTGATCATGGCCAGACGGATGACCCTGGAAGGGGCCAGGGTGAAGGTAGTCGCCGAACTGATGCCTTACTCCGGCGGCCTCAAACGGAATATTGTCCAGTGTCTGGATGACTACGGCATTCCCTTAAAGCTGAGCCATACCGTAGTGGAGGTAAAGGGCAAGGAGCGGCTGGAGGGCATCACCCTGGCCCAGGTGGATGAGAAAAACCGGCCTATCCCAGGCACGGAGGAAGAGTACAGCTGTGATACCCTGCTTCTGTCCGTAGGACTGATCCCAGAAAACGAGCTTTCCGGCGGCATGGGTGTGGATATGAATCCGGTCACCTCCGGCCCCAGGGTCAATGAGCGGATGGAGACCAGCATCGAAGGCGTCTTCGCCTGCGGCAATGTGCTCCATGTCCACGATCTGGTGGACTTTGTGTCCGAGGAAGCGGCAGCAGCAGGAAGGAACGCAGCCCGCTACATCCGGAACGGCAAAGCAGAGAGCAAAGGCCATGTGGTCACCCTGAATCCTGTCCAGGGCGTCCGTTACACGGTTCCCTGCACCATAGACCCGGAGAAGATGGATGACACCCAGATCGTCCGTTTCCGGGTAGGCAATGTGTATAAAAAATGCACTATCGGGGTATATTTCGATGAGGAGCTGATCATCAGCCGGAAGCGTCCGGTGGTCGCCCCCGGCGAGATGGAAGAGATCAAGCTGGAGAAAGCGAAGCTTTTGCAGTATCCTGACTTAAAGACCATTACCATTAAGATTGAGGAGGCATAAACCATGGAAAAGAGAGAATTAATCTGTATTGGCTGTCCTATGGGGTGCCCTCTGACTGTGGAGCTGGAAGGCGGGGAAGTCATCAGTGTCACCGGCCATACCTGCAAACGGGGAGATGTCTACGCGCGCAAGGAAGTCACCAATCCCACACGGATCGTTACCTCCACAGTGAAGGTACTGGAGGGAAAGGCAGATATGGTATCTGTAAAGACCCGGGAGGATATTCCAAAAGGGAAGATTTTTGACTGTGTCCGGGCGCTTAAGGACGTGACCGTCAAGGCTCCTGTCCATATCGGAGATGTGATCGTGCCGGATATCGCAGGCACAGGTGTGGACATGGTAGCGACAAAACAGGTTCTGTAGGGCAAAAGGGCCCTGCAGGACACCCTACAGAAAGGACAAAGTGTATGGGGAAGAAAACAGAACTGGGAATCACCAACATGAACGGTATGCGGGACGATGAGGACACTACCTGCGGCCTTAATGACATGAACTGTCTTGGGGAAGAGCAGGAGGATGTCACCTGCAGTTTAAATGACATGAACTGTATGGAGGAAGAAGAGGATAAAACCTGCGGTCTCAATGATATGAACTGTCTGGGCGAATAGGAAAGCGGTGTGGTCTATGACGACCTGCTCCATGGACAATCTGCCGGTAACCAGCCAGATCTGACCCATGGACGATATTCCGGGAACCAGCCCAGTCTGGTTCCCGGCAACCAATCAGGAGGTATTTGGGATGAAGAAATTTATAAATGACGTTGCACTGGTGGAAGACCAGATGATTCAGGGCATGGTAAAGGCCTACCCTGGTTATTTAAGAAAGCTGGACTGCGGCAATGTGGTGGTACGTGCCCACAAGAAGGAGGGCAGGGTTGCCCTGATCAGCGGAGGCGGGAGCGGCCATGAGCCTGCCCACGGCGGTTTTGTAGGCAAAGGCATGCTGGATGCGGCAGTAGCCGGGGCTGTATTCACGTCTCCTACTCCGGACCAGATCCTGGAGGGAATCCGCGCCATCGCTACCGATGCCGGTGTGCTGATGGTAGTCAAGAACTATACCGGGGATGTGATGAATTTCGAAATGGCTGCGGAGATGGCGGAGATGGAAGGCATCCAGGTAAAGCATGTGGTCACCAATGATGACGTGGCGGTCAAGGACAGCCTTTATACCATAGGGCGCCGGGGCGTGGCCGGAACCGTTTTCGTACATAAAATCGCAGGCGCCAAAGCAGAGGCAGGTGCTTCCCTGGATGAAGTCCAGGCAGTAGCGCAGAAGGTTATTGACAATGTGCGCACCATGGGTGTGGCTCTTACTCCCTGCACGGTTCCGGCTGCAGGTAAGCCTGGATTTGAGCTGGCTGAGGATGAAATGGAGGTAGGAATCGGCATCCACGGAGAACCAGGAACCCATAAGGAAAAGGTTCGTCCGGCAGATGAGATTGTGGACCACCTTCTGGAGCAGATTCTGGCTGATATCGATTATACAGGCAGTGAAGTGGCGGTCATGATCAATGGATCCGGCGCGACGCCCCTTATGGAGCTGTTTATCCTGAACAACCGTGTGGCTGACGTACTGGCTGACAAGGGAATCCGGGTATACAGAACCTTTGTAGGGGAATATATGACCTCCATTGAGATGCAGGGCTTTTCCTTGTCTTTGCTGCGTCTGGATGAGGAAATGAAGGAGCTTCTGGATGCACCGGCAGATACACCGGCGTGGAAATAATGAAATTCTGACACATGATTTTGCAGCCATGGGCATGTTTTCCGTGATGGAAGGGTCCATGGCTGGTATGGCTTTTATCAATCAAGAGAAGAGAGGATCAACCATGACAGACAGCAAGAAAGTAGTAGAGATTCTGATGGCCATCGGAGACCGGATTGAGGAGCAGAAAGAATATCTGACAGAGCTTGACCAGCCCATCGGTGACAGTGACCATGGCATCAATCTGGCCCGTGGCTTCGCGGCTGTGAAGGAGAAGGCGGACTCTATGGAAGGCCAGGATATTGCCACTGTCTTAAAGACAGCCGGTATGACTCTGGTGTCTACAGTAGGCGGTGCCTCCGGCCCCCTGTATGGTTCTGCATTCATGAAAGGCGGCATGGCCATGGCCGGCAAGACAGAGATGGGTCTGGATGATTTTCTGTGTGTGATGGACGCGGCAGTGGAAGCCGTGAAGCAGAGAGGCAAAGCCGTGGAGGGGGAGGCAACCATGCTGGATGCCATGATTCCTTCCCTGGGTGCCATGAGAGCTGCCAGAGAAGCAGGCAAACCGGCGGCAGATGTTCTGGCCGAGGGTGTGAAGGCTTCCTGGGCCGGTGCAGAGCACACCAGGGATCTGGTGGCCACCAAGGGACGTGCCAGCTATGTAGGAGAGCGGGGGCTGGGACACCAGGATCCGGGAGCTACTTCCTATTCTTATATACTGGAGGTCATAGCTGGGGCTGTATAGGTCTGCAAATAAAAGAACAGGAGGTGTTTCCTATCGTAGGAATTGTAATAGTGTCCCACAGCGCCCATCTGGCGGACAGCGTGATAGAGATGGCAGCCGTAATGGCAGAGCAGGCACCTATGGCAGCAGCAGGCGGCCTGGAGGACGGAAGCTTTGGAACCAGCTTTGACAAGATCACCGCGGCTATTGACGCCGTGTATTCGGATGATGGAGTGCTGGTCCTGATGGATCTGGGAAGCGCCGTCATGACCACGGAAATGGTTCTGGAAATGATGCCTGAAAGAAAGGTTGAGATGGTAGACTGCCCTCTGGTCGAGGGTGCTATTGTAGCTGCGATCGGCGCAGCCGGAGGGGAAGATTTTGAAACCCTGAAAAAGAATCTTGCATCCGTAGCTTCTACGAAAAAAATGTAGCAGGGAGCTGAAAGTG
>Ga0137308_101518_pt1 | contig 21860 bp, 21 predicted proteins | sample Inofrocosms_June_FD_97181 | JGI IMG/M metagenome (GOLD analysis project Ga0137308, IMG submission 97181) | Mouse cecal microbial communities from Vienna, Austria - N-Acetylneuraminic and N-Acetylglucosamine D2O microcosms_June | ecosystem: Host-associated > Mammals > Digestive system > Large... | reverse complement strand
GATGCCGCTGCCCTTGATCTGGGCCCGCAGCTCCTCGTCCTCAATCAGCTGTCCCGCATTCTCCATAGCCAGGATCATGGAGCCGGAGGAATAGCGTTTGGGCGGAGAGGTCTCCCCCTCCTTGATGTTCAGCGCCTCCAGAGGCAGGCTCATCCCCTTCTTCAAGGTTCCCAGCATAGTCACAAACTCCGGATTCTCCATATCCCTCTGATTCAGCTCAGACTCCTCCTGTCCGTTCTTTTCCTCTGCCTCTTCCTTTCTCTGGGCAGACGGCCGCTCCCCGGTGGAAGCCTTTTTCCGGAACCGGGATACATCCGCCACCTTCAGATATCCGGCCTCGGCCAGGACCCGGAAAGAGGCAAAAAAATGCTCCCGGTCTGTCTCCAGCTCCAGATTACATTTCTGGTAGACAGCCGCAGGATAAAAGATGCTTAAGAACCGTCTGGCAATGACCTCATAGACCTTCTGGCCCAGAGGCGCCAGAGTACGCAGGGCGCCAAGGCCTTGTCCTGTGGGAATGATGGCATAATGATCCGTGATCTGCTTGTCATTGACATAGCGGGTTTTGGCCAGATTTTTGTAGCTGCCCTTTTCCAGGATCTCTGCGGCGTACTCCCCCACCGGCTCAAAATGCCCAAGGCCTCCGATATTCTTCTGGATCTCTTTGGATACCGCTGTGGAGAGCACCCTGGCATCGGTTCTTGGATAGGTCACCAGCTTCTTCTCATAGAGCTCCTGAACCACCCGCAGGGTCTCATCAGGGCTGATCTTGAACATCTTTGAACAGTCATTCTGAAGCTCCGCCAGATTATACAGAAGCGGCGGGTTCTTGTTCTCCTTTTTCCGCTCCACCTTCACCAGAGTCCCGCTGACCGGGGCATTGCCAAGAAGCGCCTCCACCAGCTCCTGAGCCCGTGCCTTGTCCTTGAAACCGTTTTCCTTGTAAAGATACGGGGACTTGTCATAACGGGAACCGGCCACACTTCTCCACTCCGCATCGAACTTCATACCCTTAGAGCTGAAGGTACCGATCACCCTGTAGAAGGGTGTCTTGACGAAATCCCGGATCTCCCGCTCCCGCCGGACCACCATCCCCAGAACGCAGGTCATGACACGCCCTACAGAAAGCACGGTCCGGTCTGTCCGCATATAGTTCGAGATCACCGGACCGTATTTCAACGTCAGGAGCCGGGAAAAATTGATCCCCATCAGGTAATCCTCCTTGGCCCGCAGATAGGCAGAGGAAGCCAGATTGTCGTATTCAGACCAGTCCTTTGCCTCCCTGATCCCCCGCAGAATCTCCTCCTCAGTCTGGGAATCGATCCAGACACGCTTGCGCGTCTTCCCCCTGACGCCGGCCATCTGGTCCACCAGACGGTAGATATACTCTCCCTCCCGCCCCGAGTCGGTGCAGATATAGATGGTATCCACGTCTGCCCGGTTGAGAAGCTGCCTCACGATATCGAACTGCCTGGACACACCGTCAATCACCTGATATTTGAATTCTCTGGGGAGAAATGGCAGTGTCTGGAGGCTCCACCGCTTATATTTCATATCGTAGGCTTCCGGGTAGCTCATGGTCACCAGATGCCCCACACACCAGGTCACAATGGCTGTCTCCGATTCAATATAGCCATTGCCCCGGCGTCCGGAAATCCGCAGCGCACCTGCAAACTCCTGGGCCACGCTGGGTTTTTCCGCTATGTATAATGATTTTCCCATGTAATATGGTTCCTTTCGTCCTGATATCTTCCCTACTTCAGGGCTTTCTTCACGGCCTTTTTGAATTCCTTCCACTCAGATTCATTTTCCACATAGTATTTGGGGCAGTTCTTTCCGATGACATCGTAGTGGCGGATCACATCCTTCTCGTCCAAATGAAGCTCCCCACAGAGCCAGGCCGTAAGCCGGACCAGGGATTTCATGGTCTCCTCGGAGAATTCCCCGGTGTCGTCCGGATGACAGCATTCAATGGAGACCGTGTCATCATTGCGGGGATAGTTGGCATAGGCCACCTCGTCCAGGGGAATTCCCTGAAGGATCTCCCCGTCGATCCCGATGATATAGTGGCTGCTGGCGGATACGGCATCCGGGCCGGTCTGGTCTGCCAGATTATTGAAATAGCTCCAGTTCTGTCTGGCGCTGGTTCCCGGATTGGCCACATAGTGAACCACGATGCTGTTGACCTGGGTCCGCCTGGTGCCGGGACGGGAATATGGGTTCACATTGAGAAAATCCTGGGTATACCAGTCCGGCGCCTTGATCTCTGCCAGAACCGGGCGGTTCTTCTCATGGTACCACCGCATGAAAAGAATGGATCCGGTGACAATGACAGCAAAGGCCAGCACGATATCCAGGATCAGATAAAACAGAAGCTTTTGTTCGTAATTACTGTAAGTGTTAGGTCTCATATCTTCTTGTTCTTTCATACATTCTTAATGTTTTGTAATTTTATGCCTGACATATCATATCCATGCAGACAGAGACACCTGTTCCTATGGAAGATGGGGCCATTTATCGGCCTGCTTCCACACCAGATACCAGATAATCCTGATACATCTGGGTATTGGCTGGAGCCACATGCCCCAGCCGCTGCTGAACCGCCTGGAGACTGGCTCCCTTAGCCAGCAGATGGGCCGCAAAGGAATGGCGCAGGCAGTGGGGCGTAATATCCGTCCTGATCCCCACCCTGGCGGCATATTGCTTGATGATCTTCCAGAAGCCCTGACGGGACATCTGCTTTCCCCTGCAGTTGATGAAAAGCCAGGGGGATGTCTCCCCTTTCAGCAGCTGCTCCCTGGCCTCTTTTAAGTAGTTCTCCACTGCCCGTCCTGCTTCCCGTCCAAAGGGCACGGTCCGCTCCCTGCGGTCATCCCGGCAGGTGATGAAGCCCACAGCCAGATTCAGATCACTGACCTTTAAGCATATCAGCTCTGATACCCGGATCCCCGTAGCATAAAGAAGCTTCAGCATTGCCTTGTCCCGGATCTCCTTGGCCGTGTCTTTGGACGGTGCCTCCAGAAGCCGTCCGATCTCTTCCACAGACAGGATAGCCGGCGGCTTCTTCTGGACTCTGGGTGCTTTTAAAAGCTCCGCCGGATCCTCACTCCCCCGCCCCTCCCGGAACTGATAGTGAAAATATGCCTTGATGGAAGCCAGTACACGGGAAACCGTGGCCGCAGATCTGCCCTGCCTCTCCAGATGCAGAAGATATGCGTTGAGGCTGATGCTGGTGACCCTGGCAATATCCTGTATCCCCTGGCCCTCCAGATATTCAGAAAACTGCGTCAGATCACGGCGGTAGGAAACCATCGTGTTCCGGGACGCCCCTTTTGTATGTTCCAGATACTCCATAAATCCGTCAAGTCCAGTAATCATTCTCCGTTCTCCCGTAAAATCCGGCTATACAGTATCCCATAAACCCATCCCCGCTTACAACACAATCCCGGCCGCCAGCCGGATCAGAAAGGGGTGGATGACCAGCTCTGTCCAGATTCCCATGGCCAGCAGCGCCACTGTGATGATCCACAGCCGGAACCTGCGGATATCCGATCCATACCGGTTCCTGGCAAGCAAAAGAAGCCACACCACAACATAGAAGCAGGTATGCGGAAGCACCAGCATAAGAAATACCAGGATCCCCAGGACTCCCGTATTCCAGGTGAACCAGCTGGCCATAAGCCCTGTCACCCCTCCCACAAAGCAGAGCGCCAGCTGGATCTCCCCATTCTTCTGATGAAATCTGCCCAGCCAGACAGCAAACAGAGTCTCCAGAAGGCGTACCAGAAGGATCCGGAATGCCGGAAGATTCCCCTCTTTTGGAACCATCTGCAGGTTCTTCCAGAAAGCTTCAAACAGCAGCCGGTAGTTGACCAGCTCCCTGGCACATGCCCAGTTGGTAACCAGGGTCAGAAGGAACAGACCGGCAAAATACCATACTACATAAGAAACATAAGGTTTTACATTTTTCATGGAGGCAGCCGCTTCTGCCGCCAGTCACAGCCACGCTCTTCCTGGCAGCGCTTTTTAACAATCTACGCAGATCCCTGCCATTTCATGACTTACCGGCAATATTTCCTTCCATAGGCCATGATGGAAGCCACAGTCTTGGCGTCTGTAATCTTCCCTGCATAAATCATTTCTTCCAGATCCTCCAAAGACCAGGCTTCCACATTGATCACCTCATCCTCATCCAGATGCTGCTTTGAGGGAACCAGGTTCCGGGCAACAAAGATATCGATGGCCTCATCGCAGAAGGCCACGGTGGTATTGAGGCTCATCAGGTACTCCAGCTTCTCGCAGTAGAATCCTGTCTCCTCCTCCAGCTCCCGGCTGGCGCACTGGATCTTCGGTTCATTGGGATCATCCAGCTTGCCTGCCGGAATCTCCAGGGTCTCCCTGTCCAGGGCATTCCGGTACTGGCGGACCATCAGCAGCTTCCCGTCCTCCCTGACTGCCACAATAGCCGCCGCACCGTCGTGATGGATGAAATCCCATCTGGCCTCATGGCCGTTGGCAATCACCGTATCCTCATAGATCTTTAAGATAGTCCCCGTATATTTCAGCTGGCGGTCCTTGCGGATCACCGGGGGAATCTTTGTCTCATTTTTGTTTTCCATAGCTTTGACCTCTTTCTGTTGTTTAAATACTTATCTGGCATTGGCCATCTCTATATGGACCTTCCTGCCCCGGATCTTGGCGGACTTCATGGATTCCAGGATCTCCCCGGCGCAGTCGTCAGGCACCTCGATAAAGGTATACTTGTCGTACATATCGATGCTGCCCACCAGCCTGCCCGGTATCCCGGACTCGCCTGCAATGGCCCCCAGGATATCTCCCGGCCTTATGTTCTGTTCCTTGCCGATATTGATAAAAAGGCGTGCCATGTCCGAATTCCGTCCGGCCCTGGCTCCCCGGCCTCCGTTTCTACTTCCATGGGAGCCGGATCTTTTGCCGTACTGGCCCGAATGGGAATCCCTTCCGTGGCCGCGGGAGCCCAGATCATCCAGAGATCTTGCCTCCCGGTAATCGTCGATAATATCCTGGTTCTCCTCTCCCATATTGAGCCGTAGAAGAGCCGCCGCCAGATCCAGGGAGGTGTAATCCTCCTCCAGAAGCTTTTTCTCCAGAATATTCAGGATACGGCCAAGATCCAGATCCTCCATCAGCTCCTTGGCATGGCCCAGGATCTTCTCGGCCTTGATCTCCGTAATATCATCCAGAGACGGTATGGCCTGGGGAATGATCCGGGTCTTGCAGTAGCGCTGGATATCCCGGAGCTTATAGACCTCCCGGCCTATCACCAGGCTGAAGGCGATCCCTTCCCTGCCGGCCCGCCCGGTCCGCCCGATCCGGTGCACATAATACTCGTCATCCTGGGGAATATCATAGTTAAACACAGCCTCCACGTCATCCACATCAATGCCGCGGGCTGCCACATCCGTAGCCACCAGGATCTCGGTGCGCCCGTTCCTGAAGCTGTTCATGACCCTATCCCTCTGAACCTGCTTCAGATCCCCATGGAGCCCTTCTGCAAAATACCCCCGCCCCTGAAGCTCATCCACCAGCAGATCCACCTGCTTCTTGGTGTTGCAGAATGCCACCGACAGCTTGGGGGCATACATATCCAGCAGACGGCACATGACCTCCACCTTGGTCTTGGGCTTCACCTCGTAGTAGTACTGGGTGACCTTGGGAACCGTCAGCTCCTTTTTCACCACCTTGACGATCTTTGGCTCCTTCTGGAAAGTCCGGGCGATCTTTAAGATCGCGTCCGGCATGGTAGCCGAGAACATGATGGTCTGCCTCTCCTGGGGAAGCTGGCTTAGGATCGTCTCCATATCCTCCAGAAAGCCCATGTTCAGCATCTCATCCGCCTCATCCATGACCACCGTATGTACCTGGTCGAACCGGACGGTCTTCCTGCGCATATGGTCCATAACACGTCCCGGAGTCCCGATAATGATCTGGGTGCCCTCTTTTAAGCCCCGGATCTGACGGACGATATCCTGCCCTCCGTAGATAGGCAGGATCTTGATCCCGTGCATATATCTGGCCAGACTGCGGATCTCCTCCGCCACCTGGATAGCCAGCTCCCTGGTTGGACACAAAACCACGGCCTGCAGCTTCTTGTTCCTGGGATTGATCTTCTGGAGCATGGGAATGCCAAATGCCGCCGTCTTCCCTGTCCCTGTCTGGGCCTGTCCCACGATATCAAGCCCTTCCATCTGTACCGGTATTGCCCTTGCCTGAATGGGGGTCGTCTCTTCAAACCCCATATCTGTAATTGCCCGCAGGATGCGCTCATCCAGCTGCAGGTCTTCGAATTTAATTGTCTCCATCTTTTTTGTTCAGCTCTCTCTCTTTTTTATTTGATGGCACGCAGCAGTTCAGGGGATATCAGAACTCCCCTTCCGGCGACAGTCCCTGGTTCACTCCATAAGACTGGTAGATCTGGTCAAAGGTTCCCTCCGGCGCCTGGGCCGCATAGCAGGCCCCGTCCCCGTATGTTCCATAAAGCCTCATCACCGCGATCATCTGGTCTGTGGGAATGGCCACACAGCCAGAGGTATAGGATTCATTCTGACCGATACAGTGGAGAAAAAGGGCAGACCCTTTCCTTTCCAGTCCCAGGGGATTGTAGCCCGCATCGATCACATAGTCATAAAATCTGGCATAACCTGCTGTCCCCACACGCTCCCCCTCTTCTGACGGATCATCCACCAGCCTGTTGGTAATCTGGGACCAGACATGGCTCTCTTTTACCTTGATATAGTTGGAGGGAAACCCCTCCTGGGCATCCAGCTGGCCAAAGGGCGTATTCATGCAGAACACTCCGACAGGCGTGGTCTTATCCCCCTCTGTCCGGTGGTTGCTCATGCCGTTGGCACCCATGACTCCCCGGGTCCCCAGCCGCTGCACCCAGCCCTCCTCCAGCCTTTCGTAGACCGAGACACGGCAGCTGCTGCCCCCGGTGCCCTCCACCGCCACCAGCACCCTGGCCTCCTGGGGAAGCACAAACTGGTTCACATCAAAGGATACTGCCGGAAATGTCTCCGGGGCAAGGCCCCCTTTCACGGCACCCGGACCTCTAAGCTCATATTCCCGGCTGGAGGATACTCCTGCCTGAACGGTAACTGCCGCGCCATAGCTGGCTGAGGGAGCCGCCAGCATCATCCCGCCGGTGACTGCCGCCAGCGCTGCGGCCGCTAACCATATTTGTTTTTTCATGATCATTCTCCTTATACTTTAAACCGGTACCCTACACCCCATATAGTCTCAATATACTGGGGCTTGGCCGTATTATACTCGATCTTCTCCCGTATCTTCTTGATATGCACCGTCACCGTGGCAATGTCCCCGATGGACTCCATATCCCAGATATTGCTGAACAGCTCCTCCTTGGTAAACACATGGTTGGGATTCTGTGCAAGGAAGGTCAGAAGATCAAACTCCTTGGTGGTAAAATTCTTCTCCTCCCCATTGACCCAGACACGGCGGGCAGTCCTGTCGATCTTAAGACCCCGGATCTCAAGCACCTCATTCTCCGGGCTTCCGCTTCCGATCAGACGCTCATACCGGGCCAGATGGGCCTTGACACGGGCCACCATCTCACTGGGACTAAACGGCTTGGTCACATAATCATCAGCTCCCAGGCCAAGACCGCGGATCTTGTCGATATCCTCCTTCTTGGCTGAGATCATAATGATGGGCGTATTCTTCACCTCCCGGAACCGGCGGCATATCTCAAATCCGTCCATATCCGGCAGCATCAGATCCAGAATCATCAGGTCAAAATCCTCTTCCAGGGAGCGTTCCAGACCTCTGGCGCCATTCTCCTCAATCTCTACTTCAAACCCGCTCAGCTCCAGATAATCCTTCTCCAGCTCTGCAATACTGATCTCGTCCTCAATGATTAGAATTCTGCTCATCATATACAACCTCCTGGTATTTTCTCAAAACAAAGTGCATCTCGGTCCCTACGCCCTCCTTGCTGGTGGCCCAGATGCGTCCCCCATGGTTCTCAATGATCTTCCGGACAATGGAAAGACCGATCCCGCTGCCTCCCTTGGCCGAATTCCTGGACGAATCGGTCCTGTAGAACCGGTCAAAAATATAAGGCAGGTCCTTGGCTGCAATCCCCCGGCCATTGTCCTCAATCTCAATCTGGACGAAATCCCCCACATCCTTGATCCGGATGTTGATCATCCCTTTCTTCTTGTCCAGATATTTGATGGAATTGCCGATGATGTTGTTGATCACCCTCTTTAACTGCTCCACGTCCGCGATCACCACCACATCCTCATCCACGTAGTTGAAATATCCGAATTCGATATTCCGGGACTCCAGATCCAGTCCCACCTCCTCGGCACAGTCGCCGAAGTAGTCATTGACATGAATTTTAGAAAAGGTGTATGGGATCTTGTTGGTATCGATCTTTGAATAGAAGGTCAGCTCATCGATCAGCCTGTCCATGTCATTGGCCTTGTTGTAGATGGTGCGGATATACTTCTCCAGACGCTCCGGGGATGAGGCCACCCCGTCCAGGATCCCCTCCACATAGCCCTTGATAGCTGTGATCGGCGTCTTCAGATCATGGGAAATGTTGCTGATCAGCTCCTTGTTCTCCAGATCGTTGCGGATCTTCTCCTCTGCGTTTTCCTTCAGCCGGATACGCATCTCCTCAAAGTCCTGGCACAATTGGCCGATCTCATCATCCTCATCCACATCCAGGGTGAAATCCAGATTGCCGTCCCGTATCTTCCGGGTCGCCTCCTGCAGCTTGCTTAAGGGATGCAGGATCGAGGTATACACCCACACGGTCAGGGAAGCGCAGATAAATATAATAAGGGAAACCGACACCACCAGCATCTGGATCACCATGGACTGTACATCCGGGCTGAAATCGTTAAACCGGTACACCAGAAGCATCTGACTGACCGAGATAAAGAGCCCGATGAAGACCAGCGGAAGAATACTATATACCAGAAAAGTCACCACAAGACGCGTCTTTAGCTTCATAATCCACACCCTCATGCGAAAAACAACAGATACCCATCTATAAAGTATATCATAAGAAATGGGAAATGAATCTTAAAGAATTATAAACTCCTCCAGTCTCTTTCCAAGCAGCCGGTTCTCCGCCCGCTCCAAGAGCGGATCCTCCTTCAGAATCAGATCCACCGCCTCTGCAACCTCCTTGAGGATATTGGCGTCTGTGAAAATATCAGCCAGTTTAAATTCCATATCCCCGCTCTGGCGCAGGCCGAAGAAATCCCCGGGCCCCCGCAGCTTCAGATCTTCCGAGGCGATGTGAAACCCGTCGTTGGAGTGGTTCAGGATGTCCAGCCGTTTCTGGGCCTCGGGGCCGGAGGCATTGACCATGATACAATAGGACTGGTATTTCCCACGGCCCACACGGCCCCGCAGCTGGTGAAGCTGGGCCAGACCGAAGCGTTCTGCGTTCTCGATCATCATGACCGTGGCATTGGGCACATTGACACCTACCTCCACCACTGTGGTAGATACCAGCACCTGGATCTCTCCGGAGGCAAAACGCTCCATGATCTCATTCTTCTCTTTAGGCTTCATTCTGCCGTGAAGACATTCTACAGAGATCTGTGACAAAAGCCTGTTTTTCAGAAGCTTTGTATAGTCAAGCACATTCTCCGCCTCGATCAGCTCGCTGGCTTCCACCATAGGGCAGATCACATAGGCCTGCCGTCCGGCCTCCACCTCCTTCTGGATAAACTGGTATGCCTTGTCCCTGTAGGATGTATCCACCACACAGTTCTTCACCGGCAGACGGTTGGCAGGCATCTCATCGATGACAGAGATATCCAGATCCCCATAGAGGATAATAGCCAGGGTCCTGGGAATCGGGGTGGCGCTCATGACCAGTACGTGGGCGCCGGACCCCTTCTCCCCCAGGGCCTCCCGCTGTCCCACGCCGAACCGGTGCTGCTCGTCTGTAATCACCAGGGCCAGACTGTGGTACCGGATCTTTTCCTGGATCAGGGCATGAGTGCCTACGATGATATCCACCTCATGGCTGGCAATCCTTTCGTAGGCCAGACGCTTTTCCTTAGCCGTCATGGAGCCGGTGACCAGCTCCACCCCCACTGTCAGCCCATACCGGGCCAGCAGCTCTGTAATGGACTCCCAGTGCTGTCTGGCCAGCACCTCTGTAGGCACCATCAGGGCCCCCTGGTACCCATGAAGGGCTGTCTGCAGAAGCGCCAGCACAGCCACGATAGTCTTGCCTGATCCCACATCGCCCTGGATCAGCCGGTTCATCATCAGGCCGCTTTCCAGATCCGCCTGCACCTGTGCCAGAACCTTCTTCTGGGCGCCGGTAAGCTGAAAGGGAAGCCGGCCCAGCAGCTCCTCCACCTTCTGGGACTTCCCCATGACGTAAGGGCTGACTGCATCCCTGTGCTTCTCCTTCAGCCGCCGCACAGAAAGAATAAAAAAGAATAATTCATCAAAGACCAGACGTTTTCTGGCGAAAAGAAGCTCCTGCTGGTTCGCCGGGAAATGGATATGTTCAATGGCATAGTTGTACTCGGCCAGCTGGTATTTCCTCCGCAAAGTCTCCGGAAGATATTCCCGCGCCATCTGGCACTGGGCCAGAGCCTGGGCCACTGCCCTGGTGATCACCTTGTTGCCCAGTCCCTTTGTCTGCCCGTAGACCGGCTGCATGGAATTCATCACCTTCTCATAGGCCTCCCGTGTGTATACCTCCGGCTGCTCCATGACCAGGCGGCTGTTCTTTCTGGCCACCCGTCCGCGGAATACAAAGATTTTCCCCGGCTGCAGGGTGGAGACCAGATAGGGCAGATTGTACCAGGTCAGCTGCAGGCTTCCGGTCATGTCCTTCATGGTAGTCACAATGATCTGCATATGATTGAAACGTTTCACTGAGGCTGCCTTCAAAATCTGGCCCGAAACCGCCAGACAGCTCCCCTCAGTCAGCTGCCCCACCGGCACCGGCGCTTCAAAGACATCGTAAGCCCTTGGATAGTCATGAATCAGATCCTCTACCGTCTCCACGCCGATCTTCCGGAACAAAGCTGCGGTCTTCTCTCCGATCCCTTTCAAAGAAGTCACTGGTTCCTGGTTTATCATAGTATCTGTTTCCTCCCCGCACCGGCATACAACTAAGCAGCACAGACGTCTGTTCTCACTGAATTATAAAAAATATTGCTGCTTGTTTTCCACATGGCAAAGGTATCTGACAAAAAGGCGGCCCCGCCAATCGTCCAAAACGATTTGGCAGGAAACCGCTTTTTTATCAGACATTATTTTACTGCATCTATGGATGTGCAACCATAGCAGGTCATTCCACGGATATGATATAGTAGTAGATGGGCTGGCCGCCGTCGTGGAGCTCGATCTCACAAGACGGGCACAGCTTTCTGGCGCGGGCCAGGACTTCTCCTGCATCCTCCGGCTTCACCTCCAGGCCGTAATAGATGCTGACCAGCTCTGATTCCTCGTCTACCATAGACTTTAAGGTATCTATGGCGGTCCCGCTGATGGAACTGCCCACACAGAGCAGTCCATGATCTCCCAGCCCCATGATATCCCCCTCATGGATCTTCATGCCGTCGATGGTGGTGTTGCGGACCGCATAGGTGACCTGTCCTGTCCTGACACGGCCCATCTCTTCTGTCATGGTCTCCAGATTCTCCTCCGGGGTCAGATCCGGGATGAAATTAATAAGAGCCGAGATCCCCTGGGGAACCGTCCGGGAAGGCACCACGATCACCCGCTTATCCTCCACCAGATATCTGGCCTGCTCCGCGGCCAGGATAATGTTCTTGTTGTTGGGCAGGATATAGACTGTGTCTGCATTGACATGGCTGATGGCATTGACCATATCCTCGGTGCTGGGATTCATGGTCTGGCCGCCTGCGATCAGATAGTCGGCACCGATCCCGCGAAAGATCTCATCCATGCCCTCTCCCACAGATACAGCGATAAAGCCGTAAGGCTTTCTGGGGGCATCCGCCTCCCTCTGCTCCTGGGCTTCCTTCTGTTCTCTGGCCAGCTTCTCCGCATTCTGGAACAGACGCTCCTGATGCTCCTCCCGCATATTATCAATTTTCATCCGTGACAGGGAGCCATAGGTCAGGGCACGCTGGATCGCCAGACCCGGATCATTGGTATGCACATGAACCTTGACCACTCCGTCATCAGAGACCACCACAATGGAATCCCCGATAGAATCCAGATATGCCTTGAATTCCACTTCCGTCTCCTCATCATAATGCTTCTCCACGCTGATGATGAACTCAGTACAATAGCCGAAACGGATATCCGCCGTCTCCAGCTGGTCACTGCCAGCCCCAGCCGCCGCCCCGGCTCCGGCGGACGGTGACTCCTCCAGGGAGAAATCCTCCTCCCGTCCCATAAGCCCGTCCAGGGCACCCTTCATCACCTGCATAAGCCCCTGGCCGCCGGAATCCACCACGCCGGCCTGCTTGAGGACCGGAAGCATCTCCGGTGTCTGGCTCAGCACATAGTCGCCATGCTCGATGACCCTTGTGACGAATTCCACAATATCCTGCGACTGGGGTGCAAGCTCCTGGGCTTTCTCCGACATGCCTTTGGCAACTGTCAGGATCGTCCCCTCCTTGGGCTTCATCACGGCCTTGTAGGCTGTCTCTGCAGCATGGGCAAATGCAGCCGCAAGGACAGTCACATCCACCTGTTCTGCCCCCCGGATCTTTCTGGTAAAGCCGCGGAACAGCTGGGAAAGAATCACCCCCGAATTGCCCCGTGCACCCCGCAGGGAGCCGGATGAGATGGCCCTGGAAAGGCTCTCCATGGTAGGCTTCTCAAGAGCAGCCACTTCCCTGGCCGCTGTCATGATGGTCATCGTCATATTGGTGCCTGTATCCCCGTCAGGAACCGGAAATACATTCAACTCATTGATCCATTCCTTCTTGCGCTCCAGACTTCTGGCACCGGCCAGAAATGCCTTCTGCATCAGTTCAGCGTCAATCACTTGTAAATTCACCGGTAGGTCCTCCTTAATCTATCACTCGTACACCTTCTACATAGATATTGATCTTGTCAACTTCCATGCCGGTGAATTCTTCGACTTTGTATTTTACATTGGCGATCAGGTTGTCCGCCACGGCACAGATGCTGACCCCATAAGCCACGATTACATGGAACTCCAGCCCGATGTGGTTGTCCTCGATCTGCACATGGATCCCCCGGGCAAGGCTCTCCCTCTTAAGCAGCTTCACAAGGCCGTCCTTCATACTGACCGCAGCCATCCCCACGATCCCGAAGCATTCAACCGCCGCCGTACCGGCGTATAAAGCGATGACATCCGAGCTGATCCGGATCTCGCCCATCTTATTATTGATGCGTCCCTTCATATAGACCCCTCCATACTTTCCTAAAGTGCCCCTTCCTCCCTGGAGCGTATTTGAATCCAGTCAGGGAAAATGCAAAAACACACACTTTCCCAACATACAGCTAACTGTTCCGGCACCGGACCGGCTGTCCTGTCCTGTCTTTAGGCAATTCTTAACTAATTAATTATATCATATACAGGATATTGTGTCTATTCTAAAGTTTTTACAATAAATTTCATTTTTCTCTTGCCAAATTCCGGTTAATCTGTTATTATACCTATGTTATGTTTTCTTCTTATAGAAAACAAGTTGCGGTTAAGGAGGTGCAATCATGGCTAAATGTGCAATCTGTGAAAAAGCTGCCCACTTTGGTAACAACGTGAGCCACTCCCATAGAAGATCCAATGCAATCTGGAGAGCAAACATCAAATCCGTCAGGGTTAAGGTGAATGGCGGCGTGAAGAAGATGTATGTATGTACATCCTGCTTACGTTCCGGATTAGTTGAAAGAGCATAACCGGAAGGAACCAGAAGGCTGTCGCGTATGCGGCAGCCTTTTTCATTTTCCATAATAAGTTTCTGATGAACCAGTATAACTCAATTGAAATACCTTTCATTTTCGGTGAGGATGCTTTTTCGAGAGCGTAAAGGAAAAAGCGGAGGCGTAGTGGTGCTACGTTGAGCATTTTTCCTTTGTGCTATCGGGAAAGCAGACCAGCGAAATGTAAGGTTATTTAAATCGTGTTATACTGGTTGTATCCTCTATTTACGAACAGAACAGATAATATCCCAAAGTCAGACTGCCGATAACAAAAATCAGAGTAGTCAGTGTAAGTGGAACAAACAGCATCAGCGTCATCCCGACCCCGAAGCAAAACAACATCAGGCCAAACACTCGCTTCATATCCAAACCCCTTGTATCCTCTATAGCATAGTATATGAAGGCAGGTGCTCTTCCATGCAGAAAATCCACCCCACGCCAAAAAGATCCACGCGTACCGGCAGGATAAAACAATTAAACCTTTTCTGCTGCCTCCTCCTCAGCCTGGGCCGCGGCCATATCCTCTGCAGCCTTGATGGCCTCCGGCGATATGGCATTCTTCTTACCGCTGGTGAATTTGTTCACCAGATCCGGCACCAGATCCAGCACCTTGGTGACTGCATCCTGCTGCTTGATATTGACCAGCTTGGTCACACCGTTCTGGATCACCAGGATCGCGCTGGGGCTCATCTTGGCACTCATACCGCCGCCGCCATTGTGCTTTGCATTCTCCGCAAAGGAACCGGCGGCCATACCGCAGGTCACATCCACCAGAGGCAGTATGATGGCATCATCAACCTTCACCGCTTCCCCTACCACCGTCTTGGTGGTAACAAACTGGTCCATCCCCTTAAAGAGTGATTCTACTGTCGTTGCAAAATGGTTATCAGCCATAATTTCCTCCTTACTGTCCACGGTTTCTGGACATCTGGTATGCCCTATGGGCGCTTCCTCCTTACTGTCCACGCTTTTTGGACATAATGGTATGCCCTATGGGCGCTTCCTCCTTACTGTCCACGCTTTTTGGACATAATGGTATGCCCATGGCGCTTCCTCCTTTTTGTCCACGCTTTCTGGACATCTGGTATGCCTTTATCCGGATCAGCCCCGCATCCGTTTCAGTTTTTTAAGCAGGATACGGAAATTCCTGTCCAGCAGAATCTGGATACCCACAAGCACAAGATATCCCAGACAGACTCTTCCACTGACTTCAAGTTCTCCTTCCAGCACTTCCTCCTCAAACACAGGGATCAGCTCCAGCTTCCCCCCATAGATTCCGTAAAATGGTGCCGCACAAGTCAGAATCTGTCCCGTCTTATAGGGATCCTCAAAGCCGAACCGGAATCTTCCCCTATACTTTTTAGGGAAGCTATGTTTCAGCACTGCAATCAGCTTCTTCTTCACCAGCAGAAAAGCCGCCTGGTTCCCCTTATCCTTTAAAAATGCCACAACCTGGTCTTTCTTCTCCAGCAGCTCCTGGATCTGCATCTTGATATTCCAGATCTTTCCGCGGATACTGTCTGCTTTTCCTTTCAGTTTATCACACAATCCGGCAAAAGAGAATCCCGGTTTCTTTTTTTCCTTCTGTTTTTGCCTTTTCTTCCTGCCTCTGGCAGACTTTGTCTTCCGGTCCGCCTTCTTTCTGGAAGACTTCTCCTCTTCAGAAGACGCCTCCTCTCCGTAAGACGCCTCCCCTTGAGAAGACAGCCCTTCTTCGAAAGGCGCCTCCTCTCCAGAAAGCTCCTCCTCTGTCCCGGCAGTCCCTGTAAACTGTGAATCCCCTTCCCCGGATACGGCTTCCGGCGGCGACATCATTTCCCCAGGTTTTGCGGCTGTCTGGGGCTGTGCATTTCCAACGCTTCCGGATGCACCTTCAGGCAGCGGCATCTTCCCTTCCCCGTCTGCGCCATCCCTGCTCTCCAGCTCCTTTTTCTTTCCGCCAGCCACGGTTATGGGAAATCCCAGGATCCGGACCAGGACAGTCAGCTCCTTGTCATAGGACACTTTGCAGGACAAAAGGTGGAAGAGCCAGCTGACCACGGCCCTTCCAGCCGGCTTTTTGTCATAGGTTCCCCGGATGCCATACCGGACCGGCACAGTCAGTACCAGAATCAGCAAAAGCACAATCAGGGCCAGAAGTGACAGAAAGGCAAGTCCGGCAACTTTTATAATCGTGAAAATCGTAGCTGTGATCATCATTCCATGTCCCCAATCAGGCTGTCCAGAGAGAATTCTCCCGTCCGCTGGTACAGATCGTCAACGATTCTGCGTGCAACCTCCAGTGCTTCCCAGTATGTAACTGCAATCCCTATTACCAGGAAATCCTCATCCCGGCAGGGCGGAAGCAGCAACATGGCAGACGGATAGATATCAAGGATATTCTTTCCATTTCCCGGCGGTGTAATCACATACACCTCCGGCTGGAGCCTTCCATACCGGATTCCCTGGATGATCCGGTAGCGGTCCTTCTTCGCCTTGTCCCCCACGTATAGATGGCTGTACCACTGCATACTCTCTGCTCCCCATTCACTGTAATCCGGCTGCGGCTGCAAAAGTACCAGTATCAGCCCCAGTGCCGGTACTGGCTGACTTTGGAAACGGTCCATCCAGGCAACAGTCCAGACACCCCCTGAACTGTTGCCCATCCGGACGTTTATGATTTATAATACTTTAAGATCGTGCGTCTCACAAGATCCAGGGCCTTCACCACTGTCTGCTCCCGGATCTTCTGACGGTTCCCCTTGAACCGGTATTCCTCTACCGTGACAGTATTCTTCATATAGGTGGCAATATAGACCAGCCCCACCGGCTTTTCCTCCGTCCCGCCGTCCGGTCCGGCGATCCCGGTGACCGCGACGCAGATATCACTGTCCGAGGCAAAGGCTCCGCCGATGGCCATCTCCTTGGCCGTCTGCTCACTGACTGCGCCGTATTTCTTCAAAGTGCTCTTACTGACATCCAGGTATTTGCGCTTGGCCTTATTGGAATAAGTGACAAAGCCCTCCCGGAAGACATCTGACACCCCCGGGACGTTGACCAGACGGCTGGCAATCTGTCCGCCGGTGCAGGATTCTGCCGTGGTCACAGTCAGCTCATACTTTTCCAAAAGGCGCACCACCGCCATCTCCAGGGTCTCTTCCTCACGGACCGTATACACACAGTCACCCAGGCGGTCGCGGATCTCCCGTACCACCGGCTTCACCAGCTTCCTGGCCTCCTGCTCGTCCGCGGCCCTGGCGGTGACCCGCACATGAACCTCCCCTGTCTTGGCGTAGGTGGCGATGGTCGGATTGGTCTGGCCGTCAATCAGGTCCAGAAGCCGGTCCTCCACACCACTTTCCCCGATGCCGCATACCTTCACCATCTGGGATCGGATCACCTCCGGCTGAAGGTTCTGGAGATAGGGATATACCTGCTCCTCAAACAGAGGATACAGCTCACCTGGCGGGCCTGGCAGCAGCACAGCCACCTTTCCATTCTTCTCCAGGATCAGGCCCGGCGCGGTGCCGTTGTCATTGTCCAGGACCCTGGCGCCGGCCGGGACCAGAGCCTGCTTCCAGTTGTTGTCCGTGATCTTTCTGTAGATATTGTTGCGGAAGTATTCTTCGATCCGCGCTCTTGTGTGGGCATCTTCCTCCAGGGGAGCGTCCATGACCTGGGCGCACACCTCCTTGGTCATATCGTCCTCCGTAGGGCCCAGGCCTCCGGTCAGGATCACAATGTCCGACCGGCCCAGGGCTGTGCGGATCACCTCCGCCAGACGGTCATGATTGTCGCCTACCACCACCTGGTGGTACATGGAAAGCCCCAGGAGGGCGCATTTCTCCGCAAGGTACTGGGTGTTGGTATTGACAATATTACCCAGCAGCAGTTCTGTTCCGACGGATATCAGTTCTACGATCATGCTACATCCTTCCTTCTGTCAGTATTTTATGGTTTTTGGCAACATAATCCACCAGGGAAACGATGGTCAGAATCAGGGCAATCCAGACAAATGCATCTGTCACCAGGCGCAGCACCGGAAGATTCAAGATCATCAGGATCACCGCGATCATCTGGAAGGTGGTCTTAAATTTGCCCCAGTAACTGGCCGCGATAACGATGCCCTGCTCTGCGGCCACCAGACGGAAGCCGCTGATGGTGAACTCCCGGCTGACGATGACGATCACCATCCAGGCCGGGATCTGCCTTAATTCCACCAGACAGATCAGAGCCGCGCATACCAGCAGCTTGTCAGCCAGTGGATCCATGAACTTTCCAAAATTAGTCACCAGATTATATTTGCGCGCTATCTTGCCGTCCAGCATATCCGTCAGGCTGGCCACAATGAAGATCGCCGCCGCCAGATACCGCAGCACAGGAATCTGGCCGCCTCCGGCCAGGAGCGCCGCTACAAAAAACGGGATCAGAATCACCCTCAGTATTGTCAGTTTATTCGGCAGATTCATCATACACCTCCCCCATCAGATCATATTCCGCTGCCCCGGTCACCTTCACCCGCACAAAGTCCCCGGACAGAAACATCTCCCCACTGTTCACAAAGATATAACCGTCCACTCCCGGCGCATCCATATAAGTGCGTCCCACATAAGCCGGCTCGTCGGCCACCTTGCCTTCAATCATCACATCCAGGATCTGCCCGACCTTTTCCTCCGACTTTTCAAAAGCGATCTCCTGCTGCAGTTCCATGATCTCGTCCCGACGGGCTTCCTTCACCTCCTCGGGGATCTGGTCCGCAAATGATGCCGCAGGTGTATCTTCCTCCGCAGAATAAGGGAAGACGCCCAGCCGCTCGAACTCCATCTCGTCCACAAATTCCAGCAGCTCCTCATGATCTTTTTCCGTTTCTCCCGGGAACCCGGAGATCAGGGTAGTGCGCAGGGCTATATCCGGGATGGCACTCCGCAGCTTCCCGATAATCTCTTTCAACTGCTGTTTGTCAGTCCTGCGTCCCATGCGCTTTAAGATCCGGTCGCTGGCGTGCTGAACGGGAATATCCAGATAGTGGCAGATCTTCTCCTCCCGGCGGATGGTCTCGATCAGCTCGTCTGTGATCTCCTCCGGATAGCAGTACTGGATCCTGATCCAGTAGATCCCGGGGATCTGTGCCAGTTCTGTGAGAAGCCGGGGCAGTGCCTTATGCCCGTAAAGATCCACACCGTAAAGGGTCGTCTCCTGGGCCACCAGGATCAGTTCCCGCACGCCTCTCTCTGCAAGATCCCTGGCCTCCGCCACCAGCTGCTCCACAGGAACACTCCGGTAGCTGCCCCGCAGACTGGGAATGATACAGTAGGTACAGCGTTTGTCGCAGCCCTCAGCGATCTTTAAGAAGGCATAATGCCCTCCGGTAGTAAGGATCCGTCCCGCATCCGCCTCCGGCAGCACATCCAGCCCCCGCAGGCAGGTCACGGATTCCCCTTCCATGGCCCTTCCCAGTACCCGGGCTATCTCATCGTAAGAGCTGGTACCAATGATGGCATCCACCTCCGGAATCTCCTTGATGATCTCATCCTTATACCGTTGGGCCAGACAGCCGGCCACCAGAAGGCACCGGCACCTGGCCGTCTTCTTCAGCTCCGCCATCTCCAGGATCGTATTGATACTCTCCTCCTTGGCATCCCCGATGAAGCAGCAGGTATTGACCAGGATCACCTCCGCCTCCTGCTCATCGTCTGTAAAGGTGTGACCGTCCTGCCCCAGGAGTCCCAGCATCCGCTCGGTATCTACCAGGTTCTTGTCACATCCAAGTGAAATACATAATATTTTCATGAAAATTCTCCAGTTCTGGACGGTTGTAAAAAAGCCATCTCATTACTATCTTGAGACAGCCCTTTCCACTCTATAACTCCGCAGCAACCCTTTGTCATCCCACAAAAAAGCTTCGCTATAGCCGGGATATCCCCTGAACCATTGTCAGATCGTAACAGTCCGGATACTCCTTGAACTGTTACGTCAGATCTGCCGCGGGATTTCTCTGGTTGCTTTTATTCATTCGTCCGTTACTTCCTCATTGTCATTGTCATCTTCACCGACGATCTTCACCTTGCCCTCATAAAGCTCCTCCACTGCCACAGACAAGGACTTCTTCTCCGGCGGCGCCATGACCAGGGCCTCTTCTCCGGCGATCAGCTGTCTGGCCCGCTTGGCCGTAGCCAGAACAATAGAATAGCGGCTCTGCACCACCGGCTGCTCTCCCGGCTCCACATCGCTGTTGACGACATTGATCAGATCTGCATAAGATGGATGTAACATAAAATTCTCCTTTCCAAAAGAGACAACCTGGTTGTCATATCATAATCGTTTAGACCATACATCACTTCTGCAAAACAGCGCTGTATGTATTGTTCAATTCTGCTTTTATGGCATCAATCAGCTCCTGGTTGCCAGAGGTGCGCCTATGCTGGGACTGGATCAGATCATGCATCTCCTTTACGCAGATGTCCAGGTCATCATTCACCAGAATATAGTCATACCGGTCCATGCAGGCGGCTTCCTCCGCTGCCCTGCAAAGTCTCCCCCTGATCACCTCTTCTGTCTCCGTCCCCCTGCTGCGCAGACGCCGCTCCAGCTCTGCCGCCGACGGCGGGGTCACAAACAGAAGCAGAGTGTCCGGGAACCGCTCCTTGACCTTCAAAGCGCCCTGGATCTCGATCTCCAGGATCACATCTTTCCCGGCTGCCATCTGCTCCAGCACATAGGCTCTGGGTGTCCCATAATAATTGCCCACATAGCGGGCATACTCAATCAGCGCATCCTGGGCAATCAGCCCCTCAAATTCCTCCTTTGAAAGGAAAAAATACTCCCGCCCGTGCTCCTCACCAGCTCTGGGACTTCTGGTGGTGGCAGAAATGGACAAAGCATACTGCTCTGGATGACTGGCCAGAAGTGCCTTCATCAGAGTCCCTTTTCCGGCTCCGGAAAAGCCGGAAACTACAGCCAAAATACCTTTCTGAGCCATGGTTCTACCCTCCCTGATATAATCGCGCGGTGCAGCTTTGGTTTTGGGGGCCAGTGCATTCCCCCACTGTCCCTGCCGGTCCAGTGCTTTGGATCTGTTCCGCTGCCCTTACCTATTCGATGTTCTGGATCTGTTCCCGCACTTTCTCAATCTCAGTCTTCAGTGCAATGGCATGTCCGGATATCTCCAGACTGGTGGATTTGCTTAATATGGTGTTGGCTTCCCGGTTCATCTCCTGGGCGATAAAGTCCAGCTTGCGGCCCACACTGCCGCCCTGCTCCAGTTCTTTCCTGGTACCGTTGATATGGCTGCGCAGACGCACTGTCTCCTCATCCACACAGATTTTGTCTGCATAGATAACCACCTCCGCCGCGATCCGGGACTCGTCTATGGCAGCATTCTCCAGAAGCTCGGAAACCTTGTTCTCCAGTCTGGAACGGTACTCCTTAAGAACCTCCGGGGAGCGTTCCTCAATAAAATCCACCAGGCTCTCCATATAGTCCAGCTTGCCCAGAAGATCTGCTTTCAGCTTCTCCCCCTCCAGGGTCCTGGCCTCCACAAAGCTTCTGGCCGCTTCCTCCACCACAGGGGAAAGCTGCTTCCACATGTGTTCTTCATCCTCCGGGGCCTGGGTCATGGTAAGTACCTCCGGCATCCTGGCCAGCACAGAAACCCGGACATCATTTTCGATTCCAAACCTCTCCTGCATCTTCTGGAAATAGTCCATATATTCGGAAGCCAGGGTACTGTTATACTTCAGGCAAAGCTTTTCTTCTGTATAGTCCTCATACGTAATATACACATCAATCTTCCCCCGCTGGATATACTCCTTTAAGAGATTGCGGATCGACGCCTCAAACAGATTGAACTTCTTCGGCATCTTGATCCCAAGATCCAGATACCGGTGGTTTACTGCCTTCATCTCAACGGAAATCCTGTATTCTTCCGTAGCACTTTCACACCGTCCAAAACCGGTCATACTCCTGAT
>Ga0137308_101516_pt1 | contig 21900 bp, 15 predicted proteins | sample Inofrocosms_June_FD_97181 | JGI IMG/M metagenome (GOLD analysis project Ga0137308, IMG submission 97181) | Mouse cecal microbial communities from Vienna, Austria - N-Acetylneuraminic and N-Acetylglucosamine D2O microcosms_June | ecosystem: Host-associated > Mammals > Digestive system > Large... | reverse complement strand
TGGAAGCGGTATCATAAGTTAAATCAAAATCGTTGACGATCTCTTCTAAGATCTTTGACTGTGGCTGTCCTTTTTTGCCGTGGCTGATGATAAAAGATTTTAATAATTGTTCAATCCCCCGTTCGATCCCTTGTTCAATTCCCTGTTCAATCCCTTCTTCTTTTTTTATTTCTAAAAGGTCATAATAGGTTAGTGTGTCATGAATCATATCAACAACATCTCCTTTCTCATTTAAAAAATTAGACAGCAGGCAGCCAGGGCTTTTGTATTTCTCGACAACCGCACCAATTTTATTGACTTTTTCCTGCCCGTGCAGCCCCCCCTTTACGCCCGCGTCAATCTCCTGGGTGAGCTGGATGAACTCGCGCAAGATGCCGCTTGTATTTTTAATATCGATGACTTTTACCGTAAGCTCCAAAGAGCCTGCGGGAAGCAGAAAGGCGTCGCTTAGGCACATGGAAGCAGGGCAGGCGCCTGTCCCGGGATATACGACATAAAACGCAGGCGCGGGTATTTTTACAAGCTTGCCTTTAAACAAGGATTTATGCCTGCCGCCGGAAAAAAAGCGCTTGTATTCTTCGGCGATATACAACAGCAGCCGGGTGGGCATATTGTAGCTGATGGTGGACTGGTGCTCCGTCAGGACAACCAGGATATTTTTAAACAGCATACATGCGTCATTGTAACAATCAACCGTAAAGATATTTTCCAGGTTTAGGATCTCAATGTCGTCTTCTGTAACAGGCTTCCTGTCTGGAAACAAGGATTCGTATAACAGCACCGCATACCGCTTATCCTTAAACAGGGAAGTAAAGAGGGTGTCTTTGTATTTTCTGTTATAAGTATCTTCCGTAGGGGAAGTAAAAAGTCTTTTTGCAGTGGGGGTGCCCGTTCCAGAGCCATGAGGCGCATTTGTGTTTCGGTTATGAGGCTGCATAATTCGGGTGCTCCTGTTCTTTATTATACGCCGGTTTCCTTTCATTAAAGTGCCTACAGCGTAGAGGATTCTATAAAAAATTATAATGGGATATGGTTCTTACGTAAAGATTTCACTTTTTCAGGGGTAAGGCTGGTTACTCCTATAATGGCAGCATCATCCATACCAAGCGCAATCAGCCTTAAAGCAATAGAAACTGCTTCCAGCTCCCTGCCTTCCTGGATGCCTTCTTTGATACCTTCTTTGATGCCTTCCTCCCTGCCGCGTTGTTCCGCTTCCAGTATGGACTGGTTATGGTCGAGGATGGCTTTTTGGCGGGCTTCATATTCCATACGCTTATGCTTATCCTGGCTGATTATTTGTAGCTGGTCATAGGCGCTTTGGATGTAAGGGTCTTTTTCAGCGATCATGGCAAATTCCTCCTGTTTTTCCGCATTGATAAACTTCGCCCATAATTCCAGGCTGCCAGAGCCATCCCGCAAGCCTTTCGGAAGTTTTGGGAGCTCGATGACATGGAATTCCATTTTGTCGGTGTAGATGAAATGGCGGGTGTCCTCCAGGATGTGGAAGCGGGAATAAAAATCCGGCTCATTTTCAAACAGTACAAAGTCCAGGATACTGATGCTGACGCATTTTTTAAGCACGTCATAGTGCTGTCCTTTTTCGATCTGTCCTGTATACATCTTGGAAATAGAAAACAATGCGCGGTCGCCCCAGATTTTAAGCTCCGCTAATTGGATCTCGGTGTCAATGTGCGTGTCGTCATTCATCAAGATCCTGACGTCAAGGATGCCGAGCTTGTCGTTTTCGTGGGCTTTGGGCAGGCTGGAGTTTAAAATGCGCGTTTCTTTGATGTCGTTAGGGTCTAGCCGGAGGACAGCGGCAAGGAAACCGGTGCGGGCCTTTTCATCTTCCATAATTTCTTTAAAGGCGAAATCAATTTTAGGCTTCATTAAAAAATCAGGCATAATTCCTCCGATCAAATGTTGTATTTTGGGCATTTCTTTGGACGGCCCAATCTTTTAAAGGCTCTACGGTTTAGGGCTCCATTGGTTCTTTCAGGCAGGGAAAACGTATGTTATTTCCTATAATTAGGAAGGAATGCAAGCAATCCTTTCACTTGCCGAGCCTGCCTTTATGGGGTGCCTTATGGTTTCTTACGTAAAGATTTCACTTTTTCAGTGGAAAGGCTGGTTGCGCCTATAATGGTTGCATCATCCATACCAAGCGCAATCAGCCTTAAGGCAATAGAAGCTGCTTCCAGTTCCCTGCCTTCCTGGATACCTTCTTTGATGCCTTCTTCCCTGCCGCGTTGTTCCGCTTCCAAAATGGACTGGTTATGGTCGAGGATGGTTTTTTGGCGGCTTCATACTCCAACCGTTTATGCTTATGCTGGCTGATTATTTGTAGCTGGTCATAAGCGCTTTGGATGTAAGGGTCTTTTTCAGCGATCATGGCAAATTCCTCCTGTTTTTCCGCATTGATAAATTTCGCCCATAATTCTAGTTTCGTCAGGACAAATTCACCTTTCATTTATTATACGTTGAAATGCTTGTAAGTACAAGACAGGAAAAAACTTTTGCGTAGTAACTTTCAGATTGTTTGCTGGGGTGTCAGACCGTCAGAGAAGAAATCATTGCGGTCAGTCAAATAATCACAAAGGAATTTTTCGGATCAGAAATGTTCAAGGTGATACAGAATAATAAAGTTTGGGCAGAATATGGAAAGAAGAAAACAACTCGCTGCAACACAACATTTTCGTATAAAATGTTATCTTTAAGTATTCTATAACAAAATCTGTTGTTTTGCAATACCAATGAAAAAATTGTTAATATTTCCTGTTTTATAGTATTAAAACACCGTCTTATTTATAAAATATTCATAAATAATTTCGAAACAAACGAGGGACAGTGCTTGTCGGAAAGGCAACGTGTGATATAAAATTTTTTGGCATGGATTCTTATCCAAAAGCAGTAAATAATGATTTCACCTTATTTTATGCGTGTTTTTTATAAAAGAACTACAATGAAAAAGCATAACATTTTATACGAAAATGTTATGCTTTTTCATTGTAGTTCTTTTTGCCTTTGACACCGTGCTTTAGATGTCGGGGATGGATTGGAGGAAAAGAATGAAAGAATTGGATTATGCAAGGATAGGGACAAGGATCCGCCAGGTAAGGAAGGCGAAAGGCTGGTCACAGGATCTGCTTGCAAAAAAATGCGGCATCAGCATGTCGTTTCTTGGACATATTGAGCGGGGAACCAGGATTATGAGTCTGGATACGTTTCACAATGTCTGTGTTGCGCTGGATGCGGATGCGGGAGAGCTGCTTTGGGGAGAGGTGCGTCCGTCTGAGGCGGTGCTTGACCTGTGGCGTCCGACTGGACAGAATACAGAAAAAGAGGCGGGAGCAGACAGTTACGCGATGTATGTAAAAATTATGAAATCGGTGGCGGAGATTATGAATGACGCTTAACGACAGGCAGCAGAGGAAAGTATTGATGCTTTCCTCGGTAGCTTCGATGATTGACCAGTTTAACATGTCCAATATCCGCCTGCTTTTGGAAATGGGGTATGAGGTGCATGTCGCCTGCAATTTTACAAAAGGGAATACGTGTGATCAAAGGCGCGTGAAGAAGCTGTGCGGGACGCTGCGTGAAATGCGGGTGAGGCTGCATCCTTGGGACTGCCCGAGGGCAATTTGTCCCGGGTGTTTGCGGGCTTACAGACAGTTGTTGGAGCTGCTGGAGCGGATACCGTTTGCCTGGATGCACTGCCATTCTCCGGTTGGCGGGGCGCTGGCAAGGCTGGCAGGGCATCGGATGGGTGTGCCGGTCGTGTATACGGCGCATGGATTTCATTTTTATAAGGGCGCGCCGTTAAAAAACTGGCTGATTTATTATCCTGTGGAAAAGCTGCTTTCCGGGTGGAGCGAGGTGCTTATTACTGTGAATAGGGAAGATCACAGGTTTGCAAGGCAGCATCTGTGTGCGAAGCGGGTTTTTAGAATACCGGGAGTAGGGATCGAAGCTGCACGGTTTCAGGCTGCGAATGCAGCAGATAAGCTGCGAATACGGGAAGCCGTTTGCAGGAAGTATCAGATCGCGCAGGATGCGGTGTGTTTGTTGTCGGTTGGGGAGCTGAGCAGAAGGAAAAACCACCAGGTTGTGTTGCAGGCAGTTGCGATGCTTCAAAAAAGAGGCTGGAAGGCAGCTTATCTGATTTGCGGGCAGGGCGCGTGGAAGCAAAAGCTGGAGCGGCAGGCAAGGCGGCTGGGTATTTCAAAATATGTAACAATGACAGGATATCTGGAAGCAGTCGAAGAGCTTTATCAGGCTGCCGATATTTTCGTCTTTCCGTCTTTGCAGGAGGGGCTTCCGGTAGCGCTTATGGAAGCAATGGCGGCGGGACTGCCCTGCGCAGTCTCAGATATCCGCGGAAACAGAGAGCTGGCAGGGCGGTATGGCAAAGCAGCAGATGTGCGGTTTTCTCCTACAGATGCGGGAGGATTGGCGGACATATTGGAAACGATGATCGCCGATCCAAAGCTGCGCCGGATGTATGGCAAAGCCAATCAGCGGCGCATCCAAGGCTATGAGCTTGCCGCGGTGGAACGCAGGATGCGCCGCATTTATAATCAGATGCCAAGCAGCGCCGAAAAACAGGCAAACTGCCACGTTAAGGTGCTGTTGGCGGTATATAACGGTGCCGCTTATTTGCGTCAGCAGCTTGACAGTATTTTGCGGCAGCAGGGAGTAACCGTTTCTGTGCTGGTTCGTGATGACGGTTCGTGTGATGGTTCGATGGAGATTTTGCAGGAATACGCGCGCAGATATCAAAATATTGCGGTATACACCGGAGGGCAGAAAGGAGCGGCAGGCAGCTTTTTTGATCTGATGCAGCATACGGATTTGCAAAGCCGTTATTATGCCTTTGCCGACCAGGATGACGTCTGGCACCCGAAAAAGCTGTGGTGTGCCGTGGCGATGCTGGAAAAACAGCCTTTGGCGCAGCCGCTTTTATATAGTGCGGATGTGATCTGTACTTCTGCGGATTTAAAAAACCGCTGGAAGGAGACATACCGGATCAGGCGCCAAGCATCGTTTGGAAACGCGCTGCTTGAAAATATTTGCAGAGGCTGTACGCAGGTATTTAACCGGGAGCTGCTTTTGCTCGTGCGGGAACATCCGCCGGGCAGCGGCAGGATGCATGACTGGTGGATGTATCTGACAGCCGCTTGTTTCGGAACGGTTGTTTACGATAAAAAGGCGTACGTTTTGTACCGCCAGCATGAAAACAATGCAATCGGCGTCAAGCGCAGCCGCAGCCAAAGGTGGATGAGCAGAATACGGCACTGCAAGCAGAAAAGGCATCTGCTGACCGGGCAGGCAAGGGAGTTTCAGAAAATATACGCAGGGCTTGTCAAAGAGCAGAATGCGCAGAGACTGACGCTGCTGTGCAGGATAGGAAAAACGCCGGGCAGCAGACTTAGGATCTTGTGGGATCAAAGGCTGTACCGACAGTATTTGCTGGATGATCTTGTATGCAGGCTGCTGCTTGCGGCGGGATATTTGTAAACGAAAAGGGAAAGGAAGCGGCAAGATGCGCCAATGCAGAAAAAGCAGGAAAATCCTGCACTATATGTTCGGTGTTCCTCCGGTGCGTGCAGGCGGTATGGTGCGGTATGCTTCGGATTTGATGGTACAGCAGCGGCGGACAGGAGATCAGGTATATCTGCTGCTGCCGGGAGCATTGCCTTTGGATACAGGAAAGAAAACGAAGATTTACCGCCGGAAAGCAGATTATCTGGGGATACCTGCATATGTGATCTACAATCCGCTGCCGGTTGCGGTTTGCAATGGAATCCTGGACACGGCAGCGTATACGGCTCCCTGCAATGGAAATGCGTTTTCCCGCTTTTTGCAGAAGCTACAGCCGGACATTGTGCATATCCATACTTTTATGGGGCTGCATCGTGAATTTCTGGCACAGGCGCGCCGTTTCAACATACCGGTTATATTTACATCTCATGATTATTTTGGCATTTGCCCGACGGCAGTGCTCATGTCCGGCGGACATCTTTGCACAGATATGGAATGGCGTACTTGTGCGCAGTGCTGCAAGGAAGCGTTTCCAAAGTGGAGGCTTTGGATGGAGCAGGCGGCATGGTACGGGCGCCTTCGAAAAAAGGACAGGCTTGTTGGGCTGATAAAATCCGGGATATGCAAAAACAGCCGCAGGACAGGCAGTAACAGCGCCGCGCCAGCCCGGAAAGAAAAGCCGGATTATGCGTCCTTGAGGGATTATTATGTATCTATGTTTGACATGGTTTCCTGCTTTCACTTTAACAGTACGCAGGCGGCGGGCATTTATCATTCCCGGTTAGGGCATTTGCAGCAGAAGCGGGAGGTCATACTGCCAGTCAGCCACTGCGGGATTTCGGACTGCCGTAAAAAGCGAAGCTATGGCAGCACGCTTCGGATCGGATATATCGGAAGCTGGTCGCAGCACAAAGGATTTTTCGCGTTAATGCAGGCGTGCCGTTATTTAGTACAGAGTGGATGCGCGGATTTGGAGCTGCATCTGTATTCTGGCACGGCGCACAGGACAGAATGCTTTGTCAGGAACCATCCGGGTTTTGCGCCGACAGAGCTTGCGGCGGTAATGGACAGCATAGACCTGCTTGCGCTGCCGAGCAGGTGGCGGGAGACGTTCGGACTTGCGGCATTGGAGGCGGTCAGCTATGGCGTTCCGGTTTTGCTGCCGGAATATGCGGGTGCGGCGGATATTTTTAAAGGAAACGACGCTGCCGGGCTGCTTTATGACGGCACCGTGCAGGGGCTTAAGGAAAGGCTTCGGCGGATTTATAAAAACAGGGAGCTTCTTGTGCAGGCGAACCGCGGCATTTTAAAGCTGGATTATGATTTTTCCTTTCAGCATCATGTAAGGAAAATGGCAGAGATTTATATGCACGAAACAGAACGCAGGAGCGTTATAAAAGAATAAACAAACACGGAGCGGCATATGGGACAATCGGAGCGAAAGGTAGATATTATTATACCCGTCTATAATGCCTTTGAGGATTTAAAGGCGTGCACGGAAAGTGTGAAAAAGTGGACAAATCTGGAAAAACACAGGCTGATTTTCATTGACGACAACAGTACGGACGAGCGGATCGGCGGATATTTGGAAAGCCTGAAACAGGAACATATACTGGTTTTGCGCAACCGGAGCAATCTGGGCTTTTCCAGAAATGTCAATATCGGCATGGAGCAGTCTGCTGCAAACGATGTGCTGCTGCTTAACTCTGATACGGTCGTAACAAACCACTGGCTGGAAAAGCTTGCCGCCTGCGCATACAGCAGCCGCACGACAGCGACTGTGACGCCGCTGTCCAACAATGCGACACTGTGCTCCGTTCCGGTTTTTTGCCGGGAAAATACGATTCCAGACGGATATTCGCTGGATGGCTATGCACAGCTTGTGGAAAGATGCAGCCGCAGGATATATCCTGAGATCCCTGTTGCAAACGGGTTCTGCATGTATATCAAAAGGGCGGTGATCCGCCGGATCGGGATGTTTGACGCCGAAGCGTTTGAAAAAGGCTACGGAGAGGAAAACGATTTTTGCTTTCGCGCAGCGGCAGTAGGCTGGAAGCATGTCATGTGCGACGATACGTATATTTTTCACAGCGGCACGCGTTCGTTTGACAGTCTCGAAAAAAGAAAAAACATGGAAAAGCATGAGAAAATACTTGAAGCAAGATATCCAGAGCAGATGCAGAAGGTACGCGTGCATTGCAGGGATCATCCCAATGCTGTGGTATGGGAAAACATCAGGCTGTGGACGATTTTAAGCGGGCGCAGGCAGCGGCAGGTGATTTTGTATTTATTGCAGGCGGATTTCAGAGAAGAAGCGGCTGACCATACAGGCGGCACACAGCTTCATGTCAAAGACCTGACAGAAGGGCTGCGCGGGCAGTACGATATTGTGACTGTGGCGAGAAACGGAGCCTGTTTGAATGTCACGCTGTATATGGAAGCAAAAGAGCTTGCTTTTGTATACGCAGCCGGGCAGAACCAGCAGCCGGAACAGCTATATTCGGAACCGATGGCGATGCTGTACCGCAGGATACTGGAAGCTTTTTGCCCATGCCTTGTCCATATCCACCATACAAAGGGTATGACGCTGGAGCTATTTTACGAAGCGGAAAAAAGAAACATACCCATTGCTGTGACTATACACGATTACCATTTCCTTTGCCCGAATGAAAAGCTGCTGGATCATACGATGCGTTCCTGCGACGCCTGTACGAATGAGGCGCATTGCAGGATATGCTTAAAAAAGCGGTATGGAATCGACGAAACCGTGCCGTATCTTTCGGTCTGGCGGGAAGCACATGAAAAAGCATTAAAGAAAGCGCAGCGGATCTTTGTACCGTCAGAAAGCGCCCGCGGCATTGTATTGTCACGTTATGGCGGCGTGAGGGACAAAATTAAGGTTATTGAGCATGGGACGGAGCAGGTCTATGCGCAGCGCGCGGTGATAAAAAAACAGGGACGTCCTTTCCGCGTTGCCTTTCTGGGCGGGATCAGCACGGCAAAAGGATACCGGCAGGCAGTTGCGATGATCCGAAAGAGCAGCAGAAATATTCACTGGTATCTGTTTGGAAGCTTTGAATGCCGGCAGGAGCTGCTGGAAAAGCGCGGGAATTTTACGAATGTAGGTATCTATAGGCGGGAGGAGCTGCCGCGGCTGCTGAAAACATATGACATTGATCTGGTATGTATTCTTTCGATCTGGCAGGAGACATTTTGCTATACCTTGTCGGAAGCGGCAGGCGCAGGCGTTCCGGTGCTGGTTACGAAAATCGGTGCATTGGGAGAGCGCGTCCGCAGGATGGGCTGCGGCTGGACAGTGCCTGTGCAGTCGTCTGCTGCGCAGATCCTTGCCCGCATTGAGCAAATCCGCGGCGATCCGTCGGATTATGAAAAAAAACAAAAAAATGCCAGGCGGGCGCGGCGTTTGTCGGTCGAGGAGATGTGCCGTATGTATGAAGCCGAATACCAGCCGTATCTGAGCACCAGCCAGTGCCAGAATGTACCGGATATACAAACTGGAGAGTGGCTTTTGGAAGGCTTGGACAGCACCGGGCAGGGTATCCGACTGTTGGAAGCGCAAAACAGGCTGTCGGAAATAGAAAACTCGTATACGTACCGTCTGGTGCGTAAAATAGCCAGGCTGAAGCTGCCGTTTAAAAGCAGCATCAAGACAGCCTTGCGCATGGTCTACAGGCGGATCAGAAAATAGTACCAGTACTCCATCCAGACAGAAGCAGAGTACCGGATCAGGAAAAGAGGATGGCATATGCATGTCGTAAAAGAACTATGGGAATACAGGGAGATGACGGCAAATCTCGTCAAACGGGATCTAAAGAGCAGATATAAAGGTTCTGTGCTCGGATTTTTCTGGATGTTTTTGAATCCGCTGTTGCAGCTTGCGGTATATACGGTTGTGTTTTCCACAATTATGAAAATGGGGATCGACAGGTTTTACCTGTTTATGTTCGTTGCCTTTGTGCCGTGGCTTTTTTTCAGCACCTGCCTAAGCAGTGGGACGACGGTTGTTTTTGCACAGCAGGATATCGTAAAAAAGATCTATTTTCCAAGGGAAGTTCTGCCTCTGGCATTTACGTTAAGCCAGTTTATCAACATGCTGCTGAGCTTTCTGGTGATATTTGCAGTCGTGGCAGTAAGCGGCGTGGTGATCAATCCGCTGGCGCTTTTATGGCTGGCGCCTGTAATGCTGGTTGAATTTGTGCTTGCGCTTGGAACAACGCTGCTTGTATCTGCGCTGAGTGTTTATTTTCGGGATATGGAGCATATGATGGGGATATTATCAATGGCATGGATGTATTTGACGCCTGTCATTTACCCAGTGGACATGGTGCCGGAACAATACCAGTATTTGCTGTATTTAAATCCCATGACGTCGATTACGGTCGCATACAGGGATATTTTATATTATGCTACAGCGCCGCAGGCTGAGACATTGCTGCACGCGGCTGTCTGCGCGGGAGTAGTGCTTGCCGGCGGACAGGCTGTATTTTGCCGGCTGAAACGGCATTTTGCGGAGGAATTATAATGACAGGCGACAAGTACGCAGTGGAAGTATCCAATATCACAAAAAAGTTCAGGCTGTATGACGATAAAGGCTATACGCTCAAGGAAAAGGCGCTGCATTGGGGCAGAAACCGCTATGAATACAGAGAAGTGCTGAAAGGAATCAGTTTTCAGATCAAAAAAGGTGAGGCTGTCGGCCTGATCGGGCAGAATGGCTGCGGGAAGAGCACGGTTTTAAAGCTGCTGACCAAAATAATGTATCCAGACAGCGGGACGATCTGTGTACGCGGCAGAGTTTCCAGCCTGTTGGAGCTTGGCGCAGGCTTTCACCCGGACATGAGCGGCAGGGAAAATATTTATATCAATGCGTCGATTCTTGGGCTGACCAAAAAAGAAATAGACAGGCGCATAGACAGCATCATTGCATTTTCTGAGCTGGAAGAGTTTATTGACAATCCGGTGCGGACGTATTCTTCTGGGATGTATATGCGGCTGGCGTTTTCCGTTGCGGTCAGCGTAGATGCCGACGTGCTTTTGATCGATGAGATTCTCGCGGTAGGGGATGTGAACTTTCAGGCAAAGTGCTTCCGCAAGTTGATGGAAATTAAAGGGGCGGGGACGACGATTGTGATTGTGTCACATTCGATGGATCAGGTGGAACGGATTTGTGACCGAAGCTTTTGGATACAAGATGGACAGGTGAAGCAGGTTGGAAGCCCGTTTGATGTCCATCGCAATTATCTGGATGCAATGAGTATGAAAAGAAAGCAGCGGTCTGTGGATCAGGCAGTTTCTGACGACAGCCAGGCGAAACCTGACGATGCGGTCAGTTTTGTGTCGGCAAAACTGCGAAATAAAGGTCAAAGCATAGAGAGTGTTTTTCGGCTTGGGGAAATGCTGGTGCTGGAAATCGAGATGGATAGCGTTCAAAATATCGAGGAACATTCAGAATGCGGACTGATCGAAATTAACCTTGTGCGTGCCGACGGGCTGTTCTGCTATGGCTGCGCGGCGCCGCTGCATCAGGCAAAGCCTGTGCGTGCCAAAGATTCGCAGCAGGCAGAAAAAATGAATATCCGGCTTGTATATCCGCATATGAACCTTTTGCCCGGCTGGTATCATTTTGACCTGCATATCGCGGACAAAGAGGGAGGCACCATCTATTTTGGAGGAAATATTGCAGAGTTTGAAATCGAGGCAGACAGCCCGCAGCGGGGACTTTTTTACCTCGAACACGAATGGACGAAAGGATAAATTGCCATGTACTGTTTGGAAAAAGCAGGGCAGAAGTACAGAAATGATCCGTGGAAAAGACCGTATCCAGACAGGATCGCGCAGCTTAAGGATGCGAAAAGATACGGAAGAAAAACGGCGGCGTTTTTATATCCGCAGTTTGACAGCAGCACGTTTCGCTATCGCGGATACAATATGGCAGAGACGCTGGAGTACAGCTTATGGTGGAGCGGCGCGTACTTTGAATCTGGCGAGCTGGAAAAACTGTATCAGGAGCTTGGAGCTATCGACGTGCTGGTTGTAATACGGTGTGCATGGGACAGCAGGCTGGACGCATTTTTAAAAGCAGCAAAAGCAAAAAACATCCGGCTTTGTTATGATGTGGACGATTTGATTTATCATCCCAAATATATGCCAAGCGTGATTTGTGCGCTTGGGCTTTCACAGGAGCCAGAATGGAACTTCTGGTTCGGACTGACACAGCGCAACTATATGGCGGCGCAGCTATGCGATGCATGTATTACGACAAACGGATATCTGGCAAAGTTTTTGGAGGCAGATTTTGAAAAGCCATGTTATGTGATTCCTAATTTTCTGAACTGGATACAGGAGGAGGTATCACAGTCGTGGTATCAGCAAAAATGCCGGATGGAATCACAAAAGCCTTTTGAAATCGGCTATTTCAGCGGTTCGCCGACACATGTCAAAGATTTTATGGTGGTGATGCCGGAATTGGAGTCGTTTTTAAACAAACACGAAAATACGGTATTGAAAATTGTTGGATGTATGGAGCTGCCAGAAGCGTATGCGTATCTGGTGCACAGCCAAAAGATCTGTTTTGTGCCGTTTCAGACAATGGAGGGTCTGCAATACGAGCAGGCAAAGACGGATGTCAACATCGTACCATTGGTCAACAATGACTTTTCCAACTGCAAGTCGGAGCTGAAATATTTTGAAAGCGCAATCGTAGGTACAGTTACCTGTGCTACCCCAAACTATACATACGCGGGTGCGATTACACATGGAGAAAATGGCTATCTGTGCAGACAAGGAGAATGGCTGCCGGTATTTGAAAAACTGTATGAAACAGGCGTGCCGAAAGAACAGCAGAGTGTCATTCGAAAACGGGCGCTTGCACAGTTTTCTTACCGAAACCAGATAAAAACGGTACAGCAGGTATTAGAAGCGGTTATGGAACAGATTGCGGTGCAAAGTGTGTGACGGGTGGATCGTTTGTGGTATGTACAATTTAGAAAGGTCGGTAAAATGAGTCATCACGAAAATAATTATTATAACCAGACTTATTATCAGACGCACTGCGGTGAGGAATATGAGCGGGGCAACGGATGGGAAGAGGTATTTGCGTGCTATGCGCAGCGAATTATCCGTGAAATCTGCCCGCACAGCGTATTGGATGTAGGATGTGCAAAAGGGTTTCTGGTCGAAGCGCTGCGCGATCAGGGTACAGAAGCATTTGGAATCGATATTTCCGAATATGCCGTTGCGTCTGTGCGTGAGGATATTCGTCCCTTCTGCAAAGTGCAGTCTGTGCTGCATCCAATCGAAGGACACTATGATTTGCTGACTTGCATTGAAGTGCTAGAGCACCTGGATCAGGCAGAGATTGCGCTGGCAATACAGCATCTGTGTGCTGCGTCTGATGATATTTTGCTTTCCTCTACGCCGTTTGACTATGACGAGGAGTCGCACGTATCTGTCCATACGCCGGCATATTGGGCGGAGCAGTTTGCTTATCATGGATTTTATCATGACGTGCAGTACGATTGTTCTTATATCAGCATTCAGGCGATGCGTTTTAGGCGGGTGCAAAAGAGCAGTGCAGACCTGATACGCGATTATGAAAACGAGCTGTTTCAAAAGCACCAGGAGCTGGTCGCGGCAAGGCAGCGTTATAAGACAGCGCAGGAAAATGTACACATTTATCAAGAGGCTTATCAAAAGCATGTAGACCTGATTAACCAGGAATTAAATCCAAAGATTGCAGATTTGCAGCAAAGTCTGCAATCGCGCCTACAAAAAATGCAGAAAGAAAAAGATGAGGCAGCCCAAAAAGCGCTGGAGGACCTGAAACATCAAATGGAAAATCGCTGCCACCAAAAAATTGAAGAGGAGATCAAAAAAAGAAAAGTCCTGGAAGAGCAGTATTATCAAAAAGAAGAAATATGTGAACAGCTAAACAACTGCCGAATTGAACTGCAACAGGCACAGACGACGATAGCTCTTTTACAAAAGCGTATGGAACACGGAAACCATACGAATGGCAAGCGCCTGCGAGCACTTAAAACAAGGTGCATGGACAGGCTGTTTGAACGAAAGCTGCTGCGAAAAGAGCTGTCCTACTGGGCGCCGGTATTTGATGCGAGGTATTATGCACAGTGCAACGAAGATATCAGGGAACTGGTCGGAGTGGAGGAACAGGCACTGCTTCGGCATTTTATCCGGTTTGGAATGCGCGAGGGACGCAGGGCGAACGCGGAGTTTGATATTGATGTGTATATGCGGTGCAATCCAGATGTTGCAGATCGGTGGAAATTTGATAAACGGGCTTGCTGTTTGCATTATTTGTCGGATGGGCGGGTGGAGGGGAGACGTGCCAGGTGAAAAGATTTATATATATAAAAAGAAAAATAGTATCAGATAATTTTTTGTATTTTGTCGCTCTTTTTTTGCTGTTAGCATTTAGAAGTCCGATGGATCTAATTACGCCTTACTTATGGGCGGAAGATGGAACAGTATTAATTCGGGAGTCTGTTTATGAGGGGCTCAGTATTATTGCAAAACAGGGAAATGGTGCCTATTGGGTGATACAAAGGATATTTGGTTTGGTTTGCTATTGGCTCGTTAAGCCTTTTGGAAGCATAGAAGCATTGCCTTATATCATGCAGGTTTTGTCGAAATCGTTGAATGTTTTGAGTGTTATGTATTTTATGAGTGATCGATTTTCGTGGCTTGTTTCGGAAAAAAAGTATCGCTTTGGGATCTGTGCGGGAATTATTCTATTAATGTCACAATATGCGAATGATACGTTGACTTGTGACACGTCATTACCGTTTGGGCTGTTTTTTGGAGTGTTTTTAATTGGATTAGATTTGCTTTGTGAACATAAATATGAGTTTATCAGTACAATGCAAACTGTTTTTTTGACCTTGATGGCATTATCCATTGCCAGTGCACCGTGTATAGGAGTGCTTGTTGGAGTAATTGCCATACAGTGGATTTTTTATCACAGAAAAGACAGATTGAAAAAAAAGACGTGGTTTTCATTTGGGATAAAGATTTGTTTTGTTTGGAGTGCAGTTGCTATTCAGACATATTGTGTCCTTATGAGCGAAAGAAGTGGCAGTGAATGGGATCTTTTTCACAGGCTGTTGCTGAACACAAAAAGCTTTATGTTTTTTCCGTATTGGAATCAGTTTCATTCCTGGACGGCTTTTTTTTGTGGACTGTCGATATGGGCAGTAATTTTGTATATGGGCAGAATTTCCTGGAAGGTAGTTATGTATAGTGGAGGCTTTAGCTATTTGTATATGCTGTATTGTTCGATGGCGGATCAGGCAGAAAATGCATTTGCGGGAACGATGGTTGCCAGATATGTATTTACCTGCTTTCAAATAGCTGCATTTATGCTTGGCATAGCCATTATATATTTATTATCGCAAAAAAGTAAATTAAAAAAATATATGGCATATTCCATTGGAATGAGTTTGGCAATTCTTGCTTTGCGTACCTATGACATCCCGGTTTTAGATGCGCAGATTGCAGACTCCTATAAAATATACAGTGGTCTTTTTGATGAAAAAGGAAAAGATCGTGTGTGGATACCGATTGGGCCATATAGACCGTGGAAATTTGATATACCGGCAGAGATAAGTATGCAGCCTATGAAATCAGATTTAGAGTTTGGAGTAGAAAGACTGGACAATAAGCTGACAGGAACGGAAGAATTTGGTTGTTTGAGTGATAATTCTAATTGGGAAATTAGCGGATGGGCAACAACATCTACAAAGAATCAAGTTTTTAAAAGGCTGCTTATAAAAAATAAGAGCTATTATATTGCAACGACTGAGCTTACAATACGGGAGATTTTTCAAGATGAACAAAGAACACATAATGGATTTCGATTTACTGTGACGAATGACGCAACATTGTGTTTTAAAGATGGTACTACAAAACTAGAGATAGTTGGGCAAACAGAAGATGGGGTATGGCATAGCGGCATATTGGACATTCCGACCATACTTCCCAAGTAAACAGATGGAGAACATGATGAGAAAAAAATCGGTAAGCATAGTACTTCTGGCATATAACGAGGAAAAAAATTTAAAGATCATACTTCCTAGAGTAAATAAAATAGTATCTGATATGGGGATCGAATATGAAATTCTAATTATTGATTCAGAAAAATCCACAGATCATACAAAAAAAGTGGCAGAAGCAAATAATGCCAGATATATGATACAAGAAGAACCATACTACGGAGGAGCTTTCCGAACAGGAATAAAATATGCATCTAAAGAGCGGCTGCTGGTATTGGACGCAGATGGATCACATAATCCAAAAGATATTCCTGCGATTTATAAGAAATTTGAAAAAGGTTACGACCTGGTAATTGGATCAAGATACACAAAAGGTGGTAAATCAAATGATAGGAAATTGTCGTTTCTTATGTCAAAGCTATTAAATATGACTATGCGCATTGCAATAGGTGTAAAGGCAAAGGATATTTCTACAAGTTTTCGATTATATGATATGAAGCAGATTAAAGAAGTTACGCTGGTCAGAAATAACTACGATGTATTGCAGGAAGTCATTCTGAAAATGAAGATCAATAAAAGAAAGAAACGACAGACTTTTCTAATCGGCGAAATTCCTATTATATTTCAAAAAAGAGTATATGGGGATTCTAAGAGGAAGTTATGGAAGTTTATAAAAGGATATGTGTATACGGCTGTTATGTTATTTTATATGAACGTAAAATCAATTTTTGAAAAGAATAAATATAAATAGAACAGGAGTAAAAATTATGGAAAAAAAACATGCGCTTATAACAGGTATTACAGGACAGGATGGTTCTTATCTCGCAGAGCTGTTGTTGGAAAAAGGATATGAGGTTTTTGGCATTATGCGTCGTAAAAGTGTTGTGAATTATGGAAATGTGGAACACATCAAAGATAAAATACATTTTATTTATGCCGATATGACGGATATTGTATCTCTTCAAAATGCAATGCAGATTTCTCAAGCAGATGAAGTATATAATCTGGCTGCACAGTCTTTTGTCGGGACAAGCTGGGAACAGCCTTTGGCCACTGCGGAAATTGACGCTATAGGTGTTACTAATATGCTGGAAGCTGTGAAAGCAGTAAAACCATCTGCACATTTCTATCAAGCAGCAACTTCTGAAATGTTTGGAAAGGTGCAGGAAATGCCTCAAACTGAGAAAACACCATTTTACCCAAGAAGTCCTTATGGAGTAACAAAGTTATATGCATTTTGGATTACAAAAAATTATCGGGAAAGCTTTCATATGTTTGCCTGTAACGGGATTTTATTTAATCATGAAAGCGAACGCAGAGGATTGGAATTTGTTACACGAAAAATTACGAACGCGGCTGCAAGAATTAAGTATGGATTACAGGACTGCATAGAATTAGGCAATTTGGATGCAAAGCGAGATTGGGGATATGCGAAAGACTATGTATATGCGATGTGGCTGATGCTGCAAAATGAAAAACCTGAAGACTACGTAATTGCTACAAATGAGACAAGAACGGTTCGTGAATTTGTAATAGAATCTTTTAAACATATAGGAATTGAATTAATGTGGGAAGGTACAGGAATAAATGAAGTTGGAAAAGATAAAGAGACAGGTAAAATTCTTGTAAAAGTGAATCCAAAATTTTTTAGACCGGCAGAAGTTGAAATATTGTTGGGCAATCCTGCAAAAGCAGAAAAAGAATTGGGTTGGAGACGTCAAGTTTGCTTTTCGGAATTAGTAGAGCGTATGATAAAAAATGATTTGGAAATTGTAGAAAAGGAGATAAAAGCAGGGAATGTATGACTTCCAAAACTCAATTAGAAGCAAGATTATCTGTCTATTTTATTTATACGGTATTATTTACATTATTTCTTTTTAAAATGTTTTTCTATGCCAATGAAATCAAAGATTATCCTGATCAGACAGCGCAATTATCATATGTGGTATATATGCAGGAACATCCGTCTAAAATGGTTCCAGAGTTTGAACAGATAAAAATGGTTGCGCAAAAAGACAAGCCTGATGGAGCTGATATTGAACATACAGAACTAAAAAAAGAAACGCAGACCTGCTATTTAGGGCATCCGCCGCTTTACTATAAGCTGCTGCAAATTTGTAATGTGATAAATATAGAGCAAGGAAAAATTTATGCACATATTTCTAAAATCTATGATATCAATATCTGTTTGACGGCATTTACAATGATTATGATATTAAATTTTGGTTTTCAAAGATTATTGAAAACACAGGTGCATTGGAGCATTCACTTTATGTATGCGACAATATGTACCTGCCTGCCTTTGTACGGATATGTCGGCAGCGGAATCAACAATGATAATTTATGTAATTTAGGAATGGCGGTTTTTCTTGTTGGTATAAGCTGCTATCTTGAACAGGGACGCTGTTATAAAGCTTACTGGCTTGCCGGAATTGGCATCTTGCTTTGCTTTTTGTCAAAACTGACATCCGGGCTGATTGTACTTGTGGTATGTATCGTACTTGGACTGCTGGAATTTTGGAAAAATAAAAATCTGCAAATAGTATGCAACAAATTTTTTGTATCGACACTTCCGTTATATTTGGCAACAGGCAGCTATTTTATCGCATTGTACGTAAGATATGGAACGGTTCAGCCAAAATACAGCAGGATAGCTTCAGCAGAAGAATTTAAGAATAGTTCTTTTTACGTAGAAGAAGCACTGCGGACGAAGTTAAGCTTTTGGGAGGATAGCGTTCATTTTTTTAAAGGGTTAATAAATACCTGGGTAAGTACATATTCAGAAGATTATATGGTGACGAGGTCGGGATGGCTGGCTGTGCCATTTCTGCTTGTTTTACTATTGTTTTTTGCCCAGGGTGTATTTGGATTTTATTCGATTGTTAAAAAACAAAATCTGACAATTACAGTAATGCCGTTTTTATTTGTGGTTGCCTGTAGTATTACGATAGCGGTACAGTTTGCATCACATCGAAGTTCCTATTTGGCAAGTGGATATTTGGGCGGCTATCAGGCAAGGTATTATATGCCTTGTCTGCCTGCGGTAGCATTTGGGGCTTGCAGCTTTGTGCAGCGCTTTTATCGGGAACAGAGAAAAAACTGGATGATTTTCTTTGGATTATGGATGATATATGCGGACTTTTTTTATTTTGTGGTCAGCTATTATCGTCTGTCTGTATAGCACAGGCGAGGGATATAAATAAGATGAAAAAAAGTATGATAGAAAAAAGCAGTATCTTTCTGTCTTTGCTGTTGGTTTTTGTTTTGGGAACGCTGTTTACAGTTGAGCATAGCGGAGGGATGAAAAAAATAAATGCTGCGGTTGTACGTTTTTGTAAGGAATGTGCTGGATATACGCAGAGAATACATACAGTTGATACAAAAGAAGAGGATTTGCAGGTGCTTCCGCTCTTGGGAACAGGTATTTTGGAACAGACGATTTTTTTCGGTGAGGAAATACAGGAGCAGAAGCAACTAATGCTTGGTATCAAAATGGCGACTTATGCCAGGAAAAATAATGGAATACTTTATGTAGAACTGGAGCAGGGGGAACAAAGGCAGTGTTACCAGATGGGACTGGAGCAGGTTCAGGATCATGAAGAGATGCAGCTGCTGTTTTATACAGGACAGTTTCAGGCAGGTGAGGTGTTGGTTAGGATTTATGCACCGGAAAGTACAGGGGAAAACTGTGTGGCAGTGTATGCGGTTGGAAATACAAAGGTATACTGTCCGCTTGTGGTAAACGGAGAGGAGACATCTAAAAATGCGGTTATTAACAGCTATATACCGTCTAAATATGCGCATAGTGATTTTGTACTGAGGAGGAAAGAGTGAGATTAATGGAACAAAACCAGGAAATTGTCAGTCAGAGAAAAAGCAGAGCAGATTGTTATCCAATCGTATTGTTTTTTATAGTTGTTGCTGGCAGGACTTTTTTTACAGCAAGGATTTTTATGGCGACCGCAGTTACCGGGGCAGATGAAATCGGAACGATTGCGTCTGCCGCATATTTTGCTGGGTATCAATGGACGGATGTGATATCAGATACTTTATACTATGGATTTGGCTATTCGATGCTGGCAGCACCTGTTTTTAGGCTGTTTGAGAATCCTGCGGTGATTCACCAGGCGCTGCTGTTTGTAAATAACCTGCTGATTGGGTTATGTGGTGTATTTGCATATAAAATACTTACCAGCTATTTCGGGATTAGGAACCGGAAATCGGCGGTATTGATATCGGCAGTGATGGTTTTGTTTTTTCCTCTCAGCTTTAACGGCAATTTATTTATGAATGAAACGATGCTGTCTTTGCTTGTACTGCTTGTGCTTTTTTTGATGCTGCGGCTGAACAGAATGGAACAGGGATGGAGAAAAAACGGATCTACGATTTTGCTCGGTGTAGTATTGTGCTACAGCCTTTTGGTGCACACGAGGTCTTTGGTATTGATTGCTGTTACGGTTTTGGTGATCATCTGTATGTATTTTGTTACCGGGCGATGCATGGTGAATGCTTTTATATTTATCCCTCTTCTTACTGCTGGTGCAGCTTTTTCTCAAGCATGTGTAAAAGCAGTACAGAAGGGGCTGTGGCTGGTGGAAACAGGAAAGAGCAGTGATCTTGCAAATTCAACGGGATATCTTACGTCAAGTATACTGGATAATTTACAAAAACTGTTTTCTTATGAGGGAATGAAGCTGTATTTGATGGAAATTTTAGGGCAGATTTATACAATGACAGTTCTTACCTATGGGGTCAATATAATTGCGGTTGTTGGAATGGCGCTGTTTCTACATTCGTATAGCCCCAAAAGGATCATTGCTGGGGTAAGCATAAAGGGAAATGATAAACGCTTGCAAAAAGATAGATACATATATTTAACAGCAAGAAATACAAGTATTATGACAGCCGTGCTTTTTAGCGTGATGGGAGTAGTCATAACGATGGCGGCGTCATCGCTGGCAGCATTAGATGTGGTAGAACGGCAGATGGGAGCAGGGACAGCGAGCAAGTGGTTTTTATACAGCAGATACTGGTCGATTTATATGCTGCCGGTCATTCTTTTGGGAGGATATTTTTTATATTGCTGCCGCGGGTTTGCAGCAAGGCTGTTTTTTGACTGCTTTTTTCTTATGCTTGGAATTGCTTTTTTGTTTAGCGGATATATAGGGTATCGTTTTTGTGGACAAGAGAACAAAGCAACAGGGGTCTTTTATCCGTTTTTGTCTATTGGATTTTGGAATTACAATGATACGATTTCGTCTGTTTCCTTTTTTAAAATTACGCTGCTTGTGACAGCGGTATTTTTTATATTTTTTCTTCTGGTTTATCAGAACAAGCTGAATCTGGCATTTGCCGGGTTATGTGCGCTTTTGGCTGTGAATTATGTGTATGGTACCTGTCAGGTTACGCTGCGAATATCCAAAACGCTTTCTGGACAGTTTGCAGAAGTAGGAAAGCTGGTGAGGGACAGCGGATACAATTCAGAGTTTATTTATACAAACGGCACATATTCTCCTTTTAAGCTGTGGCTGCAAGATCTGTTTCCGCATCAGAGGGTAGTTTACGATATTGCTGAAAGTGAGGGAAAAGAGGCAATAGCAGTTACTGACCAGGTAAGCGAAGAATTTTTTGATGGCGAGTGGAGCGTTGTACATGAGGATCATGAAGGCGAATTGTTGTATGAGGATTTGTATGTATTTGCAAGGGGAATGGAGTTGACAGACCGTCTTGCAGAGCTTGGATACATGGTTCGTGATCCAGATTTGCAGGAGCTGACCGGATATTATATCATGCCGTTTGCAGATGAGGCAGATGAACAGGAAGCTCTTGGAGGAATATTAAATGGAAGTGTGGAGCAGTATTTTATAGTTACTGACCCGATGGCAGACTCTGATTTTCGAATCGAACTGTTTATGGCTACTTATATGAGACAAAATCAGGGAATATTAAGGCTTGAGATTGTGCAGGATGCAAAAGTACTGTCTTTTGATATTGACAAGTCTGTTATTAAGGATAATGCTTGGTTTGGTGTAGATGTCTGTGGGCATGGGTTGCGGGCAGGTGAAGCAGTTGTCAGGATCACAGATCCTGACAATGACAGTGAGCAGTGTGTCACAGTATATACCGTTGATACAGATCAGTTAGGGGATTTGTATTTTCAGGGAATGAAAAGCAGCCGGAAACTGAATATGCGAGTGAAAAAATTAATAGCAGATACCAAAGAAGAGGAACTATCAGGAGGAGCACAATGAAGCTGATTATCCAAATACCATGCTACAACGAGGCACAAACACTGGAAGTAGCACTAAACGACCTGCCAAGGCAGATC
>Ga0137308_101514_pt1 | contig 21916 bp, 15 predicted proteins | sample Inofrocosms_June_FD_97181 | JGI IMG/M metagenome (GOLD analysis project Ga0137308, IMG submission 97181) | Mouse cecal microbial communities from Vienna, Austria - N-Acetylneuraminic and N-Acetylglucosamine D2O microcosms_June | ecosystem: Host-associated > Mammals > Digestive system > Large... | reverse complement strand
ATATGGTAAAACTTTCAGAAAAGACAGCAGGATTGCTACTATTATACATATCTTTATATCCATTCCAATGGCTCTCCAAAACTGGACAATAAAACCAATGGCATATATTGAACTAATTATAAGGTAGACTTTTCGAGTGCGATTAAGATAAATCATACATAGAAACAAAATTGGATAAATCCACGCAAAAATCGGAATACACCATTCTCCGTTGGACATTACATAGATTAAAAAAGTTAAGATTATGAAAACTGCAAATCGGTTATTTTTCAAAAAATTTTTCATTGCTAAACTCCTTACTTACATTCTTTTTTACCTCTAACAGGGGGAAGTATGCCCTAAGCTGGGAAAATTCTTCAGAAATAATACCCCAAAATATCCGGAACAGCAGTCAGCCGATGGAAGCAGGGGACATTGAATCCCCATACCGGACGCGACTTTGTTCAATTCGGAAAAACCGAAAGTGTGCTGAATAAGGGGGCAAAAAAGATTGCCCTCTTATTCAACCCACCTCCGGTTCTTTCCATAGAAATAATGCCGATATCGGCATTATCGCCCAGCGCTTACCATAAATACGGATGATCTCATTTTCATCCAGAGTTGTATCTGTAGAGATAAGGCACAAGTATTCCTTTTTCTTATTCCGATTACGGACATATACAACTTTAGCCGGAATGGCTTCTCCATCTTTTACAACATCAACTATCACAGAAAGAAGGTATTTGGAACGGCCACGTCTCTTTTTATTCTGGTTATAGATTGTAATAAGGGACATATCTTCACCATTGTACCGAAAGAACATTTTTGGAGTCTTTTTCACCATGCCAATGACATCATAGCCGATCGATCTTACAGCATGGAGCGTACTTGGGGAAGAAAACCAACTGTCAAAAAGAACGTATTTGGCTGGAATATCAGCTTTTTTAGCGGCTTTTAAGAGTCCAAGCATCGCCTGCGTCCCTTTTTGCATGGAAAGCAGTCTTCTTTTGTATCCGACAGTCCGTTTATCAACCTCCGCAGCTTCGTTGACCCTGTTCTTTTTATTTTCAGATGAGAGAAGAACGTTATTGACAGGAAGAAATGTGCTTCCATCTGACCATCCAAGTGTAAGCATACGAAATCCGAAACGGTATCTGTGATTAGCGTGATCATAAACCTTTGCAAGAAGTTCTACTTTCCTGGAACGGTTGCGTTCAAACATGGAATCATCAATGACCAATACATTTGCACGGTTCTCTGAATCCAAAGGCGCAATAGCATCCTTGATGATCCGGGAAGCTAACAGGGTCGTAAAGCGGATCCAGTTGATCTGGACCATCTTCATGAACCGGTACACAGTATCCTTTGCAAACCCAGGAGGATTTTTCCCGGTAATCAGACTCATGTACATACTTCTGTTAGAAAAAATCAGCAAAAAGAGATACTGGAAAACCTCAACAACAGGAATCCCTTTTTTCTTATAGGCGTTAGATGCCTTCAATGCTGAAGAAATATGGAACCTTGTCAAAAATCTTTTGATAGATTTCGAAATCTGCTTATCATTCTGGTTTGCTTGTGTTATACTTTTATTCATAGCATGAGCCTCCGGTTTTAATTGTTTTTTGACAACTCAATTATACCAAACCAGACGGTTTCATGCTATTTTATTGCCAGTTTTTATTGAATTTTCAAGGTGCATCTGTGCTTATTCAAGTGCGAAGTTTGAGACACTGATCCATATTGCCATTATATCAATTCCATGCTACAATACTGTTGTTTCACTTATCTGATGGGGGATGAACATGGGAATATCACAGGAATGGTACATGCAAGAAGTTGCGGACAGCGAGGAAGAAAAGTTCCACCGTCCGCTGAACGAGGAACAGCTCTTTTTCCACGCTGTCAGTTCAGGAGACATTGACTTTGTACGAGAAAACTGTAAGCAGAAGAAATTTGCCGAAACCAACGGTGTGGGTATGCTTTCCCATGATCCCGTGACCAATCTGAAATACCATTTTGTGATCACGACGGCATTTATAACAAGGCTCTGTATCGAATCCGGCATGGAAACGGAACAGGCTTTCCGGCTCAGTGACTTTTATATTCTCAGGCTTGACAATCTCCATACATGTCAGGCAGTTATCAGCCTTCACGACCACATGGTTCTGGACTTTACCGGGAAAATGCGGATCATAGCAAGAAGTCCGGGAATGTCCAAACCCGTAACCGTCTGCATTGATTACATTTACGCCCATATCAAGGAGCGGATCACAATTGAAAATCTGGCCCAATATACCGGATTATCCGTAAGTTACCTGTCGCGCCTCTTCAAAAAGGAAACCGGAGTCTCCGTAAGCGACTATGTCCGTGAGAAAAAGATCGAGAAGGCGCAGCATCTCTTAAAATTTTGTGATTACAGTCTGGTTGAGATCGCAAATTACCTTTCCTTTTCTTCGCAAAGCCATTTTATACAATTGTTCAAGGATTTTACAGGAATGACACCCAAGAAATACCGCGATCTGTATTCCTCTTCCAACTGGGATGTGACAGGTTTGAAAAAGCGGGATACTGTCTGAAGAGCTGTTCGGAACTCACCTGTCAGTCTGTTCCATTATTTCCGGGCAGCTCCCATACAGAGACAGTATCCCCTCCGCTTCAGACAGTCAGCCTGCTTATCAGCGCAAGGATCCGGCCCGCACAGCTCCGGATCGTTTCCTCTGAGAGTTTTCCCTGGGCGTACGCCCTTCGGATATCTTCCTCGTCATTATCATTTCCCGGCATGATGATATCATTCCCGGCAGCTGCACACTTCCAGGGCACACTGCCATCCTCAGGAACCGTGGTGTTCCAGTCAGACATGATCACACCGCCAAATCCCCACTCCCCACGGACAACTGCTGTACACAGATCCCGGCTGTTTGCCGCATGAATGCCGTTAATGCGGTTATAGGAAGTCATAATTGCCGCCGGAGCGCTTTTCTTTACCGCGATCTCAAATCCCCGGAAATAGATCTCTCTGAGCGCCCGCTGGGAAACACACGCATCCACTCCCATCCGGTTATCCTCCTGATTATTGCAGGCAAAGTGCTTGATCGTCACACCATGTCTGCCGTCACCCTGCACGCCCTCTGTTACGGCTGCAGCCATCATTCCTGACAGCAGCGGGTCTTCGGAATAATACTCAAAATTGCGTCCGCACAATGGATTTCTCTGAATGTTCATGCCTGGCGCCAGCCACAGGTCAACATGAAATTCCTCCATCTCAACCGCTATGGCTTCCCCGAACTTCCGCATCAGCTTCAGATCCCATGTCTGAGCCAGTGCTGCACCGACCGGAAATGCCGTACAATACTGATAATAAATATCCGCATCCTCATGGGCTGCCTTATCCTCCAGGAAACCATTCTCCAACGAGCCCAGAACGCCCACACCGTACACCCTATCCGTCCGCCTGTCTACCTCATAGCTTTGGCGTAAACGCAGCCCCGCAGGACCGTCCGCCATGATCAGCGAACGTTTGCCATATCTTTCTTCCAGGGCCTGTGATGTCTCCCCGGCAGATCCGGGCACACGGGTTCCGGCAGAACCAAGGGTGCTTGCGCCCCTGGTGATATTCCCATACAGGAGAGGTATCAGCTCCTCCACAGACTGCTCTCCGGCAGGCAATATCTCCGGGGATCTTTTTTCTTCCGCCCACGGCGTAAAGTTTATTTCCGGAAGCATTTGCTCCCTTGCCTCCGCAAGCCACTTACGAGCCTTTATCACGTTACCCCCGGCAGTGCTCAGGTCTTCAAACATTGCCTCTTTAGGGCATACCTCATTTGTCTGTTCCAATACCGCCGGCTCTGAAACCGTAAGCAGCGCTTCCAGCCTTAGAGATACGCTGCTGTTCCCGATCCATACGCCATAGCTTCCGTCCTCAATGACCCACGCCTGCAGCTGCTCCGAAAAGCTGGCAAGCTGTTTTTGTTCTATAATGACCTTAAGCTCCTGCACATCTCCGGGCTGCAGAAGCTCTGTCTTTGCGAAGCCGGCAAGCCGCCGGTATTCCTTCTCCAGGCCTGTCTGGGGAGGGGTCACATATACCTGTACCACTTCCCTGCCGGGATAATGCTTCCCCGCATTTCTCACGGCAACAGCCACTTCTATGCCTTCCCCCGTTATCCGGAGTCCTTCATACTCTATGGAAAGATCGGTATAGGACAATCCATAGCCGAAGGGAAACAGCGGCTGTATATCAAAGCTGTCAAAATACCGGTATCCCACATAAATGCCTTCCCTGTATTCCTCCTTTTCCAGATCTCCGTTCAAATAACCGAAATTCCCGGCGGAGGGATAATCCTCATAACGCCTTGCCCATGTTGAGGTCAGCCTTCCCCCCGGGGCCGCCTTTCCAGACAGAACATCCGCTACAGCATGACCACCCTCCTGTCCGGGCAGTGAAATATGTAAAATTGCCCTGATATTTTCCGTTTTCTCCAGAACGTCGGTCAGTTCGATGGGAGCTCCCGTATTCAGTATGAGCACAACAGGCATATTGGCCTGATCCAGATATCGGATATCCTCCCGCTCCTTTGGGCTTAAGTAATAATCTCCTTCTGTCCTGCGGCGATCCTTACCCTCCCCGGAAATGCGGCTGATCACATAGATCGCCGCTGAGGCCCCCTCCAGATCCCCTGCTGTGATCCCCCGGCCCTCCGGCAGCGAAAACGGGTTTGCCGCATAGGCGTCAAAGGGATTGTCCACATGCTTCACATCCTCCAACACTCTCGCCTTCCATGCAGCCCTTGCGGCTTCATAACGCTCCCGGTAATCCCTCAGCCAGTCCTTACTCGTAACGGATATGCCGGCGTCTTTCAAACCTCTGTATATAGAAATACTCCCCCTGTTGTTGACGTCTCCCGAGCCGATACCTCCCTTTACCGTCTGGTCCGCACCGCCGCCAAAGAGCGCCACCGGTGCGGACATTGGAAGCGGAAGAATACCCTCGTTCCTCAGCAAAACAATCCCTTCCACAGCGGCCTCCCTGGCCAGCCTGCCATGGGCAAGCTCCCTTTCGGAGGGCTGCTGTGACAGTGTTCCGCTGTGAATCTCATTTAATCTAACCATACTTCTTCTCCGTTTCAGGCAATTCCGCCGCAAAGTCAGGTATAGCGCTCTTTATCCCTTGACACCGCCAAGCGTTACACCTGCGATAATGTATTTTGAAAGGATCAGATACACAATAATGATGGGGACGATGGCCACCAGGATCATCATGTACATCTTACCCATATCCTGGTTCATATAATCGGCTCCTCGCAGAAGCGCTATCAGGATCGGCACTGTCATCTTATCCTTTGACTGGATGACCAGCGCGGGAACGAAATAATTGTTCCATGAGCCTACGAAGGTAAAGATCGCCTGTACCGCCATGGCCGGTTTCATAATAGGGAGGACGATCTGATTAAATGTCCGGAATTCCCGTGAACCGTCGATCCTTGCCGCCTCAACCAGTGAAAGAGGAAGGGATGACTCCAGATAGCTGTACATAAAGTAGAATACAGCCGGTGAGGCGATGGACGGTATGATCATCGGAAGCAGGGAATCATACATCCCCATCTTCGTGATCAGGCGCAGAAAACCCATTGCCGTAACCTGAGTCGGCATTACAAGGATCGCCATGATGAATGTAAAGGCCACCTTCTTCAGCTTAAAATCATAAGCATAAAGCCCATATGCGGTCAATGCGGAAAAGTAAGTACAGATTGCCGCCGAGCTGCCGGAAACGATCAGACTGTTGAGAATCCCCCGCATCATGGGAAAGGTTCCGTCATTGGCCACACTTTTCAGATTAGCGAAGAAATACTTTCCCGGCAGTGCCGTAAACCCTTTCATCAGGTCTGCATGGGAACGCGATGCGTTTACAAACAGGATATAGAAGAAAAAGAGACACAAAAATGACAGGAAAACAAGTAATATATGTGCAAAAACAGTGCGCAGTTTATTCAAAGGATCAGATTTCATCAGATTATCTCCTTCCCGCTTTTTTATTCTTTCTTGCAGCTGCCCTGGAACCATCCGGATCATTGTCATTGGTTATGCGGTATACGAAAAAGCATAAGATACCGCTGACAATGAACAGGTATACGGACAAAGCGCCAGCCATTCCATAGTTATTGCTCTTTAAGTGACTGTTCAGGAACATGATCAGCGTCATGGACGTACGGTCAGGACTTCCCTGCCCGTTGGTCAGGATCTGAGGCACATCGAACATCTGAAGGCCTCCGATGATGGATGTGATCAATGTGTAGGTGAGGATCGGGCGGATCAGCGGAAGCGTGATACGGTAAAATCTCTGCATACTGTTACAGCCGTCTATTTCCGATGCCTCAAAAATGTCGGGACTGATACCCATGATCGCCGCCATCAGCATGATCGTTGTATTACCAAACCACATCAGGAAATTCATCACTCCGATCAGAGACCTGGTTCCAAGGGCAGTACCCATAAAATCGATGGGACTGTCCGTTATCCCTGCCGACAACAGTATGGAGTTGATCGGCCCCTTGTTGGAAAACAATGTAAAGAACAGCATTGCAAATGCGGACGCCATGATCAGATTCGGCAGATAAATGACTACCTTGAAGAACTGCTGGCCGCGGATCTTCAGCCGCACATCCACGAACCATGACGCAAGAAGCAGTGCTATCACGATCTGCGGAATGAAACCAATGATCCACAGGAGCACTGTGTTTGCCCCGTATCTCAGCATATCCGACTGCAGCAGGCTGGCAAAATTCTTCATTCCGACAAAATTGGGGCCGATCTCCTTTATCCCGGAACGATAATATTCATAAAAGCTGTATCTGATCGTATCTGCCAGCGGAATTAACGAGAAAATGAAAAAACTCACAAAGAACGGAAGGATAAAAATATATCCCCACTTCGAATAATCGATCTTTTTACGTTTTGGTCTCATTGCTGTCACTCCCTCCTTTTCATACTGCGGCGCCTTTGTCGGCGCCGCAGCGGATGATCTTTATTGCGGCCACTGGATCTCCGTGATCTCAGGGTACCGCTCTACGATCGCTACCTCAAAGTTCGATTTTGCCCTGTCGTAATCGATCTCACCCTGTAAATAATCGCCGAAAGCATTCTGGATCAGCTCTACGCAGCCCTGATCGTATGCGGACAGGGGCGCCAGCTTCAGGTTGTCGGCGCTGGGCGTAAAGTAAGCATAAGGATTCTGTCCGCCAAGGAAATCGGATGCAAACTCGTCATCTGCCGCCGCGTTCTGCATAACAGTCTTTGCATTTGTGAAATCCGCATATGTCTTTGAGATCATAGTCAGATTATCCGCATCCGCTGTCAGCGCAAGAAGGATCTCCTTTACATGTGCCGGATTATCCGTGCCTTCCGCAGCAAGCACATATGTTCCGCCCCAATTGTACGTCAGGGGAGCATTGGTTACTGCCCAGGATCCTGCTTCGCCTTTCCAGTTGGGTACCATCTGTGTATCGATCCCCCATGCCGGGAAGAGGAATGCAAACACCTTGGAACCGGATCCCATTGCGCTGTACCAGTCAGAGTTCCACTGGCCCTTTACGGCAGGATCAAAATAGCCCGCATCCAGCCATTCTTTGGAATCAGCAACCCAGTCCAGGATCTTCTGGTCAACCTTGATGGTGGTGGTTCCCGGCGCAACCCACGCTTCCGCTACGTTGTTGCTGTAAGTGCGGAATGTGTCGGCATAGCTTGCAAAGGTATAATATCCGTGTTCTTTCAGTTCCTCAGCGGTTTCTTTCATGACCGCCCAATCCTTGGTCTTCTCGCCGATCTCCGCCGGATCATCCGTACCGAAAACTTCCTTTGCGATATCGCGGCGGTATACCAATACGCCCGGACATGCCTGCCATGTGGTTGCCCTCTGCACACCGTTCTGGTCGCAGGAAACCGACTTGGTGAAGTCAAACTGATCCGCCAGATCCGTATTGGGATCAATTCCCAGATCAGTGAGGGGAAGCGCAACATTGGTATCCGCATCCGTATATTTTACAACATAGTCCACCTCAGCGGCGAAAATATCAACTTTACTGTCAGCCGCCGCGCTTCCCTGAGCCAGAAGCGCTTCATCCAGCTTATTCTGGTATACGCCGTCCTGGTTGGGATTGATGATCCAGTTGATGACCGTTCCATCGATCAGGGTAGATGTGGTACCATCCTCAGATGTCTCCGCAATCTCCGGATAAACCGCCGTGATCCGGTTACGGAGCTCATCATTGAAGCTGTAGATGTTGATCACCGCCCCCTCACCGGAGTCCGGATCTACCGACCCGCTGGTCTGTGAGCCGGAAGGGTTCCGGCTTCCGCAGCCTGCCAGTGTACCTGCCGCTACCGCTGCTGTCAATAAGATACCGACAATTTTCTTTTTCATAGAAAAACCTCCTTTAACGCATTTCTGCTATAATGTTTTATTTCCTTACAGGATATATTATATCTTACTTACCATTCTCCGATATATCAGATAAACACAAAAAATATCAAAATCTTGTCATCATATTGGTCAAGAGATATACATTTCGATCTCCGTCTGCTCTGTGAGCAGTTCGGCAGGAATATAATCATCTTTCACAGGAACGCCGTTCACTGTAAGCTTCTGAAAGCCCGATTCCGCATGCCCCGGATTATGGACCATAATATGCAGATGACATCCCCTGAAATCCTTGTCTATCTCAAAGCCGTCCCATTCCTTTGGTATGGAGGGCGCTATTTTCAATCCGCCAAAATCAGGGCGCATACCAAGGATCCCCTCAACACAGCCTACCATAACCGTGGATGCCGTACCCGTCAGCCAGTGCACATGGGAACGTCCGAAATGGGGACTGGCCTTGCCTTCTGTAAACTGTCCGTAACAGTAAGGCTCCAGCCTGCGGATCTCAGCCCTGTCATTCTGGGCAGCCGGTGCATTTTCCTTAAAATATGTAAATGCCCTCTCTCCGTGTCCCCGAAGCGCCTCCGCAAGAATGATCCAGCCCTGTGACTGTGAGAAGATACCGGCATTTTCCTTGACACCGGCATTATATATGACTGCCAGCGCACCCTCAAAGGCGTCAAGATGATATGGCGGATCCATGAGAACCGCACCGTATTCCGTGTTCAGCCTCTCATACACCGTGTCAAGCGCCCTGTCCGCCTGTTCATCTGCGGCAAGTCCGCTGATGACCGCCCAGCTCTGGGGATTCAGCCACATATTGGCCTCTTGATCCGTTCTCCTGCCAATGATCTCTCCCTTTTCCGTATATCCCCTGATAAATCTGTCTCCATCCCAGCAAAGCTCCTGTATCAGTTCACCCAGCTTCTTTTGTTTTTCATCCAGGAACGCAATGTATTCATCATCCTTCTTATACTCTGCGAATTTTCTGAGGATCGTCATTGCATAGTAATACTGAAACGCCACAAAGGAGGATTCCCCGTCCTTTCCCAGTCTCAGACAGTCATTCCAGTCGGCGTAAAGTCCTGCCGGCATGCCGTGGGACCCCAAATGATCCATGGAGAAGCGGATCGCACGTTTTAGGTGTTCATAAACAGTTCCCTCTCCCGTATTGGCAAAGGGGATCACCTCGTCAATAAATGCAGGATTCCCTGATTCCGATACATATTTATATATTGTGGGGAACAGCCACAGCGCATCGTCCGCCCTGTATGCCGGATGCCCTGTCTCCTGTACATAGGATGCGTCATCCGGCGTATCCTCATGTCCCGGATCATGTGTAAACTTGACAAGGGGGAGTCCGCCCCCGTTGTCAGCCTGAGCCGATAACATAAAGCGGATTTTTTCAGCTGCCATCTCGGGCGCCAGATGAATGATACCCTGTATATCCTGCACCGTATCGCGATAACCATACCCGTTCCGAAGGCCGCAATAGATAAAGGAAGCAGCGCGGGACCAGATAAAGGTCATAAAGCAATTGTAGGCATTCCATGTATTGATCATTGTATTGAATGACGCATCCGGCGTCCTCACCTGAAAATGGGACAGCTTTTCGTGCCAGTAGGCAGTTATTTCACTCAGTTCCCCTGCACAGGTTTCCGAAGGCTCCTGATAAGCTGCGAGTATCCGGTCCGCTTCATCTCTGTACTTCATTCCCAGAATGAACGCGATCTCCCTTGTCTCTCCCGGCTGAAGTGTAAGAGCTGCCGTGAGCGCTCCGCACCCGTTTTCATTGTAGCCCGGCTCATTTCCCAGGTCTCCGTTTATGACTCCTGCCGGATTTCCGTATCCGTGATAACGTCCGATGAACTTCTCCCTGTCACCGCAATAGGAGGCTGGCTTTTCCCCGGCCAGCGCGAAGAAACGGTCAATGGCAAGCTTATTGTCAACCTCCTCCCCCTCTTCCAGACCATCCAGATTGCCGTGTATCGTCTGACGGATTCGGTCCCCTTCAAAGGAAGTTCTTGTAATAAACAGGGAATACTGGAGGTTCACCTGATCCTGTTCATAATTATTATTGTTTGTAAATTCAGCGTATCCTGTAATATTCAGGCTCCTTGCTGACCCGGAATTATTTGTTACTCTCAGATCCCACACCTCATGGGATTTTCCCAACGGCACATAGTACAGAGCCTCCGTATGGATGCCGCTGTAATCCGCTTCCATCCTTGTATACCCTGTCCCGTGGCAGCATCTGCTCCGGTATGCAGCCAGATCCTTTCCCACAGGCTGCCAGGATGCAGACCAGTAATCTCCGCTGTCATTGTCGCGGAGATAGATGTAACGTCCCGGCTGGTCGAAGCCGTTAAACACGTAACGCAGGATCCTGCCGTTTGCTCCCGACCTGGCAAAACTGTAACCGCCCGCATTGTTGGAGATGATCGCACCATATTCAGGAGAACCCAGGTAATTGGCCCATGGTGCGGGCGTATCGGGTCTTGTGATCACATATTCTCTTTTCTCGTCATCAAAATAACCATATTGCATTCTGCATATCCTCCTGTTTCCATTCCCGCAGACGGGAGCCTTCTCCCATTCCCCGGGAAAGCATTTTTCATACACGCTCTAATATCGCTTCGATCACGTGAACGGTATCATCCAGCGTATCTATAAATCCTCTGTCCAGATATGCCCTGTCTTCCCGGATCTCCAGCTCCCTTCTCCCGCACTCTGCTTTCGCGATCCGGTACACTTCCGGTGAGAGCTTATGGGGATTATGGTATCTGATCAGAAACGTCTTTTTCAGGAAATTGAGCCTGATGCACGCATTTCCGTGTGCGTCAAACTGTTCCGGAAGCAGCTTTGGCGCAAGCGTCAGATTTCCAAGCTCACCTCTGACGCCATACACTTCGGTGATCATGGTCAGCATAAACCAGCTTGCAGCGCCTGTCAGATAATGGTACATTCCCCGTCCGTCCGCGTCAAAATACTCGGGTATTCCCGGATAGATCCTGCTTGTCTCAAAATCCATTGCCGCTGACAACAGCGAATCAAGCGCCTTATAGCCCTCTTTCACAAAACCCTGTCTGTATAAAGCATTTGCATACATTACCGTCATATGGGAAAATACAGCGCCATTCTCTTTCTCGCCATATGCAAAGCCAAACATTCTGCCAAGGTCAAATTTGTCTTCGTCGAATCTGGTATTGATCCGATATCCTCCGGCTTCCTCCCTGTACAGGTATCTGTCGGCGCTTTTGCAGATCTTCTCTGTCATTTCCCTGTCGGCTGTACCGCTCATAATGGAAAACACCTGGCTTGTAAGTATCATACGCACATTATCGCCGCACAGACCTTCCACCTGATTTCCGCTGTTGTCATAATATCCGTTGAACCATCCGTTTCCTTCCCTGTCCGTCACCCATTCATTCTGCCGGATGTGGCCCCTCACCCAGTCTGCCTTTTCTCTGAGGTTCCGCACCAGCTCCGCAACGGATACCGGAGCCGTCCTGCCGGAAATATTGTGTGTACAGGTGGCCGCATATTGATCCAATATGCTCTTCTTCCACTGAGGTTCCTTATATTTGCAGGCGTCTCCCGTGAGAAGGATCCCTATCTCCTCTGCCAGCTCCACTTCCTTCTTTTGGGTAATTCTTTCATACTTCTCAAGATAATCTGCCAGTTCCCCAAGATTATAGGCATATGCACATGTAAACGCCACGCTCTCTCCCCTGTCCGGCGCCATGTCGAGGGCATCGTTCCAGTCGGCATTGCGGAGCCGGATATGATTGTGTTCGCCCACCTCATAGAATGCACATAGCTGCTGCAGCAGAATATGTTCCAGAATGCTTCCCTGATAGACTTCATTCTCCGCCGTCTTCTGCCGTGTACCGTAATCTGCGCTCCACTCACTGTCCACAGCCATTCCCCGCTGTACCTGGCCGTCTTTGAAATAGGGCACTTTTTCGCTCAGGATCCCAATATCACCTGTCTGGTCCATATAGAGCTTTGTAGTGAGGAAAGGCCAGAAGCCATGATCCATCCAGACACGTGTAATGCTGTTCCTGTCCGCCTTAAACTCTCCCGGATCCTCACCGATAATGGTGGCGTTGGTTCCGTCCATTCTGACGCCGCCGTAATTGTCAATGATCATCTGCCGCACATTGTCCGGATTCATGAAAAGCAGCGCCAGACAATCCTGCCAGAGATCCCTCCACCCTCTTCCGCCTTTTCCATAGTCATGATGCGGGAGGAAGGAACAGCCATATAATCTCCTCAGTATCGGCTGGAAGCATATCCATCTGAGATAACTGTCCACTTCCCTTCTTCCGGTCTGAAAGGAAACATTGACCCTCTCCTGCCAGTAACTCTTCATGTGCTCTAATGCTGCATTTACCTTATCCTCACTGTCATATGCCGGCACGACGCGCCTCATCCTGGTCATATCCTCGTCTGCGCCGATCAATATCGTATAGGATGCCTTTTCCCCTGGCCCAAGCTCGACACTGTGGAATTTGAAACCGCCAAGCGCTTCTTTTCCGTCAATCCGGGTTCCCGCCTTCACACCATCAAGGTCATTCTTAACGGCCAAAGGCGCGATCAGACTTCCGCCCTCCCCGATAAAGTCCTCCATGACAGGGAAAAACTGCTCCGGCACTTCGCCTGTTCCTGTGATGCCGTATACAAAGTATGTCATCCTGTTCTTACGGTGGCCCCTCTCGTCAAAGGAAAGCTTCGGTCTGACCTCAATCCCCTGTTCTGTCACTGTTATCTGGTGCAGGAGCGATGTCACATGCCGGTGATCCCTGATATTGTCCGCGCTTCTTCCGTATATGGGAATTGATACAATGGGGACGATCTTCTGCGATAATTTTGATATGTTTTCGATGACCACGCGCATGATCTCCACATTATGCTCCACCGGAACAAAGCTTGTAACCTCTGACTTCAGCTGATACTTTGAGGAACTTCTCGTCACAGTCTGCCACATAAAGCCCGCCTCCATGCTGCACGCGTCCTGCCGCAGCGTGGCCCTGTCATACTCCGCTTCCGCCGATGCACCTGTGGCAGACCATGCTCCGGTGCCTTCGAGATAACACCAGAAATTTCTGGAAGACTTGTTATTATGTAAATTCTCACTGCTCACCGGTTCCAAAAGAAAAGTATTCTGGTCAAGCTTGCTGTCCCCTGCCAGTTTTGGCGTCACACTGGACTTTATCCCCTTTTCGCCGGCCACCGGGAAATAGAGATAAGTATAATTGTCCGGATGGTTCAGCGTGAAAATCTCATTTTCCCGCTCAAATTTGATGTGCTCCATGCCATGATCCTCCGCTCCTGCTTCGCTTATACGCCTGTCTCAACAGTCATATCAGAAAAGCGTTATATTTATGGCAGAAGTATATCGTGCTTTCCACAGATTGAAAATCAGTTTCATGGCATAAATGTCAGTTTCTTGACCTTAATGTAGAGCGTGTTTGAAAAATACTTTCCCCGGGGTGTGCGTCACACTTTGCGGGATGCAAGACCCAATTTGGGAGGCGTAGTGGGGCTACGCCCGCCAAATTGGGGCGCAGCAGGCCGCGAAGTGGGGCGTGCAGACCGGGGAAATGATTTTTCAAACACGCTCTAAGGAACTGTCGCAAAATGATCGCGACAGTTCCTTATGGCAAAACAAAAAGAAGTTGGTGGGTGTGGATGAAAGTAAGGATCAGATATGTTTTATCAAAGCAGAAAGAACAGGTACTTTTCGACGGGATATCCGCCCATACGCGGGAAAAGGGATCTGAGGATACGAACGCGGTTTAATGAGCCGGGCCCAACATGTGAAGCAGCCGGGCCGCCTCACTCCATCTGCTTCCAGCCACATGCATCCAGCGGATATGATTGGAATTGCTCTCCTTCAGCCACATCATATCCTGATCCTTCAGCCATTCCGGAGCCACACCGATAGCAGCCCACTCATTTGTGGAACGCTGGGCATAGCCGGTGAGCCATACGGAGCGGCCATTGATGACGATACCCCTGTCCCTGTCATATTCCACTTTCCGGAATCCTGTCTCGACGATCTCCTGGTCAATAGCATCTCCGTTTACCAGCAGCTCTACCTTCACCCGGTACAGAAATACATCGTTCCCCCGCACAATCCCCGCTGATGTCAAGTCGTTGCTAAAAATTTTTTTAACTTTTTGCCTCGATTTTCCTTGAAACTCGTTGGCTGGTGTTACGTTATTGCTATTTTTACCCAGAGGTGCTGTTACATTATTGCTGCATTTGCAGAAAGCGGGGTCATATTATTGCTACGGCTTTGAAACATCGTTCTCCCTTCATATAAATGGCATCATCCTATAAAAAGCACCGTTACATTGGCATTGCAATAATTATGTACTCACATATATATTTTTTCCTAGTGTTAGGGTCGCTGACATATTTTGGTTTCTGCCTTTATAATGTCAATTGTCCCTCTAACACTCCTGTAACGGGATTCCTTTGCATTTGAACCTTCTTATGTGAAATTATAAATTCCCCATCAACGTTCAAAATAATTCTGCCTTTTTCCCATTCATCCTTGTTGGCATCCCTCGCTGCCTGCCCTAATAGAGGAGCTAGAGTCCGCGGGTTGATTGAATGATTCATATCGCCAAATTTATCGCTTTCATAAGTAGTATATGCAATTGCATCGCGTATCCTTATTCCCAAAAAATCAGCGATCGCCAGCGCAGTAAAATAGCTTGTCCGTACCTTCGGCTTTATAGAATCTATCCATGTTTTATACCCCACACTGCTTTTCATTTCTATTAAATGTAATCTCCAGTCATCCTGATGCCTCTCAAATATAATATGATCCACACTTTTTTGCATACCTGTTTTTTTATCAGTTCTCAGGAATTGACATTTCCCTTTACTGTCGAAATCATAAATACACAGATTCTCATTAGAAATAAGCAGAGTCAAATCACTCTTCCCGGAATCCTTTTCTTCCTTTAAATGATATACTCTATTCTGTTCCAAAAAATAATTCTCCGCAATAAAGTTATCCAATGCAAAGCATACTCTTGTATCATGCATTCTCAATCCTCCTGAAAGGCGTATACTTCTTCCAAAATCTGTTCAAGAGCATCGTTGAAAGTAGGAATTTCGAAACCGTATTGGGTACAATCCAATTTTTCCAGCCTTGACCTGCCCATTTCCGTTTCATTAAACTGATACATAGATATTATTTTTTCATCTAACAAATCATCCTTTTGATACCCAAATTCCTCCATTAAATCAGAGCAATGTGTATTGGCATTAAGTTTAAGCATATTATTTATGTGCTGGAGCATAGTGTCGCTGTGTGTCGTAATCCATACTGGAATACCATGATTCACAAGGTTAATGATCAGTCTCGCCATTTTCTGCTGTAATTCAGGATGCAAATGCGCTTCAGGTTCTTCAATAACCATAGTCTTAAAATTGATGTCCGATTTAAATAAGAGCAATAACGGAGAGATTTCAGCAACAATGGAAGACGCTACATATAAAGGGATTTCTTTATCAGTCCCTTCCGGGTAATATTGAATTAACGGAACCATATCTTTTTTAACTGCCAGATTTCCCTTTGTCATGTTTCGTTCAACATAATCAATAATCCATGCATTTTTCCTGTTCACCTTACTCTTCGTTTCAAATTTTGTTATCAGTTGTAAAAAATCCACATATGGTAATGTCAACGAACTTGAGTTATCCCGAGATGCCGGTGCAAAACTAATTTGTAATGAATTTTCAATCAGCTGGGAGTATGTCAGCATAAATCCTGTTCTTGAAGCTGGTAAATATACAGGTTCTCCCATCCTGCGACCTTTAATAATTGGCGTATATAAAGGTGCTGCAATTCCTTCCATTAAAAGATTCCAACAGATATACGCATTCATACGTAAAAGCTGTTCTCGATTATACATTTCCTGTTTCGGAAATCGAATATAACTCTCGGTTACAGAATAGCGTTCCCCTACATTTTCCCACTGCATTTCCAGTTTCTTTTTGCGTGTATAACCGCTGATACAGATTTTGTCTGCTTCGACTTCATAATTGAAAATCTTATGAAGCAATTCTTTTTTATGAATATCCAACAATTCATTAAACCACTGGATATACATTTCAACTATGTCATTTGTTATCTCAGCATTTCTGTTTTTATTTTCTTTTAACCAATTTTCACATTTTCTGTATGTCTTTGAATCTGAAGGTGTTTTGGGAAACAGTTCCTTCCCCAGAGTAAGAATTCCCCAAAGAAGACTCATCAGGTAACTCTTCCCACTATTATTATCTCCTACAAAACACATTAACGGAGTTATACAGATGTCTGCCGATTCTATTTTTGCAAAATTCTCAACGTGCAATGTCCATGCTTTATTCATAATATACACTTCCTCACTTCATTTTTTCATTGATTACTTTGTCAACATTTTCATCTGTCAATAAATATTGTGAAACATCTTCTATCTTCTGCGTTTCGAAACCTGTCAAAAGTTTTATTTCTCCCAAAGTCAATCCTCTTTCAATCAAATTAGCCACCCCGGACAAAGCCACTGTAGTTGGCGTAAAATTAGTTATATCCATTTTTTCCAGTCTGCTTTTCAGCGTACCCAATATGCTGTCAGAGGTCAATGGTGTCCCATTACTTTTCGTGAACAGATATACTCTCTCCTCATACTTATTTAATGTACAATACTCTGCCAGATCCTGATAAATATCTTGGAACAGATTAATAGATATACTATTCTCACCATTATAATTTATCAGTAACTTGCCGTTCTCGCTGTCAAAGTCCTGCCGTTTAAAATTTACAACCACTTTTTCCTTAAAACCATATGTTAACAAAAGTCGACAAATGATGGATTGACCCAGCTGATAAAAGTTTTGGTTGTGTAAAAGCGCAATCTGCTTATCTAATATCTTCCGTTCCCGTTTTCCATCAAAAGGAAGATATATTTTCTTTTTCAATTCATTATTCAGATTAATACAAATATCATGCACAATTTCCTTTCTTCTGCAACCGGCCTCCAAACTTTCGCAAATGATGTCATTCTCTTTCAAATATCTGTAAAAATAATCCATCGATGTCAGGAAACGCTGAACCGCTTCCACGGAAGTGGCTTTTTTACTTTTTTCGATGTAATATTTGCAGGCCTGTTTAATATGGAAAATTGTAATATGCCTTTCAAATAATTCTCTTAAGGAACGCTTTGAATATATGCCATTGCAATATTCTAAAAAACTATTATAACATGTTCTGTAATTTGGACGAATCTCTTTTATTGTTTTGTAATACTCATCCAATGCCTGTTTCAGTTCCAGATTCATTTGTACCTCCGGCATTATAAGCGCGATATTTCTTTTGTTTTATAGCTATCATAGCACGCTTTTCTACTTAAGTAAATACTTTCAAAATATATTTACAATACGATTTCAAAAGCAGGCTTCTTTTCACTCCGGCAGACTCCCCTCGACACAAAGCGCCCCCCAGCCAACCCGCGAGTTCGGGTAGTAATCCTCCCCTCTCAGCGGCCTCGCGCCCTTCCTTAAATACGCCTTCACCTTCTCCCCGTACAGAAATACATCGTTCCCCCGCACAATCCCCCACTCCATCAAAAGCGCCGCGCTGCCGCTGACGATGGGGGTGGCAAAGGAGGTTCCCGTGACGGGATGATAGCCCCCGTATAGATCGGGCGCCAGAATGTTCACTCCCGGGGCTGCCAAATCCGGCTTCGCCAGCCCCGACATAACGACTCCGATGGTTCGTTCCGTGTCCGCGTATCCTCTGCCGGAGAAGTCCGCATAGGCATCATAAATACCGTCATAAGCTCCCACAGTTACCACCTTAGAGGCCGTGGAGGGTATTGTCAGCGTCACCTCGGGAGTGGGCCGGTAAAAACCCGTTCCTTGGCTTCTTACCGCGGAAGAAGGGAGATAGAGATAATAGTTTCCCGTAACTACCTCCACTGGCACCAGTCGTATGGTCCAGACACCACTGTTAATATACGGCCCCCCCACAGGAAACAGATCCAAATAGATTTCCTGTGCCGTGGAATAGGGCAGCGGTTCACCCAGATACACCAGAATATCCGTCTGTTCCAGTCTCAAGGTATATTTCCCTCCCTCAATGCGGGAAGGCAGTTCGGCTTCCTGTCCTCCGGGAGAGCGCAGGTAAATCCGGTAAACATCACTATAGTTCTTCCACAGCTGGACATTCAGGCTCCGCTCGTACTGTGCCACCGCCAGCTCAATCTCCGCAGGCAGATACCCCGAACTTCCTATCGTTCTTCCTGTCCGGCTCGCGAAACCGTTTCCAGCCCCACCGGCTCCGCCTGTAAGGTTTCCTCCCGCCCCGCCGGCTCCGCCCGCGAGATTTCCTCCTGCCCCGCCGGCTCCGCCCGCGAGATTTCCTCCTGCCCTGCCGGCTCCGCCGGCGAGACTTCCTCCCGCCCCGCCGGACGGTATGATACTCCCCGCAACATGCCCGCCGTTTGCCCCCTCATTCCCGCTGCCCACGCAGATAACCGTTCTCCCGATTTCCGCCGCATTATCCAGAAACCGTTCCAGCAGAGAGCTTCCGTCATGGGCGCCGTAAGTATTGCCGAAGCTTAAATTGATTACAAGGGGCATCTGCAGCTCCACTGCTTTATTAACGGCATAAGTGACTGCCCGCATGATTTCTGTAGTGCGGGGGAATCCCAGACTGTCCGCCACTCCCAGCTTTACAATCAACAGCTCCGCCTCCACCGCCACGCCCCGGTAGCGGGTACTGCTGCCTGCGGCAATTCCCGCCACCGCCGTCCCGTGCCCGCCGGTGTCCACCGTGGGCAGAAGCGAAAACTGCTGCTCGGAGCCTTCTGCCGCCAAAGCAGCGTTAATTTCTTCCGCCGTAAATTCTACCCCCACGGAAAAACCTTCCGGCGGCCGATGCTCCTCCTCGGGTCGAAGAGTCTGATCCCACAGATAGCGGATTCTGGTATTACCCTCCTCATCCCGGAATTCCGATAACTTGTAGTCAATGCCGGAGTCTATGACAGCCAGCAGCACGCCCTTTCCGGTCAGATTCGGATCCCTGAAAATTACCGGTTCCAGACAAGAACCTTCCGTAGGCGGAATCTGCTGATAAAAATAGCGTTTCGGCTTCTCCACGTATTCGATCTGCTCCAATTCCACCATTTGATCCACAAAAGCCTCCGGTACGGTAAGTATCGCATATCCGGCAATCAGGTATTCCACACCTACCCCGATTCCGGCCAGCACATCCAGACTGCCGTGGTATTTTACTATCAATTCCCAAGTGCGGGATAAGCTGTCAAATCCCACATTTAAGTCTTCCGTCTCTTCCCTGATTTCCTCCGGTGTCTGTAATGCCAGCTGCAGAAGGTTTTCCAGCTTTTGATTCATTCCGTTCTCCGTTCCGATAAAAATCAATGTTTTATACCATTTTCTTTATAAAAGATATCTCTTTTGGATTGTCCGTATGCAATCGGTAAGAAATTTGCAGCAGTTCAGACAGGACACTGGCCTGCTGCAAGAATTCACACCAAACGCGGAAGAAATGTGTTTTGGCGCCCCGCCGATGGGTTAACGGCCTCCTCTGCCGCTTTGCTGAATCAGCCCGCTCTCCGTCAGGCAATACACTTTATCGCATACCTCCTCCATAAATTTCCTGTCATGGGATATGCTGATGATGGCTCCGGGAAAATCTGCCAGCATTCTGCGGATGACCGGGCCGGACAAAGGAGAAAAGTTTCGCGTGGGTTCATCCAGAAGCAGTACATTAGCTCCCGACAAACTCATTTTCAGCAGCAGAATCTTCGCTTTCTGTCCTCCCGAAAGTTCGGCAATCGGATGGTTCATTTCATCAGCGGTATATTTGAGGGAACCCAGATAGGTTCTGATTTTGGTCCGCTCCTCCTTCTTTCCGGAGGTATCCAGAAAATCTACCGGTGTCATTTCCGGCTTCAACAGATCTTCATAGTTCTGCGGCATATATTCCGCATGGATATCGGTTCTGTCCAAAAGCTCCGCGGCCATCTTCTTCAAGAGAGTTGTTTTCCCGGCTCCGTTTCTCCCCACAATGCATATCTTTTCCGATCCGCGTATCAGAAGCCGAACGTTTTCCGCAAGAATCCGTTCTTCTCGCTGCGTGTATAATCTATCCAGCGAAAAATCGACAACACCTTTTCCTGCAGGAATGGCGGTGTTTTTGTCACCCAGCTTAAAATAGATAGCGCTTTCCATTTCCGGAATATCCGTCATATTCTCGTCTTCCCGCTGAAATCTTTTTTCCATGGATTTCACGGCATGCATTTTCTCTTTCAAAAGTCTGGCCTTACTCGGATTCTGTCTTGTTATAACGGCCTGAGCGTAATCGACACTTTGATAGATCCTTCTATACTTCTCGTCTCTGATCTTCTTTTCCCGTCTCTCGCCAAGTGCCTGTTGTTCCTGTTTATCAAATTTTTGCTGCCGCTCTTCCATATACTGCTGATACGGCATACGGGCAACCGTATATCTGCTCTTTGTTTTCCTTTCAATCTGCTCGATATGAATGATCATATTGGCTGTGTTTTCAATCAAGGTTTCGTCATGTGATATAAAGAGCACAATCTGTTCCCATCCGTTTATCATCTTCTCCAGCCATTCCAGTGTATCCATATCAATATCGTTGGAGGGCTCATCCAACAGAAGCACCGTAGGATTTCCTATAAGCAGACGCATCAGCTGAGCCTTCACCTTCTCTCCTCCTGACAGAGTTCCCATAAATTGTTCCCCGTAAAAGAATTCCTGAGAAACGGCAAAATCTTTTGCGATTTTACCCAATTCTTTGGGAGTCTTCTCATAAAACAACGGCTCTTCCGCGAAGAATTCATAGAGGGACTTCCGTTCCTCCTCCTTAGGCAGCTCTTGAGGCAGGTATGCCAGCCTCTCACCGTTTATAATTCTCTCCCCCGAAGCCTCCGCGTAATCCTCAATGAGTCCGGGATCATATATCCATTTCAGCAGCGAGGATTTCCCGTTTCCCTCCTCCCCGATGATTGCCGCCTTATCGCCCTTATTCAGAACGCAGGAAAAATCCTGAAGAATCACCCGCAAATCTTTTTTGTGTGTTATTTCTGCATTCTTTATCTGTAACATAAAAACCCTCCTGTTCCATACAAAAGCCTCTCGAACTTTTTAGAAGCTCTCTCTTAAGCCGATTATCTGTCGGCTGCTGATAGCAATCCGACACAAGACAGCCGCTGAAAGCAATCCGACACAAGACAGCCGCTCGAAGCCTTCACTGACGGAACCCGGATGGGTAAAAAATGCTGCGAACAACACCGAATGCATGCAATTTTTACCGCATATTTTCTACATAGAAAAAAGTCTGTCTTCCTGACCGAAAACAGACTCATACACAAACAAAACCTATATAGTTACCAAAGAAATTCCTCTTCGGCAAGGTCAACGGCTCTGAAATGAGTGAGATAATCTGATTCGGCGTACACAAACAAAATAACCCTT
>Ga0137308_101512_pt1 | contig 21945 bp, 19 predicted proteins | sample Inofrocosms_June_FD_97181 | JGI IMG/M metagenome (GOLD analysis project Ga0137308, IMG submission 97181) | Mouse cecal microbial communities from Vienna, Austria - N-Acetylneuraminic and N-Acetylglucosamine D2O microcosms_June | ecosystem: Host-associated > Mammals > Digestive system > Large... | reverse complement strand
TTGCAGACATTGAGGGCAGTGAAGGAAAGATTGAACGCAAAGTCAAGCCGCTCCCTGTCGCGGGGCTGCTGTGACTGAAGTCCGGTAAACTGCTTGGCATCGCGTATACCGAACTCGATCTGGAAGCGTGTGCGGTAGAAACCGATGATCTTTTCAGACCTCATATTGGTGTCTGTAGAGAAGTAAAGAAGAGGCCCTGCGTTTTCAACCGGACAGACCACGATACGGATGTCGCGTTTCAATGCCCTAGAATGTACGACCGCCGTGTGACATCGGGTTTTGATTCCTTTGGAATCCTCATATATGAATGAAGTGAACACGGACATATCAAGAGTTGAGAAATCCACTTTCTCTCCATACTTTTTCTTTCTGCCGCGTCTTCGCGGGGCGGAGGAATCCGGTATGGCCAGATACCTCAGATATGAATTGGCACGTAATCTCCCGACAAACCGGAATCCCATGCCAATCACCTCATTTACAAACTCATATTTGGAGAAAAAGGCATCGGCAACCAGAATATCCGTCAGTGAGAGCAGCTCTGCCGCCTTTGACCTGACAAGTGCCACATACCAGTCAAGCATTGACATTTGTTTCTCAGATTCAAGAGTCCTGAAGTTCGGTGACTGGACAGCACCGAGCATCACACATGTATGTTTACTCAGACTTATTGCCCCGATCGCCATTATCTCCAGACCGCGTTTGACACGTTGTGCCACCCCTGACCAGAAACGGCCTATGCCATACGTCAGTCTGCCTGCTTTTGAAATGAACGACGGATCGATTGCCACTGCCATGTCATCGGACGGTCCAAAACAATCCTGCGCCATACCTATGTTGACTTTCATCCAGTCTACGGGTGTCTTGAAATTGGAGGCAAAGGTCTTGGCAGTACGACCGCCATAGCGCGACAGCCGGGTAAAATTGACTTTGCCCGGAATCAACGCTACAGTGCGTATTGTTAAAATCAGCCAGTTGAGGAACCTTTTGCTCATTTTGGTTGTAGTATTTTCAAATACCGACTTACACCGAAAGGTGAAGTCTTTGAGAATCGCCAATACGTTCATATTGTTTAATGTTTTTATAATGAACGCTTTGGCGATTCATTTGTATTTGACAATTCGATATATTAACTTAAGTTTCAACTACTTCGGTTATTTTTACCGAATCATTGAATTTATAAACGTGTACTCAAGTACATCCGTCCAGCCACCCACAACCAGAAAAAATGAGCAATTACGTTGTCTGTCATTATGCGAAGTGCTACGGCCCTCCTGTCAGCTACACCACCCATATCGAGAGGAAAAAGGCTGACGGCACGGAGCACATACCCTACAACATCAAGCGTTCCGATCTGACAAAGCATAACCGGGAGTTCATTCCGGAGGCGAAAAAGACCGGGCGCACCGCCGCCATCGAGAAGCGGCTCATGGCTGTAAAGCGTCAGACTGACAAGGAAGGCAACGAGTATGAGCGCAAGATCCGGAAAGACCAGGTGTGCTGCATCGAGATCCGGCTGAGCGCGTCGCCTGAGGCTATGGCGGAGATAATCGCCCAAGGACGGCTCTTGGACTGGTGCCGGGAATCGGTAAAATGGGCGCAGAAGGAACACGGAAAGGAGAATATCGTCAGTGCGGTTCTGCACATGGACGAGGAGACCCCGCACCTCCATGTGTCGCTTGTCCCGGTCGTTCAGGGAGAGAGCAAGAAACAGGCGGCCACCAAGAAGAGGCTCGCCAAGGAAAAGGAGAAGGCAGCTGCCGAGGGAGCGGAGGCACCGAAAAAGAAGAGACGCTACAAGAAGAAGGCTGACGCATCGACACTGCGGCTTTGCGCCGACGACATAATGACGAAATCCGGACTCAAGCGGAGGCAGACGGAATATGCCGAGGTTATGGCGCAGTTCGGACTTCGCCGTGGCGAGGAGGGTAGCCCGGCAAGGCACAAGGATCTTGCGCAGTATTACAAGGAGCATTGCGAGGAGATGCACGCCCGGCTTGACGAGGTGCTTGCCGAGCTTGCAAAGGTAGAGAACCTTCTTGTAAAAAAGGATGCTGAGATAGAGATCCGAGACAAGGTTATCCGGCAGAGGAAGGATGAGATTTCCGGCAAGGAATCCGAGCTTGCGGAGAAGAACCGGGAGATAGCCCGTCAACAAAGAGAGCTGGAGGAACTCAAGCCAAAAGTTGAAGAGGAGCGGAGCAAATTCGACACCCTGTTCACCGCCAACGAATATCTGGAGGGTGTCGAGCTTTCAGCCGACAGACTGCTGGCATCGTATGACAGCAGGGAGAAGGAAGTGCGAAAGATAGAAATGGAGGCTCTTGAACGCATCAACAAAGCCTCGATAAGTATCCTTGCCAGAAAGGACGTCGAGAGGCTGGCGAAAGAGAATGCCGGACTCAAGCTGCTCGTGTCAGGCAAGGATAGCGAGATTGAGAAGGCGAGGGGAGAGACGGAGAAGGAACGGAAGGCAAGGGAGAAAGCCGAGGCAGACACGGAGCGGCTACAGACAACTACCAATGCTTCGATGGCAGCTCTTGTGCGTAGGCATCCTTTGGAAATTAAGTTGCTTAAGGAACTTGTCTCCATAGGCGTCGACCGTCCGGAGTGGCAGGACAGAATCCTTGGTGGAGATACCATAAGGTTTAAGCCATGTTCATGGACAGACCCTTCCAATGGTAAGGATATACCGAAGGAATACTATCAGGAGGTAGAGATAAAGATGGAGAATAGTGGGCAGGACTCGTTCATCTCCATGTGCGGAATGCGGATAGCCGACTTCTTCAAACAGATATGGGCTAAGGTTACGGAAGCTCTCGGTCTGAAGAAAAAGCAGGAGGAAGAGCAGCGCAGGCAGCAAAAGCCGGAGTCTCCGAGGCGAGGCATGAAGATGTGACGTTTCCGGGTGGCTTGTCACATAAAACCGTCAGGGGGTAGCCTAATACCCCCTTCGCTTTGCTTGGGGAGGCTTGGTTTCCGGATTCGATGTCGTCAGCAAGCTGCCATTCATATGCGGTATGGAACAATAAATAAATCTTTATTGTATAATCTATTTATTGTAATATTGTTATATTTATATATTGTAATACAGTATTATTTCTTTATTGTCTTGCGGTTGTCAATGGCACGATAGAGAGTGGAGCGGCTTATGCCTGTGGCGGCGGTTATCTCGACTATGGTGTGCAACTTTGAGTCGTACATCTTCAGAGCGGTCTCAATCTTTCCAGAGGCTGCTTTCGGTCGGCCTCCTTTGCGCCTTCTGGCACGTGCCGCCTCAAGTCCGTTCTTGGTGCGCTGCCTTATGAGGTCTCTCTCGAACTGTGAGAGTCCGGCGAAGATTGTGAAGAGCAGGTTGCCCTGTGGTGTAGTGGTGTCAAGCCAAGTCTCACGGAGCGATTTTATCGAGGCTCCGGATTCATGCACCTTCTCGATGATGGAGAACAGTTCTTTGACGGATCTACCCAACCGGGTCAGTTCCGTTATAACCACTGTGTCCCCTTCCCTCAAAGCATCGAGCATCCGTTCCAGTTCCGGACGCTGCGTTTTGGCTCCCGATATTTTCTCGCTGTATATCCTCTCGCATCCGGCTTGTTGGAGACTGTCGCACTGCCCGTCAAGGTTCTGTACGGAGGTAGATACCCTTGCATATCCTATGGTCATGGTTGAAATAATTGGTCTCCGGTAACTTTGTCGTATATTTCGTCAGAATACATATTCCTCTTGACTTCGTTGGATGTTATAAGAGCTGGTGATATGAATTTTTTTGCGGGCATATATCGTCCTAACACGCTCATTTTGGTTTTAAAATTGTCATAGGCTTTTGAGGTCATTTCATATCCGTCTGGCGCATATTTCATTTCGCATACGCTGATCACATTGTCTGCCCTGTCGATAAGCAAGTCAATTTGGACACCGGGATGATAGTCGTTACCCTTGGTATGCCATGAGAAAATGTTAGCCATTATTCCGGATATTCCGAGAGCGACCTTTATCTGCCGGGTATGCAGTAGGCATACTCTTTCAAAGGACAATCCGCACCATGTGTTATAAGTGGGTGTTCTCATAAGCCTTACCCAGTATTCTTCATCGACAGCATGTGCAGCTTTTACAAACTTATAATAGAAGAGTGTGTAGCAGTCAACAAGTTGATATATGGCATCCCTAAGTCTCTTGTCTGTATGGCAATATTTTCTGACAAACCCACATTCTATCAGGTCTTCCAGTATGCCGCTCAGTTGTCCGTTGCTTTCTAATTTACTGTTCTTTATTATTTCGTCTCTTGTCAGTCCTGATTTTTTTCCGGCTAATGCTTCCACCACTTTCAGATATTTCTCCGGTCGGTTGAAAATTGTGGCATATATGAAGTTAAATTCATCTCGTAGCATACCGTTTTCTTTAAGGAAAAGATTATTGATGTTCTGCCCTATGCTTTTTGAGGCATCAAGTTTAGACCAATAGTATGGAACTCCGCCCATTACCATGTAGCCTTCCAATATCATATTTCTGTTGAAGCCAAGTCCATAAGACTTGACAAATTCTTCGCATTCCGCCAAGGAGAATTGGTTAAGTCTGATCCGATATGTCACACGGTTATATAGTCCACCCTTGTTTCGGAATATCTTGTTTATTATCCAAGATGTTGCGCTTCCACAGATTATGAGTAGAATGTCTTTTCTTGCTGAAGCCCATCCGTTCCAAAAATGCTCAAATGCAGGAATGAATCTGGAATTTGGGGCATCCATCCACGGAAGCTCATCAAGAAATATTATTTTTTTTTCTTGTCGGGACGCTATTATTAGGTCTTCGAGAAGATGGAAAGCCTCAAACCAGCTCTTGGGAGGTTTTGCCTCGGTTGACAAACCTTGTCTTATCAGGTTTTGGTAAAATTCTTCCAACTGTTCCTTGTTTGAAATGTTCCAGACTCCGGTATATTGGAATGTGAAACAATCCTTGAAGCATTCCCTGATAAGGAATGTTTTCCCAATTCTACGTCGGCCATAAACCGCTACGAACTCGGAATATTCAGAGGCATAGGCTCTTTTGAGCTGCCTGATTTCTTCTGCACGTCCTACTATCATGGTAGTTAAATTTTTGCAAAGGTACGAAAAATAATCGACATTTAGCCATAAGTGGTAAATTTTACCACTTATGGCTAAATGTCGATACTGTTAGGGGTTGATGAGCTTTGCTTGTTAGGCTGGAAAACGATTCATAGCTATAAGTGGAGAATTCAACCTACTTGTGGCTAAATGTCGTTCTCATAATGGATGTTCAGATGCGAAATACTGCTAAATTTACCACTGTTAAGATGGAAAAGACTGTGTATGGGGGAAATCTGAGTCCTGATGATTCTCTATTTATAGACCGACTTCTTGCCAAAAGAGGGTTAAAAACACCACTTTTGGCAAGAAGTCGATTTAGGGAGTCTCTAAAACCAAATTGCTCTCACGAAAAGAGAGCTTGATTTAGATATGGGTTTTGAGACGGATATTTCCTTGTTTGAGGCAGTCTGAAGCCCGGTAGCCGGACAATCTCAAAAACGGCCATTTTGCGAATACTATTTAGATTTTTTTTTGAGAATGGATTCAATAATCTTTGTTATTATAATTACTGTCATTAAGTAAGTGACAGTAATTATAATAGATTTAAACCAAGGAGTTTTTAAAACTTCTTCTATAATGCGAAATCCACAACTAATAGTAAATATACATGATAAAAATCGTATATTATATTGGATTGCAGGTCTTATTTTTAATAAGGGAGATATGATTAATAATAAAGAACATACTCCAACGAGAATGGTATTAATTATTATCATAGAAAACCGCCAGAAACGACGTTTATTGCGCTACTTACCACAGCACTTCTTACGATTTCTTTTGTTGCTGCTATTACAGCTCCTTGAGGACCAAACATAAGACCTGCTGCTGTTTTCCCCCAGAATTTCCAACATAAAAAACCACCTACTGCTCCAGCTAGGTCCGCTTTTACGACACCTTCTGCTGTAACTGCTCGTGTTGATATAGAAGGAAGATTATACATATAGCTAGAGAATGCTATAGCACTACAAGTCCATAATCCATTTTTGTCATCATCTGATAGATTTTGAGAATTATTTATGGCTATATTGATTTCTTCAAATTTATGAGCAATCTCGACACTATCGATTTCATTAGAATTGATTACATCCATCATTTCATCGATAAAAGGTTTGCATTGTGGTGGAATCTCTTGGAATATACTATCAGCTGTTTCACTCTCGCTTTTCCCACGAGTATTGTATGAATAATAGCATTCAATACCGATTTTTTTTGCAATTGAGAGAGACTTGTTTGAAAATTCATTCATTTGTGGAATAGGAGTGGTGACCCCAGAAAATCTATCTTCGATATATGCATAAGTAAACGAGCAAATGCTATCAAGAGTAACACAATCAGAAGATATAGCATCTAAGGCTTGATTGTGGATATTCCCGATATGTGACATGGGATTGACGAACTCAGATTTGAGTTCTGAGTTAATGACGGGAGAATCGTCATTTGAGCATGCTGTCATAAGTAAAAGACAGGATACGATAAGTGAAAAGGTTTTTATTAGATTCATGTTGAAACTGATTTATGGTTGTTTGTGTCTAACATTACGATTTTGTCGACTTCCATCGTATATCCACTGCAAAGATAATATGGGATTGTAATTTGAGAATTACACAAAAGGGTATTTCTTTGATTTTAAGTGATTTATACACTTTTGTGTAATAGGTTGATTTTATCCGATGAAATGCCGGAGAATTGATTCTCCGTTTGAGTAGGGGTAGGGTAATAGGCATACTGCGGCCAATAGAGCGATAAAGACGATTGCTATTATTGCTGTTCCCAATCGCACTAAAGATGGGGGTATTTCTCCGATGAGCTTACGGACTTTTTCAGAGCGAAGCTCTATCTTATCGTGGGTATTGCTTGAAGTTTCCATTTTTAGTTTCCGAGTTCAAGTTGGTTCTTAACGAGGTTGTAGTATGCGCCTTTCTTTTCTATGAGAGAAGCGTGGTTTCCGGTTTCAACAACCCTGCCTCCATCGAGTACTATTATCTGATCTGCGTTCTTGACAGTGGATAGTCGGTGTGCCACTACTACGACAGTACGCCCCTTGTAGAACTCATTAAGATTTTCTACGATAGCTCGTTCATTCTTGGCATCGAGGGCATTTGTCGCTTCATCGAGGAAGATAAAGTCCGGATTCTTATATACGGCACGAGCTATGAGTATGCGCTGCTTCTGCCCTTGGCTTAATCCAACACCATCTCTACCAATTAAGGTATTATATTTTAGTGGTAGCCCCATTATATAGTCGTGGATATTTGCAATTCTTGCAGCTTGTTCAAGTCTATCAACATCAATATCGCCGTCACCCACAGCTATGTTCCGTGCGATGGATTCCGAGAAGATAACTCCGTCTTGCATGACAACTCCGCAGTGACGACGCCACCATTTGAGGTCATACTCGTTGAGATTACGATTGGAAATCGAGATTTTGCCAGACATGACCTTATAATAACCAAGCATTAGTTTTATCAATGTTGTCTTTCCACTTCCTGAAGCACCTACAATGGCAGTTACTTTTCCTTCGGGGATACCGAATGAAATACCTTCCAGCGTTTTTTTCAAAGCGTGAGGATCATACTTGAAGTCGATGCTGTCAAGAGATATTGCTTTTTCTGAACCAAACGACTTAGCTTGATTTTCAGCTGTCTCCTCATTCTTCCCTTCGTGGATCTCATTTATACGTTCAAGCGAAATTTTCACATCCTGCAAGGAGTAGATGAAGGACATGAACTGCTCCACAGGGGAGTTGAGCTGTCCGATGATGTATTGGACGGCGAGCATGGCGCCCAATGTCATCTGACCGTTTATTACGGCTGTTGCAGCAAGAACGGTTATTATGATGTTTTTTACCTCATTAATGAATATAGAACCGGCCTCCTGTGTCTGTTGGAGTTTAAGAGATTTCATCTGCACAGCAAACAGGTCAGCCTGTGTATCTTCCCATTCCCAACGCCGGCGCTGTTCACAGTCCTGAAGTTTGATTTCCTGCATGGATGTTATGAACTGGTATGTGCGGTTTTGGTTTATAGCCTGCTGCTCGAACAGTTCATAATCCAAAACCTTTCTTTTCCGAAGGAAAGAGGTGATCCAGAGTCCGTAACAAAAACTTCCGGTTGCAAAGATTCCAAAAATAAGTGGGTTATATATGAATAGCACGATGCCGAATATCATGAAACTGAGGATGGAGAACACGATGTTCAGCACCTGTCCGGTAAGGAAGTTTTGGACACGAGTATGGTCTCCTATGCGTTGCAGCAGGTCTCCCATCAGCTTTGTGTCGAAAAAATACATCGGCAGTTTAAGCAGCTTTATGAAAAAGTCGCTGACAAGAGAGATGTTGATACGCATTGAGATGTGCAAAAGCAACCAGCGTCTGATAAAATCGGTGGAGGTTCGACCAATTACAATCATCAGCTCCCCCAGCATTATCAGCCAGATGAATCCAATGTCATTGTGATTGATTCCTATATCTACAATTGATTGGGTTAGGAATGGTAATATCAGCTGTAAAACACATCCTAATAACAACCCCAGTATTATCTGTATAAAATGTTTCTTGTATTCTTTTAGGTAAAGAGAAAGGAATTTTAATGAGCGAGATTCAGTGTAATTTATAACCTTATCCCTATTGAAATCTTTTGTCGGTAATAGCGATATTATGACACCATTCTCTTCGCCATCTATAATAGTACTTACCCAATGTTTGCGGAATTCTTCATGAGAATACGTGGATATTCCCTTCCCGGGATCAGAGATATAAAATTTTCTGCCGTTTTTAGAAACTTTAAATAGAATGACAAAATGATTTTGATTCCAATGCAGTATGACCGGATGGCATATAGATGACAATTCTTTATATGGGATAAAACGAGAGTCTGCTTTTAGCCCTAATTTTACTGCCGCTTCCTCTATTCCGTTGACAGATATGCCTGATATTGAAGACCTGCATATCTTGGAAATCTCGTTGAGATTTTTTTTTTGACCATGAAACATACAGATCATGGCCAAGCATGCACTTCCACACTGCATGGCATCGCTTTGTTTAATCCAGGGGAAAGATTTCATGATCTTTAATATTTATTTTCTCGATATGCAGGAAGTCTTCTGTTTTAAAGATTTGACATCTTCTGTGAATGCTTTTTTTTCTTGAAGATATTCTCTTTTTAGGTTTTCATATTCTTTATGAAGTTCCTCCCTCTCCTTGATAAGTTCCATGCGGTCTTTTTCAAGTTCATTTATTTCGTTGTCATTCTCAGTGCATGAAATACACACAACTAAAGCTGAGATGAAGAAGAATACTGCAATATTGCGCATAGTTTTATCTATTGTCTTTGGTTTCGTGATAATCCTGAATACCGTCCACTACGTTTACATCCACCTTCTTACCTCCGGAAAAGTTCCATGTCAGCGAGAATCCGACATATTGAACAGGGGTTGTGTATTTATACGATACCTTGTTGGATCCGGCTTGTCGGTCGAGTTTGCGGCGGTTGCCTAATGGGGTAAAGTCCAATGCAACTTGGAGATTATCGTCAAGAAATGTTTTATAGACTTGTCCACTTACATTATAAACTGCATGATAGGTACGGTCGAGAGTGCGATAGGTAGGCTCGAAATTGACATTGAGCATGCCACCCCATCCATGACCGAATCGGAAATTGTTATTGAAATAGAAATACTCCTTGAAACGGGTCTTGTTATAATGTATTCCGTCAATGATTGTGTTCTCGGGAGTGATTTCAATTCTCCCGGAAAGTTTGAAACGCCACCATTTTGCAGGTGATTCCATCCATTCCGCTCCAAAGCCCCAGACGCCTTGTCCATTGATATTCACAGGCTTTGTATAGAACACATCGGGCGTTTCTTCGCTACGGAATGTCTGCCAATAGATTCGATCATGCGAATGTGCGTAAAGAGCTGTAAGATTTATCTTGTTTCGGAGCAGAGATAATCCGGCCATTACTATGTCGGCTGATTGTGCTTTCAAATCAGGATTACCCACGGTATAATTGTAAGTGTTGCTCCAGTTGATTACCGATGATATGGCTGTATATGGTATATCACTGAGGGTCCGCTTATAACTGAGCATAAGAGCATGGTTCATTTTAGAGCCGAAAGGCATCATTACCTGTACGGTCGGGTTTATTGACCATTGGGTATTTGTGCTTTTGTTGCCTATTGAACAGTCTTCGTAGGAAATGCGATTGAGCTGCCAGTTGACACCGGCACTGTATTTGATTTTCCAAACTCTTCCTTGTGCCGAGGCATAGACTATGGGAGTGAATCCTGATGTCTTGGTTGGAATGTCGCTTGTCTCAAAACGATCGTTTTCAACAATATCGGTCGGAGTGTATTTTGAGTATATTAATTGCGCAGAAGCTCCGAATTTCCACACGAGCGTGCGACTGTAGGGATAGATGAAATCGGCCTTGAACTTCCAGAGATTGAGGTCGTCGGTTTCATCTATGGCGGCAGTCTTCTCAGAATTCATGAAATAGCTGCTGTTGTTCCGGCTGTGGCGATTCAGGTAATCGGCTGTAAGCTCCATACGAGAGCCACGAGAGGAAAGCGGTTGTAAGAATCGAAGTGTCCCTTCCTGTAGTACAACGTTTTCGCGACTGCTGACTTCTGAAGTCAGACCATCATTGTCTGATACAGATGACGGACGGGGACGATACAAAGATACCAGATAGCTGCCTCCGAGTTGAGCACCTGAGTTGAACTGCTGCGTTAGGCTAAGACGGTTTCTGAAATCGAAGCCGTGAGATTTGGATGACTCTGTGAGAAATGTATGAAGGTTGTCACCCGTCATTGTCTGTTCTGAATTATCCTCAACCCTGGTTGCCCCGGCATAAAGGTTGTCATACACGCTTAACCCCTTATATCGGTAGTTTATCATGCCCCCGACACCTTCGTTTCCGAAGCCACAGCTTCTGTACCAGTCGGCATTTGCCGAGATGCTGCCATAATAACCACCCTCCGGAGGACGGCGGAGCGTAATCATTATTGTACCTCCGCTGAGCGAGGCGTTCTGGTCGGATCCTGCCAGATATTTGACCTGAACCTTGTCTATCATCTCTCCCGGGATGTTGTTCAACTCCGAGAGGTCGGAGAGCTTCACGCCGTCAACATAAATCTCGCTTGCGGCGAGGCCGTTGATTTTGAAGTTGCCGTTTTCTCGAGAGATGTTTGGAAGGAATCCCAGTACATCGACAGCGGGTTTACCTTTGGCTATATCAGAGCCTCGGAGGTTGGTAGTGTAACCTTCGGCGTTATTTGTGGTTCGGGAAGCAATAACTGTAACTTCCTGCAACTCATGATGACTCTGTGCATATATAGTTGCACTTGCAAGAAGAAGTATTAAAGTATAATATCTGGCGAGCATGGCTGTGATTAATTTGTTTGTTGAAAATTAGCGTGAAGGTCAAAGAAATACTGTTTTATATTTACAGATATTTCTTGTTGGGTTATTTTTACGGGGCATTTGCCATCATGTGCCTCTGATCTGACTTGAGAGCAGATAGGACATATAGGCAGCCGTCTGCATACATAGCATTCTGAAGTATATGAATCTCTGACTCTTTGCAATGCCTTGTCATTGAATGCGATTTCACCTGTCTCGGTTATGATTCCGATTCTATTTTCAGTATGAAAATCACGAGCGGTGCATTTGAAGACATCGCCATTATAATTTATTACATAATTGTGAGCGTAATCTCCATAACACGGATTGACGCTATCTCCAAAATACGAGTGTATATTGGAATTGAACGAAAAGGAGGATACATTTTTTTTCAATGTCTTAATTCCCTCTTTCAATTCATTATCCTCTGGTTCCTGCCATACTTTATGGAAGGAGAAACGAAGATTTGGATAAGAATGTAGCTCTTCAAAATCCTGAATCAAACGCTTGAAAGAGCGAATGTTCTTTTTTGTAAAGTTACATCTTATTGTTACTCTGAAGCCGTCGATGACAGCTCCCTTTGCATTGTTCTTGACAATTTCATAAGAACCTTTACCGGTAGCAAATTTTTTTACGCAGTCGTGAAGTTCAGAATCTCCATCAAATGGGATTTGCACACCTACGTTTGAAGATACTTTTTTAATTTCCTCTCTGACTCTGGGGGTTAAACATACGCCGTTTGTGGTGAATGATATGGCAAGTTCAACATTTAACTTGTTGCATATCTGCTTTGCCTTGGTTATAAGAGGTTTGACAACTGCATCAAATCTAAGCAAAGGTTCTCCTCCAAAAAAAGCAAGTTGTAATTTCTCATATGAATATTTTTCGAGAGTGTTGTTTAGGTACTTGCAAATGGCATCAATTGTAGAAGGTTGCATGATACTCCCTTTAAGGTGCCCCTCATAGCAATACCAGCATCTTAGATTGCAGTCCAGAGTTGGATTTATTGTCAGTTTCAGAATCTTTGTCGATTCTAATTTGTTCTCTATCTCGGCAATACACTCAGATGTCTCAAGCTCGTTGTTGGCAACGATGAATTTGTTATCAACAAGGGTGCTGAATAGTTCGGGATGTATTTTGCTGATTATATCCGGCTCTTTATGACATTTGGTAAGTTGGTCATAAAGTTCAGATACAAGTCGTAACCATTTTTTAGTTCGACAATTAAACAGGAAGCATGAGCCATCCTCCTGCTTGATAAATTCATTATATCTGCTCCAAATCATCTTACATTGTTTTGAGGGTTAACGTAGGTGGAAATCTAATTTCCACCTACGTATGTTGCGGGGAACAATGGCTTTAGTTGCCTCCTTCGTATTGATCTGAAACTGTTTCCATGCCCTTATGCTTGTCACAGCTGGAGCATCTGCTGCAGTTCACATTGTCATCGAACCAACCATCCCCTTTGCAATTGCCATTGTCGGAGAAGAAGTGGCTTTCAAATGAAGAACTCTGGAGTTGAAATCCTCCTTGGAGTTGTCCTTTCTCGTCATGAGAAAGGGGAGTACCTTTTGTTAGATCTTTATCCATTTCAAGATTGTGTTAAAGTATGATTCAATCATATTGATTGGCATTTCTAATTCACCGTAATGCTCAGTGTCGAATGTTGTGCACAAACATTCTTCTCGGACGTCTTTGTCTTTATTGACGATGCAAAATTAACATCGTGTTTTAGGTTGTCAATCACACAAAAGGGTATTTCTCTGATTTTAAGGTTATTTATACACTTTTGTGTAGTATGGCTGATGCGGGCTATGATGCGGCAAGAAGGGGATAACACCTTTTGTAGAACTTGGTTAGCCCTTTTTTACTTGAACATACCGGGATTGTCTCGGATGCAAGGTAAATGAGCGGATTTCCTATCTGCCGGGTCTCAATGCCGAGGGCGTTCATGACCCTGAGAAGATGGCTGTCGGTCTCCGCTATCATATAACTGTCCTCCTCTCGCAGTATTGGTGCCACGGCGAGAGTCATGAGCTGCTTGAACAATGTAACTGTGGAAAAGCCTGAGGTGGAATCAATGGCGAATCGACCTATGTGCCAGAAGGAGGTTGCCGGGGTGTCCCCAACCATATCCAATGGGGATATATGAAAAATCTTATGCATAGGTGTGGGTGTCCGTTTGTCCCATCTGAACACCCTTATGCTGCCTACCATTCTGTATTCCTTGTCCCGGACGATGAAACAAGCCGAGTCTCCGGAGTAGGAAAGCTCCTCACGGTAAATGTCCTCGATCTCCTGTTGTGCCGTGTCGGGAATCGGTTCCGATGAATGATGGTTATAGTTCTGTGTCACCACGAATCGGGCGATGTCATGAAGCCGGTCAGTACCGACTCTTAAGATAGAATAGTCACTGCATGACCAAATCACTTTTTCCATAGTTGAGACGGTTTTGAAATTTTCCGCAAAACTATGTGGAGACTGTCTCCTAAGCGTGACACAAAAGGGTATTTCAAGGAGTCCGATTATAAAATTTACCCTTTTGTGTAGTGTGCTGATTCTTGTATGGCAGGATTTTATTAATTTTGCGCCGAGAAAAAAAAGACCAAACGTTATGGACTCCAATATAAAGACAGGAGACTTCTTTTCACTACAAAACTCGGTGGAGAGTGTCAACGAGTCCGACTATGAGAAGACCGGACTCATAATAGAGGCTGCGCGGGCATTCGAGCGCAGCACATACCAGTGTGTATATATCATTGACTACTTCAAAAAGGGATTCCTGTATGTCTCCAACAACATCGCCCGCCTCTGCGGCGGCGAGGCCGAGAAGATAAAGGATTTCGGATACAGGTTCTATATAGACTATGTTCCGCCTGAAGACCTGAAGATGCTGGTGGAGATAAACAATATGGGATTCAAGCTATTCAACACTCTTCCCGTAGGCGAGAGGAAGGACTACACAATATCCTACGACTTCCACATAATGAGAGGAAAGCGAAAACGCCTGGTCAACCATAAGCTGACGCCGCTCATTCTGACAAAGGACGGCAGGATATGGCTGGCGATATGCACAATCTCCCTTGCGGCAGGCAACGAGCCGGGGAATGTCATCATGAAGAAGCCCGGTTCCGGCATCTTCTACCAATACTCCCTGTATGACCATAGGTGGGAGAAGTGCAAGGAGATAACGCTTACGGACAACGAGCGTGAGGTACTTTCACTATCGACACAGGGATATACGATGAACGATATCGCCGACAATATATGCAAGTCGGTCGATACCGTCAAGGCCTGCAAGCGCAGTATATTTCAGAAATTGGATGTAAGGAATATAGCGGAGGCCGTGGCCTACGCCCAGAACCATCAGTTGATCTGACCTGTTTACGCCGGATCGCAGCGCAGCGACGAGAAATAGAACTTGGGGAAATACTTCACCTCTTTCCCGGTTAAGATGTCGAACATGGCGTTTACGCATTCTCCGGCAACAATCCACGAAGCGACGGAAAGCTGGGGCGGCGGCAGTTCCCCCGGCTCGTTACGGTATGCCTCGATCACATCGTCGAGCCATCTGTTCGGCATGTTCCAGAACGTGCAGTACCGGGCCACGAAATCCGCCATCTTGACCTCAAATCCCTTATAGGACGGAGACACCTCTGTGAGCTGGTATCCTCCGGGCTTGATGATAGTGAGAAATGCACCCCATCCGAAATTATAAGGATGCAGGACAGGAATCCTTCTTTTGGAACAAAGGTCATCGAATACAAAAGGGATGTCGCTCTTGAAGTCGAGGGCGTTGATGGCTATGTCAACCCCCTCGAGCAGTTCCTTCACATTGCCCTTGTCGATGAACGTGTCATGGTATTGGATATTGGCCTTCGGGTTTATCCTCAGCAGCCTCTTGGCGAGGCATTCCGCCTTGGATTTCCCGATGTCGCTCTTGACATAGTTCTGACGGTTGAGATTGGATAGCTCCACCCTGTCTCCGTCCACAATCACAATATTCTCGAAGCCGAAGCGCAGGGCGCACTCGGCAATGATGCTGCCGATGCCGGCCCCGCCGAGCAAAATCCGGGTCTCACGAACCTTCTCCTGCTCATCCTCGCTTACATAAATTCTGTTTCTGTTATATCTTTCCATATAGGATATTGTTTAATTACGGTGCAAAGATAGGTCTGCGGAAACGAATTGGCACAACACAAAAGGGTATTTCTTGTTTTTATCCGGTTTTATTTTGCCGGACAGGAATAAATGGCTACCTTTACAACAATATAACAATATTAAAATATAAAAATATGGAATGTAGGATTGAAAAGAACGGCACATCGGTGACGATAACAGATGTCGCTACCGGGATAGGGCTGTGTTTCACGGAAGGCGGGTCAATGCAAAGATACACCGCCTCTCTTTATGTCCCCGACACGGCCATTCTGAGCACAGAGGAGGGCGTGGGTCTTGTCAGTGAGGTATCGCAAGGTCTGGAGGCATACGCCGCCGAAAGGTTCCCGAAAGAGTTCGCTGAAATAAAATGACTCCCCGGATATGGATAAGACTGAAAACAGGCGTAAGCCGGGAAGACCGAGAAGTGGCAGTGGGGAGCCTGAGGTATATGCGACATTCAGACTTCCTGACTCGCTGGTTCAGAAGGTACGGATGCTTGCGGTCGTAGAACGCACCACGCAGAGGGAGATTGTGATTGCGGCGTTAAGGGAATATCTTGCCGGCAGAGCCGACAACTGCTAATATCCCCTCGTTGTGCTGATTCCCCCCGTTTTTATTTTGTGGGACAGGAATAAATAGCTACCTTTGCAGGGTAAATAAGTAAACTTAATTACAAGTAATAAATATTCAAAGTAAACAAATAACCTTGTAAACATGGCTAAGATTATTGCAATAGTCAACCACAAGGGTGGTGTCGGCAAGACCACCACCACGGTCAACCTCGGTGCCGCGCTTGCCTTGCAGGGCAAGCGGGTTCTGTTGGTTGACATGGACAGCCAACAGAACCTTACAACATCCCTCATGCGTGAGGAGGATGTCACGGAGTCCATATACGACAGCCTGATGAAAGGGTCTGCTCTCCCTGTTGTCCGGATTGCGGAACGGTTGGACCTTTGCCCGTCGGAGCTTGCGCTGGCAGCGGCAGAGCTTCACCTGCAGGCTCGCATCGGACGTGAGAGACTGCTGAAGAAATTGCTTGACGTTGTTAAGGACAGCTATGACTTCATCATGATAGACTGTCCCCCGTCCCTCGGACTGTTCACCTTGAACGCCCTTGTCGCCGCCACTGATGTTTTCCTTCCCCTTACCGGGGAGACCCTCCCGCTGAGAGGTATCCTGATGCTTGAGGAAACGCTCAATGATGTCATACAGAACGCAAATTCCGATTTGCGGATAAGCGGTGTGGTCATACAGCGTTTCAACAACCGTAAGCTCAACAACGAGGTCATTGAGGCTATCCGGACAAAGTTCGGGGCAAATGTATTCAATACCAAGATACGGGAGTGCATAGCCCTTGCCGAGGCTCCGGCAGCCCATTGTTCCATCTTTGACTACGACAGCAAGAGCAACGGGGCCAGGGACTACATGGATCTTGCCTCCGAGGTGATAGGACGGATATCCGGGTAATAAAGTAAACAAGTTTGTAAGTAATAAAGTAAACTTGTTTCATAGTAATAATGTAACCAACGAAAATATGGCAAAGAGAAAATTCAGTCTTATGGAAGAGGTCAAGAAGCCATCTCCGACACAGGAGACAGAGGTCTCGGACGCTTCGGCTGTGCTGGATGCTGCCTCCAGTCCGGCAGGGGACAGCAGAGAGATCCGGGCCACCTTCATTGTGGATTCTGGGATAATACGGAAATTGAAGCTGATAGCCGCCATTGAGAACCGTAAGCACAAGGACGTGGTCGGCTCGGCACTCACAGAGTATGTCGGCCGATGGGAATCCGACCATCCGTCGGTTGACCTTATGGCAATAGACGGAATAGTAAACAAGTAATATAGTTTACATTATTACTTAGCATAAATATTATTAGTAATAATGTAAACCAAATAAAAAAAGGAGAACGGAATGGCGTTCTCTTTTTTATTTGGAGGATTCGAAAAGAAGTGCTAAATTTGCCAAAAGTGTAAAAAAAATTCATTGATAATATACGCCCCCCTGTGATGGCGCGAGGAACGAGCGCCTGACTGTTCAAAATTTCAGATTATGGGAATAGACGGTTTCGATTTTGACTCGTTGACTGACGAGCAGTTCAATAAGTTTATATGGTCTTTGGATGCTCTGAAGGCTAAGTTGAATCGTGTGTCTGTGGAGGAGCTTGAGCGTGAGTTTGAGGGGAAGAGTTTATATTTGTTGGAGAACGAGCATTACGAGTTGTCGGAGTTGGAGGTCGGTGAGTTTGTCGATACCGTGTTTGAGCGGAAGACTTTGGGGAATGGGGAGGTTGTTGTTCCTTTTGAGGAGATTCAGAGCCGGGAGTATAGGCTTTGGCTCAGTCAGAAGATGAGGAATAAGAGAACGGTTCGTGAGGGCGAAGCCCCCCTTCAGTTGTCCTCTCCTCAGATAGATTACAGCGGCTATCGTATGTGGAGATATAATCCGGTTATATTCTACAAGGAAGGCGGTAAGGCGAGACACAGGCTGATGCTTCTGGATGATGAGGATACGTTGAGATTTTTGGAGAACCGGGAGTTTGCGATTATGTCCCCTGTCACCTATGTGGGGCGGACGAACTCTTACAGGAACGCCCGTTATCTTTATGCCTTTGCCATAGATTTGGACGGTGTGAGTATACATGAGGTGAGGGCGTTGTTGAGGGGCATGACCACGGGGGTTTATCCTGTTGCCAACATCATCGTCAATTCGGGGCATGGCGTTCATGTGTATTACCTGCTTGAGAGTCCTGTCGGGATGTATGAGACACGCCTTAATGCCTTGAACAAGCTGAAGGCTGGACTGACAAGGATTGTGTGGCTTGTGTCGAAGCTCGACACTCCGCAGGTGCAGAGTGTCGTTCAGGGATTCCGTCTGCCGGGTACGAAGACGAAGTTCGGTAAGCCTATAAGGGCGTTCTGGAATAGTAAGGCTCCGTTGCATACTTTGGACGAGTTGAACAGTTTCCTTGGCATCTACAGGCTCTCTGACGAGGAGATAGGGCAGCTCAATGAGAAGCATCCGCATAATCCTGCGAGGGTGACATTGGCTGAGGCGAAGAAGCGTTGGCCGGAGTGGTACGCCTCACGTGTCATAGGTCGAAACCGTGTCGGGAAAAAATGGAACGTCAACCGTGGTCTTTACGACTGGTGGCTTGCAAAATTGAGGGACGGTAGCGAGGTGACGGTTCATCACCGCTACTGGTGTGTGCTGACATTGGTGGTGTATGCTGTCAAGTGCGGCATACCGCGAGAGGAGGTTCTGGCCGATGCCCTTGCCTTGGTTCCGGCTTTTGACCGCAAGACAGAGACGGTTGATAACCCGTTCTCGGAGGACGATGTGAAGGACGCTATGAGGGCTTACGACGAGCAGTATTGCAAGTGGCCGTTAAGGGTTATAGAGACAACAACAGGAATTCGTATCGAGAGAAATAAGAGGAATGGAAGAGATCGAGAGGCTCATATAAAACTTATGAATTTTGTAAGAGATAGCATTACCCATACAGATGAAAATTGGCGTAAAGGTAATGGTAGAAAATCGGAAGAGGCGAATGTTAGAGAATGGCAGCAACAGCATCCCGGTTGTAAGAACAAGTCTTTGTGCGCCCGTGAGACCGGTCTGACAAGGCCGACAGTCCACCGCTGGTGGGACGAATCAAAGGCTGTGTCTTCAGACAATGAAGAATGACAGGATAATGTTTGTATTTCGCCAAACAAATCCCGGTGTACCGGTGTTATAGGAGCAGTGCCATCGCTTGCGCGAAAGAGCAAATTTAAAAAATTTGCCATAGCTTAATAGGGCAAAATATTGGCTACGCCACCGCATCCACTCCGTTGGGACGCTACATTTAGCCCTATTAAGGCAGGAGGCTTTGCCCCCTACAACCCCCACAAGGGGAGAGGCCACTCCCCTTTGAACCCCACCGCCGGGATGACCCTTCCCGGACCCACGGCCAAGGGCTTTCAGCCCCCGGCACCCCTGAGCAGGGAGTGACCCTCTCCCTGCACCCTCCGGCAAAGGGAACCGCTCTGCGGCCGCAGTTCCCCTTGCATCCCTTCTTGGCCGTATCCGGAGGTATCCGGAATCCGTTTTGTCGTTTGATTGTTTGTTTGATCAAACGTTCAAATGAACAATCAAACAAATGTTCGAATGATTGAACGAACATTTGTTTAATCGATCAATCATTCAGATGACTGAGTGATTAAATGATTGATCAGATAAATGAATTGCTGATTGCTGGACTGAACGTTCATATGTTCATTCATTCATACGTATGAACAGCAATCAAGCAATCAGATAGAAAGGACAGACGTCCAGACATATGTAGCGACGTGTCCGTATATCCTTACAAAACGAATATGAGAAACTACGTTGTATGCCATTATGCCAAATGCTACGGACCGCCGGTCAACTACACTACCCACATAGAGAGGAAGACGGCGGACGGCACGGTTCGCATTCCCTATAACATCAAGAGGTCGGATCTGACTAGACATAACCGTGAGTTCATAACTGAGGCGAGGAAGACAGGACGCACCGCTGCCATCGAGAAAAGGCTTATGGCTGTCAAGTATCAGACCGATAAGGACGGTAACGAGTATGAGCGTAAAATCCGGAAAGATCAGGTGTGCTGTATTGAAATCCGTCTCAGTGCGTCGCCGGAGGCTATGGCCGAGATTATAGCACAGGGCAGGCTGATGGATTGGTGCCGTGAGTCGGTGAAGTGGGCGCAGCGTGAACACGGGAAGGAGAATATCGTCAGTGCCGTGCTGCACATGGACGAGGAGACACCGCACCTTCATGTGTCGCTTGTCCCGGTCGTTCAGGGGGAGAGCAAGAAACAGGCGACTACGAAGAAGAGGGCGGCGAAGGACAAGGAAAAAGCCGAGTCCGATGGTACGGAGCCACCGAAAAAGAAAAGGCGTTACAAGAAGAAGGCTGACGCATCGACGCTGAGACTGTGCGCCGACGACATAATGACGCAGAGCGGTCTGAAGCGTTACCAGACGGAGTATGCCGCCGCGATGGAGCAGTTCGGACTTCGCCGTGGCGAGGAAGGTAGCCCGGCAAGGCATAAGGATCTTGCGCAGTATTACAAGGATCATTGCGAGGAAATGCACGCCCGGCTTGACGAGGTGCTTGCCGAGCTTGCCAAGGTAGAGAACCTTCTTGTAAAAAAGGATGCCGAGATAGAGAGCCGAGACAAGGTTATCCGGCAGAAGGAGGATGAGATTTCCGGTAAGGAATCCGAGCTTGCGGAGAAGAACCGGGAGATAGTCCGTCAACAAAGAGAGCTGGAGGAGCTCAAGCCAAAAGTTGAAGAAGAGCGGAGCAAATTCGACACACTTTTCTCTGCCAACGAGTATCTGGAGGGTGTCGAGCTTTCAGCCGACAGACTGCTGGCATCGTATGACAGTAGGGAGAAGGAAGTGCTAAGGATAGAAAGGGAGGCGCTTGAACGCATCAACCAAGCCTCGATAAGTTTTCTTGCCAAGAAAGATGTCGAGAGGCTGGCGAAAGAGAATGCCGGACTCAAGCTGCTCGTGTCAGGCAAGGACAGCGAGATACAGAAGGAGAGGAATGAGACGGAGAAGGAACGGAAGGCAAGGGAGAAAGCCGAGGCCGACAAGAAGCAGTTGGAGAAGACGGTATCGGGTGTACATTCGGCTTTGGAGCGGAGACATCCCGAGGAGACAAGGCTCTTGCGTGAGCTTGTCACCATAGGGGTGTCTGACCCGAAGTGTCAGGACTACATATTGAATGGTGGGTCGGTGACGTTTGAACCGTATCCTTGGAAAGACCCCTCCAATGGGAAAAGGATTCCGGAGGAATATTGTCAGGAGGTCATAATCAAAAAGGAGGGAAATGGAAACGACTCTTTCATCTCCATGTGCGGAATGCGGATAGCCGACTTCTTCAAACAGATATGGGCTAAGGTTACGGAAGCTCTCGGTCTGAAGAAAAAACAGGAAGAAGAGCAGCGCAGGCAACAGAAGCCGGAGACTCCGAGGCGTGGCATGAAGTTATGATGTTGCCGGGAGGTTTGCCACATTAAACCTTCAGTGGGTAGATCTAATACCCCCTTCGCCTTACTTGGGATGGCTTGGTTGCCGAATCAGTTGTCTATATCAGTAAGCTGACAATTAGATATATAGAATATATAAATATTTATTTTATAATTTATTTATTGAAATATTGGAATACAGGTATATTGTTATATTGTATTATTCTTTTATTGTCCTGCGGTAGTCAATGGCTTGGTAGAGTGTGGCGCGACTTATGCC
>Ga0137308_101511_pt1 | contig 21987 bp, 11 predicted proteins | sample Inofrocosms_June_FD_97181 | JGI IMG/M metagenome (GOLD analysis project Ga0137308, IMG submission 97181) | Mouse cecal microbial communities from Vienna, Austria - N-Acetylneuraminic and N-Acetylglucosamine D2O microcosms_June | ecosystem: Host-associated > Mammals > Digestive system > Large... | reverse complement strand
AAAGATTATAGAATCTTTCATGTTTTGTGGATGCGAAAATTTAAAAAATATCAACCTTCCAAATAATGTATCAGAAATAAGTCAAGGCGCTTTTGAGGGCTGTATGAAATTAACCAATATTTCAATACCGAAAACCGTAGAAAAGATTTTAACAAATGCATTTAGAGGATGCATTACCCTGACAATTAGCTGCGAGTCTGGTTCTTATGCGCATCAATACGCAAGAGAAAATGACATTCCAGTGGATATAATACATACTCATAAATACGAAAGTACTATAACAAAAAAACCAACTTGCACAGAGGCGGGGTTCAGGACATACACTTGCAGTTGCGGCGACGAATATACAGAAGAAATTTCAGCAACAGGGCATGAACCTATTATAGATCCTGCGATTGCGCCAACGGCAACAGAAACAGGAAAAACGGAAGGAAGCCATTGTGTAATTTGCGGCAAAGTATTAAAGGCGCAAGAAATTATTCCTGCAACCGGGAAACCGGAAGAACCAGATATTGAGGTAAAAAACATATTCAATGGCTGCAAAGGAAGTCCTTTAAAACTTTCTGTTCTATATAAAGAAAATGATAATTTTACTTTTGAATGCAAAGATAACTGCAAAATAGAAATTATATTCACTGGATATTCCTCTATACAGTCAATAGGGTTGTCATCAAATTTAAAAAATTATGAACTGACGTTTAACACTTCTGGCGAGCATATATTATCGGTATATAAAAATGGAAAACTGATGGAAAACGAAAAAATTATCGTAGCTGAAAATCACTCATGGGACTCTGGAAAAATAGCGGAAAACCAAACATGTGTTAAAAATGGCAAAAAAACATATACATGCTCTAATTGCAGACATACCTATACGAAAGCCATCCCCGCAACCGGACATAAACCATCAAAATGGAAAATTTCAAAGAAGGCAACTATTTTTAAGTCGGGAAAGGAAATAACGACCTGTACGATATGTAGCAAAATTTTAAATCAACGAACTATCAAAAAACTCAAATCAAGCGTTAAACTATCAAAAAATAAATTAACTCTCAAAAAGGGCAAAACATATAAGTTAAAAATCAAGAAGCAAACGAAAGGAGACAAAATATCAAGTTGGACGTCTTCAAAGAAAAAAAATGTCACTGTAAATAAAAAAACCGGAAAAATAAAAGCATTAAAAAAAGGAAAAGCAAAAATAACGCTCAAAATGAAAAGTGGCTGCAAAGCCAGTTGTACAGTGACCGTAAAATAAATAGCGTTGAGGCGGGGATGTGGGTTCATGCTGTCAATAGTTTAAAGTATCGCCCAAAATTAACGGGCTAAAGCTTCATATGAACACATGTCCACCACCTCCCTCCCCTGACTAGTCGTTCTTTCCTCTTCTCCTCACGACCATCGCTGCCATCAGCCCTGCCGATGATAACAACAGCACAAGATACGTCCACAGAAAATTATCGTCCCCTGTTTTGGCCCTGGCAGTACCCGTTGTCCTGATATTCTGTGCAGTACCATCTGTACTCTGCGCGTTATCCCCTTCCGGGTTATTGGCGGATGGGTTATCTGCCGGCGGGTTGTCCTGGGGATTTTCTCGCGGCTTATCCGTGGGCGGATTGTCCTGGGGATTTTCCGATGGCTTATCCGTAGGAGGATTGTCCTGGGGGTTCCCTGGCCGCTTGTCTGTCGGCGGATTTTCATTACCGCTCTTTTTTTCTTTGACGGTAAGGGTGGTTTCCACATCACCCGCGGTATAGGAAAGCGTAATTTTGTGCTTTCCCAAAGAGAGTTCATTAAGATATGCCTTGGCAAATGTAAGAATCGTGGAACCTTCCTCTAATGCATAGTTTGTGGATTCCACACCTACACCGTCTATCGCCACACCTTTAAATTCCGACAGCGCCCCTGTACTTTTAATAACCGCCTTATCATCCTTGCCGATGGTAAATACGCGATCTGTGGCAGCCGTAATAATCTCCGCCTTCTTGCTTATCTGTATCTGCACCTGATACTGCTCGTAATTAGCGGTATCTCTATACACCGCCTCGGCTGTGAGGATACCTCCCGGAATCAGCTTCGTATCTGCTGTTTTCCACCGCCAGCCTTCCGGCAGCGGAACATCCCCCAACTTATCCATTGTCTTGGCAGCTTTGATTTCGGTATTCTCCCCTATGGGGATATTTTGCGGTTTTTCACTTTTTAATACTGTAATATCAATCCATATCCCCTCTTTCTCATAGAATTCCGTTTGGCTCGCCGAAACATAGACGCGCGCCTCACCTGCATTAAGAATCGTAACTTTTCCGTCCGCGTCCAGGGAGACCACATCTTCTCCGCGGATTACCTGATACCGAAGCTGTCCATCTCCTTTTTGCGTGACATCAAGATAAAATGGTTCGTCTCCATACGTCTTCTCCCACGTTTCGGCGCCTTTTATTTGCGGGGAAAACCTCTTTACATGAAATTCCTCAGGATATACAGTAGTTCCCCCCTTATAATTGAGAGTATCGGAGACTTCCGCAATCATCTCATATTTGCCGGGTTTGAGCGACTCAGGAGCTATATCTTTCCACTCCCGGTACGCCTGCCCGCTGTCCGCCTCCCGATATTTATAGACAATTTGCCCATCTCCTTCATAGAGCGGCAATGTCGGCACGGAAACAGCGCTTCCGTACTGGTAATCATCCATGCTGACTGCATAAGCATTAGAAAATTCAATCTGGAGGATCGTTACTGTCCCTTTAGGCTGTGATAATGTATAATTACCGCTGTCCGCACCCATAAGCTTAAAGCCGCTGAACGTAACAGGTTTGCCGACGCCCGCGTCTGCATCTTCCATAAAAGCTTTTACCTCTGAGATATCCATAGCAACATCATCCGCAGAAAATTTTCCAACCAGGTCCCAATGCTTTTTATCCGTGACTGCCGTATCGTCCAGCGGAACCTCCCTGCTGCCATTATAATAATAAGGCTGTAGGACGATATTGCCTGCTTCGACTTCCCGGGGGACAATCTCGCCGTCTGTAAAAAGAATTTCATCCGGCGCCACATAATTACCGGCGTCTTTGCCCGACAATGCGTATGATACGGTAATGGTTTTATTTTTGCCCACATTTTTATTATCGTATTTTGCAGATGCAGAAACGTTTACTTCATCCCCGCTTACCGCATGTTTGAAAGTAACCTTCGGGTTCTCTATCTTGGTCCCGCTGTCATATACCTTACTCTTTTCCACCTGAATATCCGCCTCTAATTTCCGCGGTGTAATTGTAAATTCCTGCCTCCATGTAACATTGCTATAATGTGCCGTATCTTTAGGGTTGATCCGCAGCCCGCAGCTGTAATTCCCGGCGTCCTTCGGCGCTCCTTCCAATCTAGTATCATTCTTATCAAAATAATAGAGGTATTCTACGCTGCTGATATTCTCATATTCGCCCTCCAGCAGCGGAGTTTTTGCCGTGCCGTCATAGGCAAAGCTCTTTGCCATCTGCTCCTGAAAATACGCGCTGTCCAGCCTCCTCTTTATAATCTGGTACTGAAACTCCTTCTCTCCCTCCACATTAGGTCCCCTGCCCACGGCTTTCACATATGCCATGCCGGGCTCTACACAATTTTTCCCCTCGATAAACATCAACTCATAATTTTCCTCCGGTAAAGTGAAGCTGCTATTTGCCACATATGGTTCCTCCGGCATTATCGGTTCGCCCGTCCACTGCGGCTGCCCCGGTTTCCCCCCGTACAGGCCCAGAATGCTATTCGACAGATTCATCTTTGAAACTTTAAAAGAAAATGAATCTGCATTCTCCACAAGCTCCGCAACTCCTACCAGGCTTTCATCCAACACAATTTTCACCGTATAATTGCCCGCTTTTTGGGGACTGCCGGAAAGAACGGTTCCATCTTCCTGTACCCATTGAATCGCATAAGCGTCTCCTACCAGTTCATTGACAAGGCTCCCTTCATACTGCACATAAAAGTCTATCTTTGAACGCATATACGTATCCGACAAATCCAAAACAGGCGTCCACTGCGCCCCGCCCACACGGCTGTGTACCATAATCTTCTTCGTCTCCTGATTCACAGAAGCTTGATTTACATACTTTGCATCGGACGCAGAGACCGTGTCCGCATAATCAGCCTCCTGTGAGGCATCCGCCGCAACAGGAATATAGTAACAGCCGTTTAGAAGCACAGCCGCCATAGCCGCCGCAAGCAGTTTTCTCCAGTTAAAACTTAGTTTTCCCAAATTTTTACGCTCCTTTTATTTACTACCCGTTGTCTCCTCCAAAGACGAACAATATATCAAGCTATATTCTATCAATCTGAAATATTTCTTCAATGTGTATGGGATAAAATGCATTTTTCGGGGATAAACAGCAGAAAAATAAGTTGATTCACCGCCTGTTTTTGTTTATGATAGATACGGAGGTTAATTGGAATGAGAATAGCTATTGTAGATGATGAAAAAGCTGTGCATATTTCTCTGGAAAAAGCGCTGAAAATCTGGGCTGATAAGAACCGTCTGGATATTGCCTGCGATTATTTTCCCAATGGGGGGGAATTCCTGTCTGCACTCAGGGGCAAACAGTATGATATCGTATTTATGGATATCTATATGGACGGATCAGACGGCATCCAGACAGCCGTTAGGATGCGGCAGATTTCCCCGGGCTGCTGCCTTATTTTCCTCACTTCCAGCGAGGAGCATATGATGCAGGCCTTTCCCTGCCACGCATTCGACTATCTCTTAAAACCGCTGGATGAAGCGCGGCTTACACAGACGCTCTCAGATCTTCTACGCATTATGCCGGATAAACAACCTTATTTTGATCTCCCCCTGGGAAAGCAAACGATTCATGTGCTCTATTCCCATCTGCAATATATTTCTGCCGACTCCAATTACTGTATTGTGCAGGCGCAGGAGCAATACCGCTGCCGGATGCCTTTTCATAAATTAAAGACGCTGCTCGCAGACGACGAACGCTTCTGTGCGATAAACCGGGGGATTCTTGTCAACCTGGATTATGTGGATGATATGGAAGATTATACCTGCCGCATGAAAAACGGCATTTCCTTCCCTATAAACACCAAAAAGAAAACAGAACTCAAACAAGCGTTGATCACTTACCGTTTTAATATACGCAGAAAACGGCTGTCACGGAGGTAGCACATGGACAATCTCATTTATTTCTACACCGCAATCGGGTATGCTTTGCTGATTCCAGGAGCTATCATGTGCCTTCTGCCCGTCAAGGATCATTTGCGTATCCCCCTCAAAAAGCTCTGTCTACTGTTATTCCCCACACTGGTTCTCTACAGCGTCTTAATGCCATTGATTGGAAAACAAACCTCTATCAGCAACCAAACACTGTTTTCACTGACGATTTTTTTGTGTTTCCCGATATACTGTATGGCCGTAGAAATTAATAACATTAAATTATTTTATCTGTTTCTGTCCAATGTAGCGTTGCTCTCTTTTGGTGGTCTTGCCTTTTATATGGTAGATGCATACATTGTAAATAATGGTATCATCTCTCCTATCTATGATACTGCCGTAATTGCCCAGTGGTGCGCGACGCTTCTCCTCCTATGCTTCATTTTCCTTCCTTTCTTTAACAGGAAATTGACCTGGACCCTGGATCATTTTCACTCAAAATCCGTATGGAAAATGGTATGGACCGTACCCGCATTGATTATGTTCTGCAACTTTGCGATGATTCCAGCGGATTACAAAAACGCCACCGTAGGACGTATCTTTTCACTGTACATTTTGATTGACGCCACGCTCCTTTTGCTTTTCCTGCTGTTCCAGCAGATGTTTTACCTGATTGCCAAAACTTTAATAGAAAATAATGAACATGAAAAAAAGACACAGCTGCTGCAAATTCAGGCCAATCAATACCAGAATCTGCTGCGTTATGTGCATGAGACAGGCAAACTACGCCATGATTTCCGCCATACGGCCCATACGCTTTTAACGCTCGCCCAGGAAGAGCACACAGAAAAAATCCTGGATTATCTGAAAGAATATAGCCAGGAACTGGATGCTTACCATCCCAGCCTATTTTGCAAACACACCACTACAAACGCTATCCTCGCCTATTATGCAAACATTGCCGGCTCTCAGCAGATTCAGACCAACTATCATGTGGATTTACCGGAAAAACTTCTTCTTTCAGATGTGGATTTATGTTCGATATTGGGAAATCTTCTGGAAAACGCTATCGGAGGCTGTATGGACGTTGCGCCTGCACAGCGTTTCATTAATCTCTCTGTGGATATAACAGAAAATAAAGAGCTCTATATCATTTGTGTCAACAGCTTTGGCGGCAATATCCGTAAATCGGGAGCCAAATACTTGTCCACCAAAAAGGGCGGCGCCGGAATTGGACTTTTGTCCATTACCGCCACCGCCGAAAAATACGCCGGAATAACCCATTTTTATCACTCTGATACAGAATTTAATTCAGAGGTTATGCTCAACATTCAATGAAAAGACTCGTGCAACGACTCTATTTTCTTCTCCTCTTTTTCTTCCTTAACACGATGCCTGCCGTACCAATTGCAATCACTGTCGCAGCCGTACCGGAAAGCCCGAACAGCAAGGGGCGATTGGCAAGGAACATGATATACCATTCCGTAGAAACTGTAATATTTTTATAAATCTTATCATACACATTTCCTGCCGCATCCCGGCACAAGATCGCAATTTCCTGTCCTATTCCCTGGGGAATCGTAAACTGAATCACACCGTCATTCTTCTCCTGTGCATCTGCAAGCTGCTTCCTGTCAAGGGACACCGCCTGCTTCTTTGAAGCGCTGCCACGGCTGGCAATCCTTATTTCCAGGCTCTCGAGTTTTCCGCCGTCATCCTTAGGGATGACATTAACATTCTGCGATTCTTCTTGATATCTGCCGTTTGGAGCCAGTCCAGAGACTGTGACTACCGGCGGCGTATGATCCACCACGAAAGAAGTCTCCACATTTTTGATGTCAGAGTACGCCATATTCTCTGCCTTATCAATGGTAGATACCACAACGTTGTAATCTCCCTCGTCGGCAAACAGCTCTCTGTCAATAACGTAATCATACTGATACCATGCATTTTCCCCTTCGCCGCCCTGCACGCGGTACTGGCTGTCTTCTTTTATGATATCGCCATTTACCGTCACCGAATGCTGCGTGACCGGATCGCAGTTCACCTCTTGCAGAACTACCGCCGCGTCTACCTGCTGCACATAATACTTGTCAATCAGCTCCTGTGTAGATTTATCCAAGGTAAATGTAGAACCGTTGCGGTTGACGGAAAACGTTATTGTTTCCATGCCTTGATTGCCATTCTCCTTCACATTCATTTCACTGGTGGCATTTAAAGAGAGGTCTTTGACCTCACACGCCAACGTATAAATAGCGTCTTCTGTAATATTATCAATCACATATTCATACCGCTTCCCGAATTCTACCGTCTCAATCCTGCCTAAATCTGAAAAATCCTTCTGGACAAATCTTCCACTCTTTTCATAGACGATCCCGGTAAGCTTAGGCTGGAAGCTCGATAAATCAAAATTCACATCATCTACGTCAATCGTAAAACCAATTACTTCTTTGTTATATGCCGTCTTATCTGCAATCTCGCCTATAGAAATCACCGGAGCCGTGCTGTCTACCGTAATCTGACTGGACTCATACGGCGTCATATCATTGCCGGATTTATCCTTATAAGTGATAGAAATCTGATAATCTCCATCCTCGCTAAGTTGGAAACTTCCGTTGTGCACATCCGTGTTAGCATCACTCCAACTGACATTCAATATGTAAGGCGCGCCATCCCTGGTCGCTGTTACCTGAATGTCTTCCTCGTGGAAATTCGCCTCTGTCACGGCAATCTGCCCTTCCACGGCATCCGCATAATAATCAATCCCATTGGCGCTTGTCGTGGGTGCGCTGTAAGTCACTTCTGCATTGGGCGCAATACTGTCCACCACAATACGGTGGGCGTCTGTAAATCTGGTCTTGTGCCCGCTGCTGTCTACCGCATCAAATTCCACTATGCCGTTAAACTGATTGTTGGCGTCCAGCTCCGACTGCGGTATCGTAAATTGTGCCGTCGCCATCCTTTTGCCGTTGCTGTAGCTAATTTGCGCATGTTCCACACGCTGCTCCAAACTCTCACGGTTGACGCCGCTGACATTCTCCGCGTTCCTGTAACTGTATATAAAATAATCAACGCCTGCGGTATCATCCTCCGCCGTAATTGTCACGGTTGCTCTTGCCTGATAGAAGCCAAAAGAGACATTCTCCAATACGGTTTCCAACACACTGTCACTGTAGCTGACCCTCAGATTTGCAGGCGCTGCCTTGTCTATGGTAAATTTATCCTCTGCATACGGTTTAGCCGCATTTTTTGCCAAATCCGCATAAGAAATCGTAAACGTATAATTGGCGTCCACATCATATGTAATCTTCGCCGTATAAGTGTCCCCATTCTTCTTCCAGCTGCCGGGCTGTTTAAGCTGCGCCCGGTAATCCGGCACAGACGATGGCGCGCCATCCGCCAGCACAGACGTCACAGACGCTTCCACCTCATTTGCCCGGAAATTCTTATCTGTAATCTGAATCGTCGCCATGCGCTCCCTATCGTAATAGTCATAGCCATCCCGGGAAGAAACGGGCGCCGTGTTGTCATACCACACTTTGATCACGGGTTTTTTCGTGTCTACCACCAGCGTCGGGGAAATCCAGGTCTTTCCCATAGCCTGTTTGTCTCCGGCCGTTTGCGCTTTCATCTCGTTACCGGAGCGATCCTGGTAAGAGACCTTTACTTTGTAATCTCCGTCTTCCTTAAGCGTCAACGTGCCCTTCCAGATATCCGTTCCCTTTTCCCGTTTCCAATTCCTGATGCTATATTCAGCTGCTGTGCGAACGTTCCAGCCTGAAATGATGGCGCTCTGATTCCGCAACTGCGCAGCGCATCATTTTATGGGATACAGTCGAAGTGAACAGGATCACCAGATCCGGACAGCCAATCTGGCCGCTTAAGTCGGATTTCATTTTGGTAAACACCTTAGACTTATGGTTGTATCTCTTACAGATTTCCTTATATCGGGCCTCCATCCTCTCATGTCCGCCTATGATTACAACGCTCATGCAGATTCCTCCTTTCTTTAGTTAGTTATTTCTAACCTGCATGGTTAAAGAAAATGCCATAAGGCATTTTACTATCCATTTTCATTTTTCCGTAAACATCCGTTCTATTGGTTAGTTATGTCTAACTATTGTATATATTACCATATTGCCGACCATCCTGTCAATAGGTTTCACAAAAAGGGCTGTCGCAAAATACAGCTTATATACAATATCTGGATGAGACCTATTTGGCCTAAATGATATATATTGTATATAGCGGCTATTTTGCAACAGCCCTCTTTTAATGATAAATTACGAAACTTCACTCAAATTGCAGTATAAATTTGTATTATCTTATTTCTCTCCATAAAGAGTAACTAACTTGTTGAGGTATTCATAACGCTCTTTGGCAATTTCCTCAGAAGCTGAGAACAACTCTTCTGCTCTCTCAGGATTGAATCTAGCAAGCGCATTGTAACGAACCTCGCCATTCAAGAATGCCTTGTAATCTCCAGTAGGAGCCTTGCTGTCTAAGGAGAATGCTGCCTTGCCTTCCTTCTTCAATTCAGGATTGAAGCGGAAGTTATGCCAGTAACCAGCTTCTACTGCGTTCTTCTCCTCGGTCTGAGCCTTGCTCATACCAACCTTGATACCGTGGTTGATACATGGAGCATAAGCGATAACCAGAGACGGTCCCGGATAAGCCTCTGCCTCTGCGATTGCCTTGATACACTGGTTGTAGTCAGCGCCCATAGCAATCTGTGCAACGTATACATAGCCATAGCTCATAGCGATGGAAGCTAAGTCTTTCTTCTTCACTTCTTTACCGCCCGCTGCGAACTGTGCGATTGCGCCTACCGGAGTAGCCTTAGAGGACTGTCCGCCAGTATTGGAATATACCTCGGTATCGAATACCATGATATTGATATCCTGTCCGCTGGCAAGTACATGGTCAACACCGCCGAATCCGATGTCGTATGCCCATCCGTCGCCACCGAAGATCCACTGGGACTTCTTAGCCAGGAAATCTTTCTCAGCCAGGATTTCCTTAGAAGCGTCGCATCCGCAAGCTTCCAAAGCTGCAACTAATTTATCTGTAGCAGTTCCGTTGAGCGCGCCGATTCCATAAGTGTCTAACCACTCTTTTCCTGCTGCTGCAACGTCTGCATTCTTGCCGTCTGCTACCAGAGCCTCTACTTTGCCTTTCAGTTTGCCTCTGATTGCTTTCTGAGCTAATAACATACCATAACCGAACTCAGCTGCATCCTCAAATAAGGAGTTGGACCATGCAGGACCCTGACCTCTCTCATTTACGGTGTACGGTGTAGAAGGTGAGGAGTTACCCCAGATAGAGGAACATCCCGTTGCATTTGCAATGTACATCCTGTCACCGAACAACTGTGTGATCAGTTTTGCATAAGGTGTCTCGCCACATCCGCCGCAAGCTCCTGAGAACTCAAGAAGCGGCTGTTTGAACTGAGAGCCCTTGATGGTTGTCTCTTTGAATTTCTCTACAACGTCGATCTTCTTCTCAACGGTCAGACCATAATCAAAGTATTCCTGCTCGCCCACATTCGCTTCGCAGTTCTGCATTGTCAGGGCTTTCTCACCCTTCTTGCCCGGGCATACATTTGCACAGGAACCGCAGCCTGTACAGTCAAGCGCAGAAATTGTCATGCTGAACTTGTAGTTCGGCATTCCTGTCATTGCCAGTGTCTGCATTCCTTCTGGAGCCTTAGCTGCCTCATCCTCTGTCATAGCTACCGGACGGATAACAGCGTGCGGACATACATAGGAACAGATGTTACACTGGATACAGTTCTCCGGATTCCATACTGGAACGTCAACGGCAATGCCGCGCTTCTCGTATGCTGCTGCACCGGAAGGAGTCTGACCATGCTCATATGCTTTCACAACAGATACCGGAATCTTGTTACCCTCCTGGGCATTAACCGGAATCTGAATATTATTTACGAAATCTACAACGTCCTGACGATCGCCAGTTGCAACCTTAGCAAAGCTCTCATCCTGAGCATCTTTCCAGCTTGCAGGCACTTCAATCTTAACAACACCCTTAGCGCCGGCGTCAATTGCATCGTAGTTCATCTGTACGATCTTGTCGCCCTTCTTGCCATAGGTTGCCTTAGCGGCAGCCTTCATGAGCTCAATTGCCCTCTCCTCTGGAATGATCTCAGCTAATTTGAAGAATGCAGACTGCAATACCGTGTTGATACGTCCGCCAAGTCCGATCTCTTTACCAATCTTGATACCGTCGATGGTATAGAACTTGATATCATTCTCTGCAATATATCTCTTAACCTGTCCAGGTAAATGGTTCTCTAACTCTTCCGGTGACCAGGAGCAGTTCAGAAGGAATGTTCCGCCCGGTACTAATTCCTGAACCATGTTGTACTTACGCACGTAGGAAGGATTGTGGCATGCCACAAAGTTTGCCTGCTTAATCAGATAAGTAGACTTAATTGCTTTCTTACCGAAACGCAGGTGGGACATGGTTACGCCGCCGGATTTCTTGGAGTCATAGTCAAAATATGCCTGCGCATACATGTCTGTGTTATCTCCGATAATCTTGATAGAGTTCTTATTAGCGCCAACCGTACCGTCAGCTCCAAGTCCCCAGAACTTACAGTTGATAGTTCCTTCCGGAGTGGTAACCGGGTCTTCTTTTACTTCCAGAGAAAGGTTGGTAACATCATCATAGATACCAATTGTAAATTTCTCTTTATCTGTATTGTTATAAACAGCGATAATCTGTCCAGGAGTTGTGTCTTTGGAACCAAGGCCATAACGTCCGCTTGTGATCTGAACAGACTCAAACTTCGTTCCCTTCAATGCTGCAACAACATCCAGGTACAACGGCTCGCCAAGAGAACCTGGCTCTTTTGTCCTGTCTAATACTGCGATTAATTTTGCAGTCTCAGGAATAGCCGCTACGAAAGCTTCTTTGCTGAACGGTCTGTAAAGACGAACCTTGACAACGCCGACTTTCTCGCCTCTTTCCATCAAATAGTCGATAGTCTCGTCAATCGTATCACATACGGAACCCATAGCAACGATAACCTTCTCTGCATCTGCTGCTCCGTAGTAGTTGAAGAGCTTGTAATCTGTGCCAAGCTTTTCATTTACCTTGTCCATATATTTCTGGACAATTGCAGGCATAGCGTCATAAGTGGAGTTACATGCCTCTCTGCTCTGGAAGAAAATATCCGGGTTCTGTGCAGAACCGTCCTGGCGTGGATGGTTGGGGTTCAATGCATTCTTGCGGAAACCGTCAATTGCATCCATGCTTACCATATCTTTCAGATCTTCATAATCCCAAGTCTCAATCTTCTGAATCTCATGAGAAGTACGGAAGCCGTCAAAGAAATTGATGAAAGGAAGATGTCCCTCTAAAGCTGCACAGTGTGCAACCGGGGTCAAATCCATAACTTCCTGTACAGAAGACTCGCAGAGCATTGCTGCACCAGTCTGGCGGCATGCATATACATCAGAATGGTCGCCGAAAATATTCAGCGCATGAGTTGCTACGCAACGTGCAGATACGTTAAACACACCTGGAAGCCCTTCACCGGCAATCTTATAAAGGTTAGGAATCATCAGCAATAATCCCTGAGACGCCGTATAAGTGGTCGTCAATGCGCCTGCTGCCAGGGAGCCGTGCACAGTACCTGCTGCACCTGCCTCAGACTGCATCTCAGTTACCTGAACAGTCTGTCCGAAAATATTCTTTCTTCCCTGGGTTGCCCATTCGTCTGTAGCTTCTGCCATAACAGATGAAGGTGTAATCGGGTAGATGGCTGCAACATCTGTAAATGCATATGAAGCATGAGCTGCTGCATGATTTCCATCCATGGTTTTCATAGATCTTTTCATTACATTTTTCCTCCTACTTAATATTAAGCACGCTGTTTCCAATACCAGGAAGCAGACATGCAGATTTTTCCTTCTTTTATACTATAATGATTTTGTCCCAAAAAATCAATAGTTTTCACTGGATTTCATATATTTTTCCTGAAAAACTTCCACCGGCAGGGGACGGTCAAATAGAAATCCCTGCCCATAACGGAACCCGCATTTCACAAGAAATTCCCTCTGTTCCTCTGTCTCAATCCCCTCAAAGATGACTTCTTCCTTGACGCTGCGGATTAGACAGCCCATATTGCGCAAAAACGCCTCCTCATTCTGGCGGTTCTCACGGTTGAGGAAACTGCGGTCAATCTTCACAATGTCCGCCGGGATGTCGAGCAGCATCCCCAAAGACGAATAACCTGTGCCAAAATCATCAATCGCCACCCGGAAACCAGCCGCCCGAAGCTGCTGTACCTCGGTCTTTACAAGGTCGTAACCCAGCACAAACAAACTCTCGGTTATCTCAATCTCAATAAACTGGTGCTCTACTCCATACTTGTCCGTCAATTCCATAATACGTTTGAAAATTCCATTCTTCTCAAAATGGCACCTGGAAAAGTTCACAGAGATAATCGGAAGTTTCAGCCCTTCGGCTTTCCACCGGCTCATACAGATCAAAACCTGTTCATACATATAGAAATCAAGCTCCACAATATAACCAGATTTCTCTAAAATCGGAATGAAAACACCAGGGGCTTCCAGCTTGCCGTCCCGTTTCTTCAAGCGCACCAGGGCTTCACCGCCGGAAATCTCCATCTGATCTAACAGGAATTTAGGTTGAATATATACCTGGAATCTGCTCTCCGCAAGGTCGCTCTGGAACTCAGCCAAAATCTGTTTCTCCAGCTCACGCTGCCTGCGCATCCTGCTCTCATAGACTTTACAGTATTCGGTGCTCCCTTTGATGCTCTTCCTGGCAATATTGGCATTCTCAATCGCCATATCCAGGCTTTCCTCCACATCATCCATAAAATAGAGCCCTGTAGACAGCCTGAGATTGCAAGCGGTATAAACCTCCCGCTGCTGATTTGAAAATTCGATGTTCGCCCGGGTAACAATCTCTATAATCTCCTCCTTGCCCGCTCCCCATATTAAGGTCACAAACAAGTCTGAATAGAGCCGGCAGGAAATCTTGTTGTTGCCGCTCCTGATCCGTTTTGCAAATTTCCTGAGAATCTCATTGCCCGCTTCATGGCCGAAATTTTCATTAATATAGGAAAAGTCATTGATGTCTGTATACACAATTGCATACTGCAAGCCCGTTTCCCCGCTGGCGAGTTTCTCCTTCACGCTGCTCTTAAACGCCTCTTCTATATAAAGGCCTGTCAGCATGTCCCGCCGCTTGAGATGGCGGATTTTCCTCTGATCTTCCTCGCGCTGCACGCGCAATGCCACAAATACAGAAAGCATTCGCGTCAACTCTAAAAATGTCTCTTTCTCGAAATTGCTCCAAACCCTGGGCTTCTCCAGATCACAGAAACTTACATACCCTTCCCCCAGCTCAAAATAGGAAAAACTGCAATTGACGATGGCACGCATACTCCGCTCACGGAACACCGCTTTATCCTTCTCTGAGACAAATTCATCGCCCCAGCAGTCATTGATATATGCCAGTCCCCACTCGTCGAAACCGCTCATGAATCCGTCCCAATCCTCAAACTTGTCCACAAACTGCGGTTCATAGAGCACGCCGTTCTCTCTGGTCCAGCAGTTGGTCTGAATGAGCTCCTTACGCTCCCTATCACACTCCAATACGGAAACAATGCCTAAATCATACTGACGTCCAATACGCTCCATTAAAATATTCAAAGAATCGTTGACGTCTTTGGCATGGGATAAAAGCGTAAACGCTTCTGAGAGGAAATCCATATCCTGAACCTTCCCCGCCTTATACTGGTCTATGCGCGGCTCAATCCTCGTAGCCTTGCGGATTTTCCACAGAGGATCTGTCCCCTCCGCAATACGGTACTGATTCTTGCCCGCCTCTTTGGCCTGGTACATCGCCATATCCGCCTTGGCAAACAGGGAGCTGTAACTCTCCTTGATCGTGCCGATAATCGCCACGCCCACGCTACAGCTTACCTCAATCTCTTCCTTACTTCCGCCATGGTATGTCTGGCGGACGTTCTTGCAGATGCTCTCGGCTTTGAGTTTCGCCTGGTAATAATCGGTGTGTTTCATAAATACCATGAACTCATCTCCGCCGATTCTGCCCACAATATCCGTCGCCCGGAATAAATCCTGAATTTTCTTGGCAATCGTAATCAATACGCTGTCGCCGAACATATGGCCAAGCGTATCGTTTATCCCTTTAAAATTGTCCACATCTATCAGCATCAGCGCATGTGTCCCGCGGACATTTTTTTTGAGAAACGCCTCCACCTCCGACTTCGTCGTGGATTTATTCAACAACTTTGTCAGATCATCCTGTTTGAGCTTCAGCGCCATCTCATCCTGGATGCGGCGCTCCCTGGTGACATCCTCCGTCCTTCCCAAGATGCGCAAAATCTCGCCGTTCTCCCCGGGGACGCTCTTATAAATGGTTCTGTGCCATGCATATTCCGGCTCCTGCCCGACGTCTGCGACATTCACACGGTATTCCAGCATCCCGTGTTCTTCCTCACTGGAAGCCCGCTTTATCATGCCAAAAAACTCTTCATAATCCTCGCGGAAAATAATTTCCTCCAAAGCCTTGATTGACACAAAAAAGTCTTTGCCACCCCGGTCAGCAATCATAATATTGGAGCTGGACGCAATGAAAATCGTCTTGTTTTCTACATCATATTCAAAGGGAAACTCCTGATTAATCTCCTCCACAAGCTTATAGCGCTCTGTCTGTAAATACAGCTCTGCTTCTATTTTCTTGCGCATATGGATGTCCCAGCACGACACCAGAAAATACGGCGTCCTGCCCTGATAATAAAACATGCGCAAACTCAAGGCAATCCAACGAATCTCTCCCTCCTTGCCACAGATACGGATATCACATTGTTTTATTTTATCCGTATGCATCAATTCTTCCATTATCTTATGCAGCTTCTCCCGATCTTCGCGGTAAACTGCATCCTCAAAATCGTTCGGCAATACCTGGATTTCCTCTTTTGTATAGCCGATGAGCCGGAAAAATTCTTCATTCCCTTTGACCAGCTCCCAGCGCTCAACCCCTTGTATCACGGCGCATCCGGTCGGCAGCTTTTGAATCGTCCTGCTCAACCTGCCTAACCGCTCCTCATCTCTCCTGGATAAGCCTTCATTTTCCAATATCTTTCGATCATCCATATAAAAACCCCATTTTCACGAACATGATTATTGTTATTGCTTTATCATACCAAATTTTACATGTTTTTTCAATAAAACTCTTGAAATATAAAGGATTTAAGGTATACTGTTACTGTTAAAATCAGAATCATAGAAAGGATTACCACCATGATTAGTGCAAACAATATATCTCTCAGAATTGGGAAAAAAGCATTATTTGAAGATGTTAATATCAAATTCACAGAAGGAAACTGTTATGGCCTCATCGGCGCCAACGGCGCCGGGAAATCTACGTTTCTAAAGATTTTAAACGGACAGTTAGAACCCACCAGCGGAGACGTGGTTATCACTCCCGGCCAGCGCCTGTCCTTCTTACAGCAGGATCATTTTAAATACGATGAATATACGGTGCTCGATACTGTCATTATGGGTAACAAACGCCTCTACGAAGTGATGAAAGAAAAAGACGCTATTTATATGAAAGAAGACTTCACGGACGAGGACGGCATCCGTGCCAGCGAATTGGAAGCAGAATTTGCGGAAATGGATGGCTGGAACGCCGAGTCTGACGCCGCACAGCTTTTAAATGGACTGGGCATTGACACAGACCACCACTACGCTGTCATGAAAGACCTTCCCGGCGATATGAAGGTTAAAGTGCTTCTCGCACAGGCGCTTTTTGGCAACCCCGACATCCTGCTCTTAGACGAGCCTACCAACCACCTGGACTTAGACGCCATCGCATGGCTGGAGGAATTTTTAATCAACTTTGAAAATACGGTAATTGTGGTTTCCCATGACCGTTATTTCCTCAACAAAGTCTGCACGCACACCGCAGACATCGACTATGCCAAGATTCAGCTTTACGCCGGCAATTACGACTTCTGGTATGAGTCAAGCCAGCTCTTAATCAAACAGATGAAGGAAGCCAATAAGAAAAAGGAAGAAAAGATAAAGGAATTACAAGAATTTATCTCACGTTTCTCCGCCAACGCTTCCAAATCCAAGCAGGCGACTTCCAGGAAACGCGCCCTGGAGAAAATTCAATTGGACGAGATCAAACCGTCCAGCCGCAAATATCCTTATATTGATTTCCGTCCCAACCGGGAAATCGGCAATGAAGTACTGACTGTAGAGAACTTGAGCAAGACGATTGACGGCGTAAAAGTATTAGACAATATCTCTTTTATTGTCGGCCATGACGACAAGATTGCTTTTGTGGGAAGCTGCGAGCTTGCCAAGACTACGCTGTTCCAGATTCTTGCCGGAGAGATGGAACCGGATGAGGGAAATTACAAATGGGGCGTAACGACCAGCCAGTCTTATTTCCCCAAAGACAACACAAAAATTTTTGACAATGATTTACAGATTGCCGACTGGCTGACACAATTTTCTGAAATCAAGGACGCCACCTACGTTCGCGGCTTCTTAGGAAGAATGCTGTTTGCCGGAGAGGATGGCGTAAAACACATGCGGGTACTGTCCGGCGGAGAGAAGGTTCGCGTACTGCTCTCCCGCATGATGATTGAAGGCTCTAACATTTTAATCCTTGACGAGCCCACCGACCACCTTGACATGGAGAGTATCACGGCCCTCAACAATGGGCTTGTCAAGTTCCCGGGCGTAATCCTTTTCGCCTCCCGGGACCATCAAGTGGTACAGACGACCGCAAACCGCATCATCGAATTCCTGCCCAACGGTTCCATGATCGACAAGACCACAACTTACGATGAATATCTGGAAAGCGATGAGATGGCAAGAAAGAGACAGGTATATTCTACCAGCAATGCGCAGGAAGAGGATGACTGAGACATGGGAGATTGATGGTTATTGTGTAATCTGCCTCAAGATAGAACTTTATAAAAAATAATTTAGCTGCCGCAGTAAATTGCAACGTACAATTGTTATCGTTACAAAAATCTTCCTTACTGCGGCAGATATGTATTATCCCTAAATCCGATCGCTGTACGGCAATGATTTAATATAGTCTTCCATCCATTGCCAGTCCGGGACATATCCCTCATCCGAGAATTTACAAGTTTTGTCAAATACCTCCTCATTTCCATTGCGCACACAGGAAGTTTTAATGTAAAGTCCTTTCTGAAATGTGCATTCAACTCACGTCCAAACGCCTGATATTTTATTTTACATTCGTTTCTGATTAATGTCGCCAGAAATAACTTTGTGTAATCAGACAAAGGCTCTTTTTCCTGTAGCACAGCAACGTTCTGAGCCGTATAAAAAGGTTTTCTCTGGATAAAACAAGCTCCCAGGCTTCCCCCTAACGCCAAAGACATTGCTCCGGCTGGAAAAGCTTCCTCACCCTCAATCTCATCTACAAAACCGCCGACGCCATTGCCATTACTTTCGCGTGTCACATAATTATACTTCGGATGATCGCTCGTTGTAATAACAGCGTCAATGCCATTACCCATGCCGGCATCCATGATTCGATGTAAATAAAATTCCTTCCAGTTCCCTGTTGTTAATGGAAGCGTTTTCTGCCTATTGATTCTCGTTGTCAACGGTTTGAAATGTAAAGATTTTATATAGGTCTCCATCCATTCCCAATCCGGGACATATCCCTCCTCAGAAAAATCAGTTTCTTTATCTATGATTACAGCGCCTTTATCATCATGTATGACAGGAAGCAGCAGGCAGGTATTTTCTATAGAATCCTTAAGATATGCGCGCCCATAACAATAACGAAACCTCTCACGCTGTAAAAGACTGACAATAAACATTGCCGCATATTGATTCAGCCACTGCGCCCGGATAACAATGATATGGTCGCCGGTCACAAAAGGATTGGCCTGATACGAAATTGTAGCCGTAGTATCGCCAATCACTATCGCATTACCTGATTCTATATTCTTAACTTCCTTTTCCAGAACGTAACAATCTACGCCGTTATTTGCTTCTGTACGGGAAACAAAAGGTATATAACCGTCTCTTTTACTCAGGGAAGCCGTCAATTCAATTTTAGCGTGTGCTTTAGCCTTATAAATATCGTCGATAAGCGCTCCCAACCTAAAAGGCTTCCACCCACTTACATCAAGCTTCATAAACTTCTCCCTCTTTCACTAAATAGGACAGATAATCATTAAGCACTTTCTGAAAGTCATCTTCAGTCAACGCGCTGTAATCCGTTTCCATATATGCTTCCGCAAGCCATTCATCTTTCCAGGTGACCCTATGCATAACTGATAACCCGGGGACTTCACGTTTATTTTTATATAAATTAAGCCATTGTTCTTTTGTCTTAATCCACAGACTATTTCCATCCAAATCTGTTAATTCAATACGTCCCAATCCTTTTCGTTTTATAAATTTATCATCTTTATAATAACCAAAGAACGTATCTTTGTTTGCTCTTTCGTGTTTTTGGGACAAATCAAATATCATGCAGCAGGCTATGGCGGATGCGCCGGGATAAAACATTTCTGTCGGCAAAGAAAATACCGCTTCCAAGGTATAGTTATCTAACATTTTCTTTTTGAACTTCTTAACGTCCCCGCTATTGCCTATGGCTGCCTGCATCGGAAGCAAGACTGCCATTCTACAGGTGGACGGCACATGCCTGGCAATCCACTCAACATAATGCAGTCCCTTCGAGGGATCTTCCTTTTTCTTTGCCGCCCAGCTCTTCGTATAATCCGGGTCGCAGCATTTTTTTGTAGCGTTATACGGCGGATTCATCAATACGATATTAATGTTATTTTCTTCTATCCACCTGCTGCGCTTAAACATAGAATCTTGGACTACATTAGAATTTCCGTCGCCATGAATCAGCATATTAGTTGAAGACAGTCCAAACGCGCCCTCCTCGTATTCGATACCGAAAATTTGATTCTTTTTCACTTCCTCTCTTTCTTCTTCCGTATCGCAGTCATCCATTGCATCCGTCATTGCACGAACAAGAAAAGCGCCGCTGCCGCAACATGGGTCTAATACTCTTGATTTTTTATTCACTCCAACCGCTTTGCTCATGAAATCACAAATATGATCCGGCGTAAACGCCTGATTCTTATCGGATTTACCGACATATTTATTAAAGGTCGTAAAAAATAAATTCAATAAATCCTGTCCCGCCGTACTTTTATCATTGATATATGGAATCACGTTTCTATCAATAAACTCTAAAATTTCTTCTAATTCCTTATATGTCAGGCTGGCAACATCCTGGTCGCCAAGGACTTTGTTATTTAAAACGGCGAGTTTCCCCGCTTTATTTAAACTTCCGCTTTTCGTAAGAAGCCCCTCTAAGATATCTTTCATACTTTTGATAATAACTTTTTCCGGGGATAAATTCTTTCCGGTCTTGGGGTCTAACGTTTCTTTCACATCCTTATATACAAGACCGTTTTTCAGCGCAAGCAGACATGTGCCGACAAACTGGCTGCGAAGTTTCTCATTAATTCCGTCAGCATGTAATTTCTCATTGAGAGACTTTATCGAGTCAACAACCTTGATTTTATCGTTGACCTTACCGAAACATATATCTTCATATTCCTCAAATGTCCGTAATACCGTCTCGTTCGACCTGTGTTCATCATCTATGATTACAGAATGCCCATACCATACCCAAATATCGTCCCCTTCGGTTTCCGCGAGGATGGCTACAATCCTTTTGCCTGAAAGCGCTTTTTCAAAACGTACATAATCCTGTAATTGACCTAGAATTTTAGATTTGTCCCATTTACAGAAATAATTTTTGCACTCGACAAGAATCGCCAAACGTTCATTCTCAAATCTGATGTCAAGAAAATTATGCTGCGTCCCAGCGGCGGCTTTCTGGTAATCTTTGATATCTTTGCCGACAAGCTTAAGCGCCTTAGCATAACTAAACTCCCCCGCCTCTGTATTCCCAACACGGTAACTGTCGCCTATTCTATTGATTATATCAAATCTGTCCATCTTACCAGCCTCCTTAACAGGGTGAAATTACACTTTTACTGCTGTCCTTTGTTTTCCTCCGCATTCGTGAACATATGTACGTTTTTCATTATAACATTGCATTTCACAGCAGTCAATAAAAGAGAATTATAATTTTTCCATTTTACAATCTTATCACATTAAAATGTTTACGTTACTTTTGTTTCAGGCTCAAAAACGCTCCCAGATTCCCGCGCTTGCCGTGGCTTGCGCGATGTGAAAATAATATTTGATATGGTATAAAAAAAGTTGACAGCCCATTCTCAAGGATTTGAGATATAATCAAGAGAATAAGGAGTGAACAAAAATGGCAGAAAACAGGCAATACGACCATGAATACAAAGTACAGGCAGTGAAACTCGCAAAGGAAATCGGACAAGCAAAAGCCGCCAAAGAACTGGGGGTACCAAAGAATACTATGTATGGCTGGGTACGGGCCAACCGCCTTGGCAGCCTCGACCTTGGGGCAGGTTCACAGACCCCGCAAAGCGCCATGACGCTTAATGAGGAACTCTTAAAGCTCCGACAGCAGGTTAAGGAACAGGAAAAAGAAATCCGCCGTTTGAAAAAGGAAAATGACTTTCTTGAGGAAGCCAGCGCTTTTTTCGCCGCGAGCCGTCTGAGGTCAGCAAAAACGAAAGAATGAAGTTTATTGCGTTTAAAACCAAAGACGGCGAATTAAAAGGAAATCTTTCTTTTTACTGCAGAGCCCTTCGTGTCAGCAGGCAGGGATTTTACCGGTAC
>Ga0137308_101510_pt1 | contig 21992 bp, 23 predicted proteins | sample Inofrocosms_June_FD_97181 | JGI IMG/M metagenome (GOLD analysis project Ga0137308, IMG submission 97181) | Mouse cecal microbial communities from Vienna, Austria - N-Acetylneuraminic and N-Acetylglucosamine D2O microcosms_June | ecosystem: Host-associated > Mammals > Digestive system > Large... | reverse complement strand
GTGGAAGCATACCAGGATACCTTTCTCATGTCCACAAAGGCCAGACGGGTTCTGGAACCAGCGATAGCCAGACAGGCGGCCCTGAGCGCCACAGAGGAAGACCTGGCGCGGATGGAAGCAGTCCTGAGCCGCAGTGAAGAGCTTCACCGGAACAGGTCCGGGCATTACAGCCAGAAAAACCAGATTCTGGAAGGCTTCCATGCCCAGCTGTGGGCAAGCACCCACAATCCGGTTCTGGAAAGCGTGTGGGAAGAGCTTGTACGGACCTCTGCATTTACAGATTCCGTGCCCCTGGTTGCCCCCATCTACAGAGAACTGGAGTCTGAGGAGGCCAGAACCCAGCACCGGAATATATTTGAGGCGGTAAAACGCCATGACGGGGATTATGCCTACTATCACATGCTGGTTCACTGTGACTGGATATATGATATGTACAAGACATATTTTGATGAGTTTTTAAAATAGACGTTGCCGGATAACCGTTCAGGAAGAGCTGGACGGTTACGTTGTCATAAAGCAGGTATCTGCCTCCGGTAAACGCTAAATCACAGACAGTCAGCAACCGTCCAGACAGCCTGAACGGTCCGACAGTTATGCCCTGCATCCGGCGGGCCCAGAACAATTGGCGGGTGCAGAGCCGTACATATAGCTGTAAAATCGTAACACGGAGGTGTACAAGCAGGTGGAAAAGGCATTAAAGGAGCTGGAGTTCTTTGTAGATACGGACCTATTCCTGACCGACACGGCAAAGCTGGCAGACATTGTCCTTCCGGTATGTTCCTCCTTTGAGCGGGGGGAGTTCATGACCTACGGCGGCGGATATGCCTGGTATACAAAGCCGGCCATAGCCCCGGTAGGGGACTGCCGGTCAGACGTCCGGATTCTCCAGGAGTTAAGCCTTGCCATGGATCTGGGGGATGAGGAGCTGGCTGCCGGGTACGAGAATAATATTGCGTACATGCTGAAGGATCTGGATATCACGGTGGAGCAGCTAAAGGACAGCGATCTGCCTGTCCGGGTGCCGGATGCGGTGCCTGTAAAGCCGGGACAGTATCTGAAGGAAGGGCTTGAAACTGCCACCGGGAAATTCGAACTGTTTTCGGAGCTGATTGCCTCCCACCCGGAGTGGGGACTGGAACCGCTGCCGGTGTATACAGAGCCTCTGGACGATGCCGACCCGGAGGAATACCCCTATGTGCTCTGCTCCGGCGGCCGGCTTCCCAATGCCATCCATTCCCGGCTTCATAAGGTGCCCTGGCTTAGGAGCATGCGGCCCGATCCCATGGCGGATATTTCCCTTGAGGACGCCAGCCGTCTGGGAGTAAAGGAGGGGGATGATCTGGAGCTTTTTACGGAGCGGGGTTCTATCTGTGTGAAGGCCAATCCCTCTGCCAGAATCCTGAAAGGTGTGGTGGTATTCTACCACGGATACTCGGAAGCGGATGTGAACTCCCTGATGTCCGGAGTTCATCTGGATCCTTATTCCGGCTTCCCCGGCTACAATTCAACCCGCTGCGGGATAAGAAAGAAGGTGCATCATGAGTAAACGGTATGCCATAGACCTGGATGTGGAGATGTGCATTTCCTGCGGGGCCTGCGCGGTAGCCTGCATGGACCAGAATGATCTGGATGTGGAGAGTGGGCAGATCCCCTTCCGCAATGTGTTTGACTTGGAGCTTCCTTCCGGGAAAGGAGTAAGCTTCTCCCATCTGTCCCTGGCCTGCATGCACTGTGACAATGCCCCCTGCATCATCGGCTGTCCCAGCGCATGTCTGAGAAAGGATGCAGACACCGGCCTGACTGTCTTTGATACAGCCAACTGCATCGGCTGTCACAGCTGTGCCATGGCCTGCCCCTATGGGGTGCCTTCCTTTGGTCCGGACGGAAAGATGGTAAAATGTGACGGATGCTATGTACGGATTCACCAGGGACTAAAACCGGCCTGCGTCAAGGTATGTCCCACCGGAGCTTTGCGGCTGGTGGAGACAGACAGGGAAGACATCCCCAGGGAGCGTTCCCTACGGATGAGAAGCAGGGAGATGCTGAAGCGGCAGGTGTAGACAAATGCGTGAACAGTAACACTCCCAGAGCCTCCCGAAACTGCGCCTTTACCCTTTCCCTTGACTTTTCCTGAATTGTATTGTATCCTATTTCCGACATATGTCGGTATTGTCTGAGGAGGTGACTGCATGGTCAGACGACGCGGAAACGGAGGGATGCAGCCCATAAGCGCCGCTTTCGCCTCACAAAATCAAGCAGCAGAAATCTACGATCAGGACGGGAAGCGGCATAGCCGATTCCCGTCTCTATAATTTATACAGGAGGATGTGGATGGAGTTTCAAAGCTGTTTTCCCATATGGGACAAAATATCAGAGGCCCAACAGAAAAGCATCCTTGACAGTCTGATCTTTCGGCAGATTAAAAAAGGAACTGTGCTTTACAGCGGAAAAGAGGACTGCACCGGACTGTTTTTTATAAAGTCCGGCCAGCTCCGGGCCTACATCTTATCGGAAGAGGGACGGGAAATTACCATCTATCGTCTATTTGACTGGGACATCTGCCTCTTTTCCGCCTCCTGCATCCTGCGGAGTATCCAGTTTGATGTATGCATTGAGACAGAAAAGGACACGGAACTTTGGATAATTCCGGCAAAGATCTACCGGCAGCTCATGGAGCAGTCCGCCGCAGCCGCCAACTACACCAACGAGATCATGGCCGCCCGGTTTTCCGAAGTCATGTGGCTCATGGAGCAGACCATGTGGAAGAGTATGGACAAGCGGGTAGCTGCCTTCCTTCTGGAAGAGGCGGCCATTGAGAACAGCAACCGGCTGAATATCACCCATGAGACCATCGCCAATCACCTGGGAACCCATCGGGAAGTGGTCACCCGGATGCTCCGCTATTTCCAGGGAGAGGGCATGGTGAAGCTGTCACGGGGTGTGACAGAGCTTCTGGACGAACAAAAGCTGAAGCAGCTGAAAAACAGCTGAAAATCCTCTCCTCATTTTTATTTTTGTTCCGTGACAATGACATGTTTCCGGTTTTTGACCCTGCAGATCAGCTGGGTCATGGTGCCCATAGGGCAGTAAACGCACCAGCTGCGGGGCTTGAACAGAATCATGGTAATCAGGCCAAGAACCGTGGAGGTCATCATGACGCTGTAAAAGCCGAAGGCGAACTGGGCAACGCCAGGGGAAAAGAGGGTTCCGTGATAAGCCCAGTGCCAGGGCAGCTTAAAGGTCCACAGCAGGGTCACCGCCTGTTTAAGATTCTGTACGCCCGCAAAGACCAGATAAGTATTCCACAGCATCTGAAAGAACATGATGAAGAAGAAGATCAAAAATCCATAGCGGAACCATTTACTTTTCATCCACCGGGGAATATCCTTTTTTCGGGACAGACCAAAGCGTCCGCCTAACAGACCGAACAGCTGTCCCCGGCCGCAGTATCGATTGCAGTAGCCTTTTGTGCCCCAGATAAGGGAAATGATCAGCGGAATACAAAAGAACACCATACCCAGCCAGGCAAACAGAATGTTAAAAAACCCCAGCATCATATAAATCAGTTCAACAATCCAAAGGTAATCATACCAACGCTTTTTCATGACGCAACCTCCTGAATTTCAATAACAGATGCAGGGCACTCCTTTGCGCATTTGCCGCAGCCTACACATTTTGTTCCATCGACCCTGGCCCAAATCCCATTCCAAATCTGGATAGCGTTCAAGGGACATACCTTCTGACAGCAGCCGCAGGCAACGCACATATCTGTATGAACGAAGGCACGCCGTTTCTTTTTTATTCTGTTTTCCATATCAAGACCTCCCGGAAGTATTTAATTCATTCTACCATTAATGCCAGCATTCTTCTGTGACAAGATTACATAAAGGGGAAATTCCGTTCAGTGCCATCCTGCCGGCATAGGCGCTTATGCCCAAAATGGAGGCTGCTTCTGTCCTGTAACGGCAGGTATGTACAAAGGCTCTATTTAAGCTGTTGCTTACTTTCTTCTATGGATTGCCTCCCCGCCGAAACAAGTGTCTTTATGTAACACTTCTTGCCGTGCACAGTCACTGATGTTCCGAAAGGTAATGGATTGAAAAACAAAACGTTCTGTGTTATGATTTGGTGCACGAGCACCTGATGGGCTGAAATGTCCATTAAATGTCCTGGCCCATATGACCTGTAATTTCGCATTCCACTAAAAAGGAGTTTTCATATGAAGTACATAGAGAAACACCCCATGATCATGATTGTTATTGGTATCGTCGGCATTTCCTTCTCTGCCATTTTTGCCAAGTATTCCCAGGCGCCGTCTGTGGTGACGGCGGCTTTCCGGCTTTTATGGACGGTGGCGCTGTTGTCGCCGGTGATCCTTTTCAGCCAGGGATACCGGCGGGAGCTGCAGAGACTGGACCGGCGGACTGTGGTGCTGTGTATCATCAGCGGCATTTTCCTGGGGCTGCATCTGGCCATCTGGTTCGAGTCCCTGAAATTCACCTCCGTGGCCAGCTCTACCACCATCGTGTGCACGGAAGTGGTGTGGGTCAGCCTGGGCTTCTGCCTATTTCTGAAAGGAAGGCTTGGCGGAAAGGCTGTTCTGTCCATTGCCATTACCTTGTCCGGCAGTGTAGTCATCGCCTTGTCTGACTCCGGCTCCGGCGGCGGGCATCTGTATGGGGATATTCTGGCTTTGGTCGCTGCCATTGCAGTGGCAGTCTATACCCTGATCGGGCGGGTGGCACGGGCTACAGTGTCTACTACGGTCTACACCTATCTGGTGTATGTGGCATCCGCCGTGACTCTGGTGATCCTTACCTTCGCCCAGGGATATACCCTGGCGGGTCATGGGACCGACGGCTGGGTCATCGGCCTGCTTCTGGCGGTATTCTCCACCATCCTGGGCCATAGTATCTTCAGCTGGTGTCTGAAATACTTCTCCCCGTCCTTTGTCTCTGCTTCCAAGCTGTGCGAGCCGGTGGTATCCTCAATTCTGGCTATTTTCGTATTCCGGGAAATTCCGGGACCGGTGCAGATTCTGGGCGGGGCGGTGATTATCGGCGGGGTGGTGCTTTATTCACGGATTGAGGGAAAGGAGCACCATTCGCCAGGTGCCAGCGGACCGTAACCCAAAATCTGGTTGACAAACTGTTTTTTCTGAGTTAGAATGTTCGCATGCTTACTTTCCGGTCCAAAAGGTTCGTATGCTTACATTTCTCGAAAGCTGGAGGAGGTCCCATGACAGAACGGCATATTGGATTTGAGATCCGCACACTTTCCAATCTGATCCACCGCAAGATCAACCAGATGGTTACGGAAGAGGAGGAGGCCCTGACTCCCCACCAGGCCTGGGTGCTTAATTATCTGATCCTTCAGGGCGGGGATCAGGATACTATCCAGCGTGATGTGGAGAAGCAGTTTTCCATCCGCCGTTCCACAGCCAGCCATATGCTCCAGCTCATGGAGCGGGGAGGCTATATTCTGCGTGTCTCCGTTCCGGAGGACGCCAGACGCAAAAAGCTGGTGCCCACACAGAAGGGGATGGACGCCTACCAGCGTATGGTCAATCGTCTGGGCCGGTTTGAGAGCATCCTGCAGAACGGAATCTCCGAGGATGAACTGCAGCAGTTTCTCCGGATCCTTCTGATCATGGAGAAGAATGTGATGTAATGCCCCGGAAAACTGTAACAGTTCAAGGGTTTTCCGTTACCATTGGAAAAAAGGAGGAATTATATGAACACAAATAAATATCTTTTTGAGGAGGCCCCGGTCTCCAGGGCCGTGATGACCATGGCCATCCCTACCATGATCTCTATGCTGGTGGTGGTCATCTACAATATGGCGGATACATTTTTCATCGGCCAGACCGGCGATCCCATGCAGGTGGCTGCCGTGTCCCTGGCCACCCCGGTCTTCATGGTCTTCATGGCCCTGGGCAATCTCTTTGGTATCGGCGGAAGCTCAGCCATCTCCCGTGCCCTGGGTGAGAAGAAGCCGGAGCGTGCGAAGAATATTTCTTCTTTCTGCTGCTACGCTTCTTTGGGACTTGGAGTCTTTATGGCGGTTCTGTTTCTGGTGGGCATGGATGTGATTCTGGTCATGATCGGAGCCAGCACCAATACCATTGATTTTGCAAGAGAGTATCTGACCTACATTGCCTTTGGCGGGCCCTTCATCATGTTTGGCACGGCCTTCGGCAACATCTTACGTGGAGAAGGGGCTGCCAGGGAGTCCATGACCGGCAATATGATCGGCACGGTGACCAATATCGTCCTGGATCCGGTGATGATTCTGGTTTTCGGCTGGGGCGTAGCCGGTGCGGCCATCGCCACGGTCATTGGAAATATCGCTGCCAGCCTGTTCTATGTGTCATACTTTCTTCGTAAAAAGTCCAGCCTGTCCATACGGCTGCGGGATTTCCGGATGGGAGACCGGATCGCCTCCAGCGTGGCGGCCATTGGTATCCCTGCTTCCCTCAACAACATTCTTATGAGCTGTGCCAATATTGTCCTGAATCTGATGCTGGGCGGCTACGGGGATACCCCGGTAGCTGCCATGGGTGTGGCCATGAAGTCCAACATGATCGTGGTGCTCTTACAGATCGGTCTCTGTGCCGGAATCCAGCCCCTCATCGGGTACAATTACGGCGCCCGCAACAAGAAGCGGCTTTTCCAGGTATTCCGGTTCACCGGAATCTTCGCAGTCGTCATGGGCAGTATCCTGACTGCGGTCATGGTCATCGCCAAACGGTTCGTGGTTCAGGCATTTATCAATGATCCGGAGGTCATTGCCTATGGTATGCAGATGGTCATCGCCCTGCAGCTTTCCGGCCCCTTCATCGGGATCCTGTTCTTGTGCATCAATACAATCCAGGGTATGGGCAAGGCGATTCCGTCCCTGATCCTGACTATCTGCCGTCAGGGCCTGATCTTCATCCCCCTGATCATTGTGCTGAACAAGGTTGTGGGACTCAATGGAGTCATCTACGCCCAGTCTGTGGCGGACTACTGCTCTATCGTCATCGCCCTGGTGATCTGTATGGGGATCTTTAAATCCCTGGAGGGCCAGGAGCGGGAGACCAGGGAGCAGCCGGGTGACGGATGCATTCACCAGGCAGGATAGATATCCTGCTCCAGTATGGTGCAATACGGTTTGATCAGCTTATTTCCCATCAAACGCTCTCCGTCACTATCCTCCAGCTCTATCTGGCCTTCCTGTACATCGAAAATCGTCAGATCCGCCCTGGCTCCCTCCCGGATCTCCACTGCCTTGCCAGACAACTGCAGCATTCTGACCGGTTCTGTGGTCACGAGCTGGAGAACCTTTTCCAGTTCAAGACCACACGCCAGCATTTTACTCATAGTCAAAGCCAGACTTTCCACATTTTTCAGGCTTCCTTCATGCAGATCTGTAGAAATGGCATCCGGCAGGAAGCCCTGGGAAACCGCCTTTTTCGCCACCGCGAAGGAGAAATTGCTCTTTCCATGGGACAAGTCAAAATATACTCCTCTTTGTCGGGCCTGCCAGACCGCTTCTTTTACATTTCCGTCTTTATCCAGAAGCCCAGGGGATTTTGCGGCAAAACTGTGGGCAAATATGTCTCCCTTCTTCATAAAAGAAAGAATGTCCTCCAGAGACAGATCCGTCAGTTCCCCATACTGCTTCACGCCCCCCATATATGCAAGGTTCAGATATGCTTTCTGTTGTATTTTCTTATTTTGGCTGCAATGCTCCAGATAATCTTCATAATTTCCCGGCCCCGTGGTTCCTGCATCTGCCACGCAGGTAACGCCCTGGCTAAGAAACCGGTCGCTGTCCAGGCCTATAGCACTGGAGCGGGTATATGTATGGACATGGGCATCTACCCAGTCTGGTGATACATATCTTCCAGAAGCATGCCATTTCCCAGGAACCCTATACTTACCCCGGACTCTTTTGAAGATCCGCAACCTGGGACAAGTACTTTTATCTGTTCAGCAGGGACTGGGTATTACGATCTGCCCTTCCATGCCTTTCGTCAAAGCCGCAGGCGGGGAAAAGATATACTACTTTTCCCTGGCCTGCGAAAACGGGCCGGTGGTGCGGAAAACAGCAATTCTGTACCGGAAGGATTCTTATCTTTCTGTGGCAGAAAAGATCCTTATATGGATGATCCATATGTATTATCCTTCCGTCTTGTAAGGTCTTCCAGAGTTACTATTCGCGGGGTAGTTGTTCCGGATGGTACGCTCTGGAAAAAGTTTTGCTCATCCTATGACGGTCTTGCAGTAACTATTGAAGTGGGGCTTTATTATCTTGTCGGCATTTGAAAATCCGCAAGTGCCCTGTTCAGATAGTCGTTGAAAGGTTTCATCATCTGGAACAGTTCTGCTGCCTTTTCAAGAAATGCTCCTGCATCTTTCACTTCTTCGTCTTTTAACGGGTATTCCAGATACCAGCTTTTAAATTTCAGATAGCTTGCCTGGGGGTGTTCTTTCTCATATCCCGCAGGAACATTCTTTAATTCCGTTCCCTGCACAGTGAAATACTTTTCAAAACCCGGCTCATGGATAATACTTTCCCATTCTTCACCATTCCTGGAAATATAATCCCGTATCATAGCTGTTGCGTCCTTAAACATATCTGCAAACAATCCGCCACCTAAAAATGATTGATTGCCCGGTTTTATCATAAGATAGTAGCCCACAGGAACAGGCAATTTCCCTTTTGAGGAAATATGGGCACGGAACGCAGGATTATATGGTGACTTATCATGGCTGAACCGGGTGTCCCTTACAATCTTAAATGTAAGGTCTTTGGGATTGTTGTGTAAAATGCTGCTGTCAAATTTACCGATTTCCAATATCAATGTCTGCAATAGTTTTTCAAATTCGGCATTTGCCTTTTTGTAATCGTCCTTGTTTGCATGATACCATTCCCGGTTATTATTCATGCTTAATGACGATAAATAATCCATAATAAACTGTGTATTCATAGTCTGTAAGCTCCTTTATGCTTTTTGGATAATGGAGAGCTGGGTAGAATCTAAAAATTCCTGTATCAGGTGCTTCATGCGTTCAGGAGACTGGTAGGTTTTACAGAACGAAAAATCCTGCGATAAATCGTCAATATCCTCCATGGCATTTTTCACATCTATCACAGTCTGAACAGGAATTTCCGTAGCTGCCATATAATCCAACTGTAACGGGTTTATCCTATGGCTCTGTATCGCATAATTCACTCTGTCTTTGCATTTACATCTGCCGCTGCCATATTCTCCGCAGTATTCGCTCAGAAAATCCGCCATTTTTTTGCGTATTCGGGAAAGCCGTTGGCGATACGCTTCCGGGGTCATTTCCAAAATATCGCCCGCAATCCGGCTGTCAATCTTAAACATTGTACCCAATATGAAAATACATCTGCTCTCCATATCAAGGCATTGCAGCATCACGTTTGTACAGGACATTTTCAATTCTTCTGCCAAAATATCTTTTTCTACATTTTGCGTTAAATCCGGCACATCCTGTATTTTCCCGTTTTCTATGTCATCCCCATAATATTCAAAACTCAACGGATAGTGGGCGAACATATGCTTTTTGTAATTTATAAGGTGATTAGAGGCAATACGGAATACCCATGTTGTAAATGAGCTGTCACCTCTAAAAGAAGAAAGATGAGTAATCATTTTCAACAGAATATCCTGCGTGGCATCTTCTGCGTCTGCAAATGTACCCAGCATCCGCAGAGATAAATTGAATACAATATCCCGAACGCCTGCAATAAGTGTTTCAAGGGAGTTTTTATCCCCTGATATGGCTTTATCAACTAAAGCCTTTAATTCTTCATCCATTTTTTTATTCATAGATTTTTTACCTCCTACTTAATTAGACAATGCTCTTTTATCTTTGTGACAGAAACGGGCGATAATTTATGATTTATTTTATTCTCCTTTTTTATGCCATTTTAGCACAAGGCTTAGATTTCAAAAGGGAACCCCTATATCTGTGGTTCCCTTTTGGCTATCATAATCATCAGACACGCTCTAGCACTTTTTATTGAATCTGTATCCAATCTAATGTTGTAAGGGCGATTTCGTAGCTTTGAATGCTGGCATTGTATTCTTCTTCCGTAATTTCGTTTCCGTTTTGAGAATAGGTAAATACAGGTACATCTCCTTCTAAATGACCGACTGTAGTAAAAGAATCTATTAGTTCGGGGGTAAATCCGTCTGTGCCTATTCTGTAAAAATCAACACCAGATTCCGCAGCACTGCCACTGTAAAATACTTCTATCACCCCATTTTCATAAAGCGAAAAATTTGTTCTGTAACCAAACGACATTTCCGGGAATATATGAACTACATTCGTTCCGTCATAACCATACAAATCATAATTCCAGGGGGAAAAAGTGGGATTTGATACGCTGTGTTCTCCACCTGCAATAATAAGTTCCATTGTCCCATTTCCGTCTATATCATAAAATGTGTAATAAATATCCTGCTTATGGGTGCGGATTTCAAGTCCAATATCCTCCCCAAAACTGCTGTCATAGTTGTCTGAATCCCGAAGATTAATGTAAAAATCATTTTGAACCATGTCGCTATATTGTGTTAAAATATAATCGTATATATTTGTATTTTCAGTGGGTGCTTTTTGATTGTCTGTTACATCGTTTCCGTTTGTTATGTCTTTATCCTGGTTTGCCTCTTTTACATCATTTTCTTTTACATCATTCTCTATCACCAGATCTTTATTACTTGAGGTTTCTTCCTCAATCACGTCAGGCTCTTTTTCTTTTGCTGTATTGGTTCCACAGCCTGCTAATAAAAGTGTTGTTGATAAAACTATAGCTGCTGCCATATGTGCCTTTGTAATTTTAGCGATTTTCATATGTTTCACTCCCTGATTAAAGTTTGATTTGTTAGCGTCATAAAAAGTTTTGCAAAAGAATGGCAGCGTGTATGAGCGGAGCTTTTCTTTTGAAAATGAAGTAGCAGATATTTATAAAATTGAATTATAAATTTTCGGTTTTAGCGGAGGCGGCAGAAAGCGGACGCAAAACAGGAAAACGGCATAGTCAACGCTACGCCGTTTCAAAAAACAAATCCAATATTGTCTTATAAGTATCTGACTTACAGCAGGTGCTTTCGTCTCAGCTTCTTTCAGCAATCCGCCTTACAGCAGGTGCTTCCTCAGCTCTGCCCCATCCACAGCACTTAAGTATGCCGGTGCGATATCAAACACGGTGCGGCAGCCGCTCTGGCCTTCCTGACCAAGGCGATAGGCGGCACGGGCGTAGGCTGCCAATACAGAGGATGTGAATTCCGGATTGGAATCCAGCTTTAAGCTGTACTCGATCACGTGGCTGTTCTCGTCATTCCAGCCAGTGGTTCCGGTGCGGATCACGAAGCCGCCGTGGGGGATGCCTGCGTGATCCCGTTTCAGTTCCTCCTCGCTGATGAAATGGACTGTGGTATCATAATCGGCAAAATAGTTGGGCATGGTGACGATCTCTTTCTCTATCCGGGCCAGGTCTGCTCCCTCCTCTGCCACCACGAAACACTCTCTGGTATGCTTCTGCCGGGTAGTCAGCTCCGGATTGCTGCCGCTGCGCACGGCTTCCAGGGCGCTGTCCACGGGGATCGTGTACTGTCTGGCATCCTTCACGCCCTCAATCCGGCGGATGGCATCAGAATGTCCCTGGCTGACACCTTTGCCCCAGAATGTATAATCATGGCCGCCGGGAAGAATGGCATTGGCGTAGAGCCGGTTTAAGGAGAACATCCCCGGATCCCAGCCCACGGAAATGATCCCTACATGGCCGCTTTCCCCAGCAGCCGCGTCTACGGCAGCATAATGCTCCGGGATCCTGGCATGGGTATCAAAGCTGTCGATTACATGGAAATACTTTGCCATCTCCGGTGTCTGCCGGGGCAGATCTGTGGCGCTGCCTCCGCAGAGGATCATCACATCAATCTCGTCCTTCATAGCTGGCGCGTCGGCCACAGAGCAGACCTTTGCTCCCTCTGTGAGGATCTTCAGGCTCTCCGGATCCCTCCTGGTGAATACTGCCGCCAGCTCCATATCCGGGTTATGCCTGATGGCACACTCCACACCTTTTCCCAGATTTCCATATCCTAAAATACCGATTCTGATTGTCATAGTTTTCTCTGTCCTTTCCTGATTATTTGCAGACATCTGCCGCTGCTTCCACCGCAGACGGGACAGCCGTCTGCCGGATGCGGTGAATCGTCAATCGCTGCAGGACGTCTGCTTTTGTTCACGTAGATGATACCGGAAATATTTCCCTGTCCGGCCTCATCCATGAGCCTGGAGCTTAGGATCCTTTCCATGGGAGGCCAGCAGCTCTTCTGAATGAATCTCCCCTGCGGCGAACAGCGCATTCTTCGTAAGGGTGGGGGCTACCAGCTCGTAAACCAGCACAGAGAACAGCACCACATTGCGGACCATGGCGCCGTCTGAGAGGGATGCAGCTGTGATAGCCATACCCAGGGCCACACCGGCCTGGGGCAGGAGGGTGATGCCCAGATACTTCTGGATCTTCTTGTCGCAGCCGGTCATTGCGCAGCTGCCATAGGCTCCCAGTATCTTCCCGGCTGAACGGGCTACGATGTACACGACACCGATGAGAAGGGCTATGGGATTCCTGAGAATGTTCAGATCCAGCTCTGCCCCCGACAGCACGAAAAAGAGAATACTAAGGGGTGTCGTCCACCGGTCAAGCCGCTCCATAAGAACCCCGGAGGTCTCACAGATATTGCAGAAGACCGTCCCGGTCATCATACATACCAGAAGGAGAGAGAAACCGCAGTGGACCGGGCCGGCTTCAAATTCTACCATAGAAAGCCCCACAGTCAGCAGCACGAAGGCGACTGTCATGGAGATCCGGTTTCCACGGGAGTGGAAATACCGTTCGCTCCAGTCCAGGATAAATCCGGCCACAGCGCCCAGGAGCAGGGAAAGTATGATCTCCACCACCGGTTCCACCAACACGGTGATCACACTGACCCCACCCTGTTCCAGGGCGCTGGCGATCCCAAAGGAAGCGGAGAAAAGCACCAGACCTACTGCGTCATCAATCGCCACCACCATCAGCAGCAGCTTGGTAAGGGGGCCATCCGCCTGATACTGGCGCACCACCATCAGGGTCGCAGCCGGAGCCGTAGCAGCGGCAATGGCGCCCAGGGTAATGGCCGACGGCAGGGACAGCGCCTCCGGAAATACCAGATGAAAGACGATCAGAGCCGTATCCACAATAACTGTGGTAACCACTGCCTGAAGTATTCCCACGGTAATAGCCTGCCGTCCCATGCTGCGCAGCTGTCCCAGCCGGAACTCATTGCCGATGGTAAACGCGATAAAGCCCAGGGCCATCTCACAGAGCAGCCCCAGGAAACTGACATCCTCCATACTGTGGAAGCCCACTCCCGGAAGCCCCAGACGCCCGATACAGAAAGGCCCAAGGATCAGCCCGGTGACCAGATAGGCTGTAACCGCAGGCAGCCCCACCTTTTTGGCAAGCCTTGACATCATAAGTGCTGTAATAAGACAGATTGAGATACATAGTAGAAGATTCTGCATAATCATATCCTTTCCCGGCTCTGCCGGAAAACGATCCGTCCCGGCAGATTACTTTTCGTTGTTAAAGAACAGCCGTCCCAGGTAACATTTCAGACTGTCTGAAGTGCCTCCATCCCTGGTAACTGCTCCGGTTGTCTGTATAGTCACCATCCCTGGCAAAACCTTCGGACGGTTATATTTACAATAGCACGTTTTTTCCAAAAATCAATTCGTATTTCTCACAAATTTTTATAGAAATTTGTGGCAGAATCTTACACAAAGTGCAGGAGGCGGAAAATCCGTGGCTGTAAGGCTTTTCGCGGCTGTATTTTCCGGAAAGCGGTGTCTGAACCTTACACAAAGTACAAGGGGCGGGGGGCTGACGGATGGGCTTTACGACGGCATTTTCCGGAAAAAAGCAGACTGCGCTTAATGACTGGGAGAATCGACCGATGTACTAAGTATATATCTATGGGGCGGGCAGAAAATGGGATATGCGGGGAAGGATCCGGTGTGGTCATCCAGATCTTCTCGGCTATGGCTGCCGGAGCGGCCATCGTCTGCTCCCGGTGCATCGGCTGCGGAGACCGGGATGAATGCAACCGGGCGGCGGTCTTCAGCCGGCGGTTTCTCAGCGGCAAATGGCTTCATAAAGGGATGGCAGCTTCTAAAGCGTAGACAACCGCGCCCAGGACTCCGCTTGCCAGGATGGCCTGAACCGGTCCGGCTTTTTTCTTCTGGAGCAGCACAAAGAACAGAGCTGCGATAGCCACTGCCGCCCAGTTGGTATCCGGCAGGCCAAAGGATGTGATGCCGCCCCAGAATGCATTTCCCGCCAGCTTCACTGCCGCGGCCAGAACCATGGCTGCCACTGCGGGGCGCAGACCCTTTAAGACACCCTGGACACGGTCCAGATTCCGGTATTTGTAATAGATCCTGGCCAGGATCATGACGATCAGCATGGCTGGCAGCACATAGGCAAGGGTGGCCGCCAGGGTTCCCGGCACACCGGCCACCCGGGTGCCTACGAAGGACGCGATGTTGATTCCCAGGGGGCCGGGGGTCATCTCCGAGATGGAGATAATATCCGTGAACTCTGAGTCAGTCAGCCAGGCCTGCTGGGTCACTACCCGGCTGCGGATCAGCTCCATGGATGCCAGACCACCGCCGAAGCTGAAAAGACCGATGAGGAAAAAGGTCCGGAAAAGCTGGAAGCAGATCATATGGTGTCATCCTCCTTTGTTTTAGCTGTTTTGCTGCATCCGCCTATGATCCCGCATACCAGTATGATCATGATAATATCCACCTGGAAGATCACTGCAGCCACGGACGCCCCCGCCAGCATCGCAAACGCCATGGGCTCCCTGTCCTTCAGCACGTTGCGGCACATGGTCACAGTCACATTGACCATGACGGCTGCCACTCCGGCCTGCATCCCTTTCAGAACCAGGGCGATCATGTGGTTGCTGCAAAACTGTACATAGCAGGCAGAAATGATGGTGAGAATAATCATGGGCGGCAGCACCGTGCCCAGGGCAGTCAGAACCATACCCAGGATTCCGCTGATCCGGTAGCCAATGATGATGGATGTATTGACAGCCATGACGCCGGGACTGGACTGGGCGATGGCCACCATATCCATCACTTCCTCCTGGTCAATCCAGTGAAGCTCCTCCACGAATTTCTTCTGGAGCATGGACATGATCACCATGCCGCCGCCGAAGGTGCAGGAACTGATGAGAAAGCAGGTTTTAAATAATGTCCACAGGACAGCGGGGGTAGGGGAAATTTTTCGGTTCATACAAATGCCTCCTTTTGAAAATGAAGATATCATTATTTCCGTCTCTGAAGGGTGTGAATTTTCCATATGAAATTAAAGCAGCTGGAATATTTTCAGGTCATCTGCAAATACAACAACATTACACGGGCCGCAGAGGAACTGCATGTGTCCCAGCCCAGCCTTTCCAGCGTGATCCGGCTGGCGGAGGATTTTTCCAGATAATCCGTTGCGGCATTTGCTGCTTTGCGCTGTTACGTTATTATTCTAGTTCTGTCAGGGGGAAATTGCAAATACGAAAGCATGATAGTGATATAGATTTTATTTATGGCAAAAGAGGGGGCTGTCGGAAAATGATCCCTGGACACAATATATTGCGGCGATACCCGATGCATTACCCGATATATCGTGGACAGAGAATCATTTCCCGACAGCGCCCTCTGACTTATATTCCAGACTCTTTACAAAACCTCCACCTTGCAGGCATGGGTCTTCGTCTCTCTGTCATAACTGATTCCAACCCCAAGAATCCTGCCGGTATACCGGGGCCTTTCCCCCAGCTTCCCTTTGAAACGAAGTGCATACTGCTTGTCTTTGATCTGCCGGATGGCTTCATCTGGTGTGTGATCAATCTTCAGTTCCAGTATGATGGCATCCCCAGCCCCTTTCTCCGGATAGAAAATAAAATCAACAAAGCCTTTTCCGGCCTTATCCTCTCTTTCCACACGGTATTTGTCCCTTGCCGCAAGATAGACCAGATTGACTACCGCAGACAGCTCAGTCTCATTATTATAAGAAAATATAGGAGATTCCGTGTCGTGAACATACTCCAGGATTTGCGCCATCGCACAGGTATCTCCGTCAAGAGTCGCCTTCAGCATTCTCGCAGATTCCTGCGCAAGCCGGTAAATATAACCAAAGCTCTCATTGGATAACAGCAGTTCATTGAATTTCTCCATCAGTTCCTTGTTGGGAATGGATACAACCCCCGCTTCTTCCTGATAGGTCAGAAGGCCATAAACTACCATGGCGGAATAAATCTGGTTCTTTGTGCGCAGTTTTGTCGTGGTGGCCGCATAGCCCTCCAGCTTCATCTCCACGCCCTCTCCTGATACCATCAGGGCAATATCATCTCTCACATCTTCTATGTTGTTCCTGATATAATAGAAAAGCTCGTCATAAGGCCCCGAGCTGGTCCAGTAATTGCTGATCTGATTATCCCCAAGGGCACAGACAACGGATCTGGGATTGTAGATACGCTCTCCGCCGGCGGTGTGATAACCGTCATACCATAGAGCCAGCTCTTCCCGTGCAATTCTGGGCTTCCTGGTGCTGCTACAGTATATTTCATAAAGCCTGTCCACCTCAGCGTCATGAAAGCCAAAAAATTCACTGAACCTTACTTTAGTCGCCATATCATATTCCAGAAACATGTTGAGTTCTGAGCCGCTGGAGTATTTCGCTATGGGAAGAACTCCGGTCATATATGCCAGCTCCACATATACGCTGCCCTTTAACAGGGTTTTTAAAAAAAGCAGAAATGCTTTTTTATCCTCTTCTGCAGCAAAGGACATGTGAAACACAGCGTCCCATTCATCAATCACAAAAATGAATCTGTCTCCTGTTTTCTGAAACACCTCCTGAAGAATATCCCAGGTAGCTCCGGAAATATCAATATCCAGATCAGGATACGCCTGGGCCAGATCCCTGTTGATCCCATCCTGGAAACGGCTGATGTATGGATGATAGGCCGTGCAGTCCCTTGGCATCTGGCTGAAATCAATGTAGATTACATTGTGCTTATTCAAATGCCGCTCATAGCCGCCGCATCTGGAAACCTCCAGTTTCCGGAACATTTCACCTGCATCTGCGGCCTTTCCGAAAAAGGCTCCCACCATATTTGCCATAATACTTTTTCCAAAGCGGCGCGGCCTTGTGATACAGTAAAAACGCTCCTCCGTCCCCAGCCCAGGCAGAAGCTCCCCAATCAATGCGGATTTATCGACAAAATATCTCCCTGCCGCAACCGCTCTGTATGCCTCATAAGGTGCTGTGCTGTTCAAAAATATTCCCATATAAGTCCACCTCTCTGAAATGTGACACACCTTTTCCTTTGCCTTATATCATAGCATATGGCCACAACGACTGCAAGGGCTGATGCCGGCCGCTTCTTGTCCCCCGACGCTTTTCGGGAGCAAGAAGATGGCCCGTCTGAACTGTTACAAACCCATAGGAGATGTGGCTACAGTCCATGGGACACTTTATGCCTTTATGTCAAAACCGCCTCCTGTGGGTGATGAACCAGATGCCGCCACAAACAGACTTTGCGTAACACTTTTTACATCCGTGCCAGCGGCCGACACCGTGAACGTGCCCTCCTTCTGCCTTTTTCTTTCCGCCCGCCGTTCTGCCGCCTTTTCTTCCTCAGCCTTTTTCTCCTTGCGTCTCTCGGCAGCCTTTTCTTCAGCTGCTTTCTTTTCTTTTGCCTGCCGTTTTGCATTCGCTCTGGCTATTTTTCCATCGGGATCGCTTGTGCCGGAGCTTACTACGGAAATATTCCCATTTGCATCAACATGATAGCTGAGGCTGGTCAGCGTTCCGCAACAACCTGCTACTGCGCTTTTCGCGCAATCCGGAATCGCTGCCAGATTTTCTTCCAGGTATTTTGCTTTTTCCGGATCGTCCATACATTTCTTTAGGAAATCGCCAGATACAGATACTGTTGTCGGGACGCCCTGCATAGAGGTTGTACCCGAATTCATATAGCTGTACTTGCCCTGCAGGTATTTGGTATAGTCGTTGACATTGCTGTAACCTGTCTTGATCTGTTCTGTTTTCGTCACGCCAGGCTTTGAGGTTTTTAACTCCACCGTGCTTGTTGTCACGTTGCCTTCCTTTCCGGCGCTTGTGACGCTTCCCGCATAATTGCTATAGCTGTTTGTAATCTCCATTGCCATAATATGATCCTCCATTTTAAACTATTTTTTGATTCCGTTAACATGAATCCATTTCTTTTGCAACAGCTCAGATCCCTCCTGAACTGTTGCTGTCTTCCCTCACCTCCTCCTGCTGCAGCATGACTGTCACATGGAACACCTCGCCTTTTACTTTTATTTTCACACCGCCAAAATACCGCTCCGCCACATCACGCACATTTTCAAGCCCAATCCCATGTTCCATGATGATCCCTGGCAGTGTACTCTGTTTCGTTGTGGGCGGAATCAGACCTTTGCCGGTCTGTGTGGGTACAATCCCATCAAAGCTGTTCTCGACTTCAAGCAATAAAAACTGTTTCTTCCGTTTCAATATCAGGCGTATGAAGCCTTTTCCTGGTTCCAGCTTCTCGCAGGCTTCTATGGCATTATCCAGAAGGTTGTTCAGAATCATCCCTAAGTCGAATACCGGAATTTCCCCACCATACCGGAAATCTGCATCAAAGCGGATTCCCACTTTCTCTGCCCTGCGGCATTTGTCATTGATGATGACATCCGTAACCGCATTTCCTGTCACATACTTATATTCCAGTTCCTGCATGGTCTCATCCATCTGCCTTACATATTTCTCTATCTCCCCATACTGTCCGGCTCCTGCCAGCCCTTTGATGTTGGCCATATGGTTCTTCATCTCGTGCCGCACCTTCCGGATGCTGCCGTAAAAATTCTCCGCCTCTTCCAGACGCTTTTTCATGGCCTTCACCTGCTGATCCTCCACAAAATGCTTCTGCCTTTCGGCAAGCAGGATTCGATACCGCTTCCAGAAATAGATCAGCGCGGCTTCCCCTGCAAATATGAGAACTGCTATCATGGGAATCTTCCAGAGCAAATCCGGCTTTTCATCAAACAAAGAAAAAAATCCTGTATCTGTCTTTACCATCAGCAGCCCATTCACCACTTTTGCAATCATGCTTCCTACAAAATTCAGAACGGAAAGCAACAGGACATCCTGCCATGCCATGATATCCGCCCCTTTGATGAATCTGCACAAGATAACCACCATTACCGCAAATAATATCGTGTAAAGGAGTACAGAGAATGAAATTCCCAGGGTTATGCAGTAGTACACCTGCTGCTGGTAGCTTTCCTGCATTGCATCAAGGTTTTTCATCATCGTGGCGGTTATTTTCATGTAGATGCTGTTTGCAGTCAGGAAATTCAGGCAATGGAGATTATAAAAGGCCAACATTAAAAAGATTATTTTTCCAGACTGCTTTTTGTAAAATACCGCCCCATATCCCATAACAGCAAGAGCAAAAACGCTATATCGCACCCATCCGGCCAGCAAAAGAGGCCCCATCCCTATATTTGCGAGTATAAACAAAACTGCCGCAATGCTGTTCCTTCTCTCTTTTTTGCCGCCAAAAAGTACCGCCCACAAAATAAGGAACAGGACGGATTGTACAGCAATCTTCCATATTCCCAGTATGCGGTTAATTATTTCAAATGCTGGCTGGCTCATTGGCTTTCCTCCGAAATGTAATCCATGTATGCCTGCACAAAGCCGTCATACTTATACCTTGAAAGCAGGAGCTTATCCCCATTGGTCATCCTTACTTCCGTCTTATTGTAGCCCTCCACATGGAACAGGTTAATCAGATAGCCCCTGTGAATGCGGTAAAACTGCCCTGACAGCTCTTCCTCCAAATCCCCGATCTTACCGTAATATTCCAGTTTCCCGTTTTTCAGGAACAGCACGATATTGTGGTTCTGGCTCTCCATATAATAAATGTCATTCAGTGGTATGGCCTTTCTCCCGCCTGCATACCGGATCACGAGTTTTTTCCTGCCCTGTTCTGCCTCAGATAAAATCTGCCCTGCTGCCCGACTAAATACCTCCGCAAATTTCTGCTCATCCACCGGTTTTACAAGGTACTGGAACGCCCCTACGTCAAAGGCATCATAGACATATTTTTCATAACCCGTGACAAATATGATAACAGGCTGCCTGCAGGTATCCATGCCCCGGATATGCCTTGCCAGTCCCATGCCGTCCATCGCCGTGCCAAAGCCTCTCATTTCTATATCCAGAAATACCAGATCATGCTCCCTGCCATCCGCCAGATACGCGTCTGCGGAGGCATATTCCGTGATGCTGCACTCGATATCCTGTTTCCTTATGAGCAAAGCAAGATAAGACCTTATGTTTTTTTCATCATCGCATACTGCAATTTTTAACGTGTCTTCCACCTCCAGTCCTTAATTAATTTATCGGAAAAATCAAAGAAATTTCTAACACCCATTACGTGAGTGGTTGATCTGGCTACGTGAATCGCGGACTTTACGTTATAGTTCACGGGGCGGGGAAAACTGGACGAAAACAGACGCGGGGCTCGCTTGTAAGACTGTTTTCGTCCAGTTTTCCACATCGGGCGGACGCCCGATGCTTCTTGTCCGGCGGAGCCGGACAAGAAGATGCCCCCGTGAATAGTAACGATTTTACCATGTCCACCAGGTTCAGGGGGTGTCTGGTTTGACATTGCTGTTTTCCGGCGATATAATCCATAAGCAGTGTCAAATTTCAACCGTAAAAGAAGCATTATTCAGGAGTAAATAATATTACGAGGTGCAGTATGTATAACATTGGAATTTGTGATGATGGAGAGAATATTTGTACATCTATTGAAAATATGCTTTTGCAATATGCACAGGAAAAGAATATCCAGGTCGATACAAATATCTGGTACACAGGAGAAAAGTTAAGAGACTATTTGATATCAGGCGGCTATCTGGATATTCTTTTTCTGGATATAGAACTGTTTAAAATGACAGGCATTGAAGTCGGTGCTTATATCAGGAACCAGCTGGATAATATGGGGCTTCAGATAGTATATATTTCGGGAAAATCATCCTATGCGCAGCAATTATTCAAGACACAGCCATTGGATTTTCTGGTCAAACCAATCCTGCAGGAGCAGATTAATGAAGTTATGGATCTGGCGCTCAAAATTGCAAAAAAGAGAAATGAACGGTTTGAATTTCAGCAGGGAAAGGATTACTATTATATTCCTATGGGCGATATTGTTTATCTCGAAAGTAAAGGACGTAAAGTAAAGGTTGTTACCATGAAAGCAGCATTTGATTTTTATGGTAAACTAAAAAATGTTGCGAAAGGTTTGCCGGAAAATTTTATTGCGATACATCAGTCTTATATTATAAACAAAGAATATGTTTTCCGATACACATATGAGATGGTGGAACTGGTAGACGGCACCATATTGACGATCAGCCTGGCAAATCGCAAGCTTGTGAGGGACAAGCTTTTGAGGGATGAATAGATATGCTTGATTTTATACTTTGTGCGCTGACTAATCTTTTTCGGGTTTTTCTGATTGGCAGATGTGTGTCAATCTTTTTGGGATCAGACATAGACAAAAAGAAAAAATACATTATCTATGGCTGCTTTTATATAATAAATACTGTGTTATTTCGGAAATTTCACACAATATGGATTAACATGATATGTAATCTGATTGGAATCGGTGCAATCACATGGTTGTATACCAAGTCTGTCAGGACAAATCTGTTTATAACCGGTACGGTTTATCTGATAAATTGCGGCTGTGATGTGGCTGCTACATCCCTTTTTGTCAGTTACCGGGATGGCGAATCCTATAATCAGATTTATGCAGTCATATCGTTTTTTCTGATTTTTATATGTGA
>Ga0137308_100244_pt2 | contig 22002 bp, 24 predicted proteins | sample Inofrocosms_June_FD_97181 | JGI IMG/M metagenome (GOLD analysis project Ga0137308, IMG submission 97181) | Mouse cecal microbial communities from Vienna, Austria - N-Acetylneuraminic and N-Acetylglucosamine D2O microcosms_June | ecosystem: Host-associated > Mammals > Digestive system > Large... | reverse complement strand
TTATTCCCTTTCCCCTTATACGCTGGAGGAAGTGGTGGCGAGAAACTATCTCATCAGCGAGCGCCCGGATGCCATCTTAAATATTATCGACGGCACGAATCTGGAGAGAAACCTGTACCTGACCACACAGCTTACCGAGCTTGGCATCCCTGTTGTCATTGCCATCAATATGATGGACGTGGTGGAGAAAAACGGCGACAGGATTAATACGGCGGAGCTGGCGAAGGCTTTGGGCTGCAAGGTTGTCGAGATTTCTGCCCTGAAAGGCAGCGGCATCATGGAAGCTGCGGAAGCGGCAGTCAATGCGGCAAAGAACGGCAAGACGGTTCCCATGCACACTTTTGCAGGAACGGTCGAGCACGCCCTTGCCCATATCGAGGAGGCGGCGGTACACGGACTGCCGGAGGAACAGCAGCGCTGGTATGCCATCAAGCTGTTTGAGCGGGACGATAAAGTTTTGGAGCAGCTGGACCTGAGCGGGCCGGTGCTTTCCCATATCGAAACGGACATTAAGGCGGCCGAGGAGGAGATGGATGACGACGCGGAATCCATCATCACCAATGAGCGGTATATTTATATCGGAAGCATTATCAAGGGATGTCTGAAAAAGAAGTCGGCGGGAAAGATGACAAATTCGGACAAGATTGACAGGATTGTGACAAACCGTTTTCTGGGGCTTCCGATTTTTGCGGCGATTATGTTTCTCGTGTATTACATCTCCATGGTGACAGTGGGGGCAAGCGCTACGGACTGGGCAAATGACGGACTGTTCGGCGACGGCTGGCATCTGCTTGGCACCGGATCTTCCGCTTATGAAGATGCGGCGGGAGAATATGGCGACGCGGCGCTGATCGTGGATGGCCATGATGCTTATGTGGAAGAAAACGGCACCGCGCCCACGGGCGACTTCCCTTATGAGGTGGCGGATGATGAAACGCTGGAGGTGACGGTGGAGACGGCTTCCCCCGCGGATTACGAAGCTGCGCTTGCGGTGATGGAGCAGTACGGTGACGAGCCCGATCCGGCAGCTTACGGCATATGGGTTCCCGGTATTCCGGTGTTTGTCGGGAACGCACTGGAAGCTGCGGGCGCGGCAGACTGGCTTGCGGGGCTGATCAATGACGGTATTGTAGCCGGCGTGGGCGCGGTGCTTGGCTTTGTGCCGCAGATGCTTGTATTGTTCCTGCTTCTTGCCTTTCTGGAGGCGTGCGGCTATATGGCGCGTATCGCATTTGTACTGGACCGGATCTTCCGCAAGTTCGGATTGTCCGGCAAGTCCTTCATTCCGATGCTCATCGGTACCGGCTGCGGCATTCCGGGTATCATGGCGTCGAGGACAATTGAAAACGAGCGTGACCGCCGTATGACGATTATGACGACAACCTTTATCCCCTGTGGTGCGAAGGTTCCCTTTATCGCAATGGTGGCGGGCGCAGTCTTCGGCGGCTCTGCATGGGTGGCAACGAGTGCGTACTTTGTAGGAATGGCGGCGATTATCATTTCCGGTATCATGTTAAAGAAAACGAAGATGTTCTCCGGCGACCCGGCCCCTTTCGTTATGGAGCTTCCGGCTTACCATATGCCCACGGTGGGCAATGTGCTGCGTTCCATGTGGGAGCGCGGGTGGTCCTTCATTAAGAAGGCGGGCACGATTATCCTGCTTTCCACTATCGCGATATGGTTTACGACATACTTTGGATTTACTGCGGAAGGCTTCCGGATGCTTGGCGAGGAGGAGATGGACCAGTCGCTCCTTGCGGCGGTCGGCAGTGCGATAGCGTGGATTTTCATACCGCTTGGATGGGGAAACTGGCAGGCGGCAGTGGCTTCCATCACGGGTCTTGTGGCAAAGGAAAATATCGTAGGCACCATGGGTATCCTCTGTCCGGGTGGATGGCCTGAAATTGGTGCAAACTTCAGTCAGGTTGCGGGATATTCCTTCCTGGTGTTCAACCTTCTGTGTGCGCCCTGCTTTGCGGCAATCGGTGCCATCAAGCGGGAGATGAACAATGCGAAATGGACATGGTTTGCCATCGGATATCAGTGCGGACTGGCTTATGCGGTGGCGCTGATGGTTTACCAGATTGGCCTGGCATTTACGGGAAACCTGAATGTCATTGGTCTGCCTGCAGCCATTGCAATCCTTGGCGGCATGATTTATATGCTGTTCAGACCGTATAAAGAGGCAACAAGGCTGACAACAAATATGAAACTGAAAATGGCGAAGTAACAGTGCGGAAAGCGTTTCTAAAGGCGTCCCGACATAATGCGGGGCGCAGGGTTTCGCCTTTAGATTTGTAACAGGGAAACAGGAGGGATTTCGATGCTTGCATGGCTTATGGAGAATAGGGCGACAATCATCATCAGTGCGGTTTTGGTTCTCGCAGTGGCGGCGATTATTGTCAGTATGATACGCAGTAAGAGAAAAGGAAAATCATCCTGTGGCTGCGGGTGCGCAGGCTGCGCCATGAATGGAGCCTGCCACCCGGCAAAGCCGGAAACTTTGAGAAAATAAGGACTTAAAGATAAAGGAACATTTATAAATATGAAGAAATACTGTGTCCTGATTAACGAGGAAAGGGCAAGGCGGGAGGTGGAGAGGATGATTTCTGATGATGAGGACTGGAAAGAAGTAAAGGCTACTGCGGGAGCGGATGATTTGGCAGAAACACACACTTCCGGGAAAGACGGCATATGAGGTTTGTAATCTGTCATGACATTCCGGGGCATCTGCGGATACGGGGCCGCAGTCAAATGATAGGAAGCTATCATTTTGTCTTTCAGGATGAACAGTGTACCATTCCAGAGGGGATGCGTGGGCGGCGTGTTACAGCCTGTGTCCTCGGCGCTGCTGCACAATACCTCAGCCCTGGCAGTCAGCAATGAAAGCTATCAGGCACTGAAGGCGCTTGTGGCGGAAGGAAGCGGAGGAATATAAAGATGAATACGTTACAGAGTGCGGTTATCGCAGCTGCAACGGCTTTTCTGGTACTGGCTTTCTGCGCTGGAATAAAGGCAGCATGCCGTAAAAAGCTGAAGCAGGACAAAAAACGATAAGACAACACATGGCAGATTTATGGGGCAAAAATGAAGGGCTTCCAGCCATATGGCGTACCTTTCGTCAAAATCGGTCAAGAAAACGCTGCGGGATAAAATCTACCGGAAACTTCTGCGCCTTGGATCTTCTTACAATGAGCAGGTAAAAACCTCAGAGATCGTAAATCAGGGATACGGCCGTTCGGTGAAAATAGGCGGCGTGGAACTTTCGGATATCAGGGAAGAGGACCTGATGAAAAAGATCACTTATGTCAGTCACCAGAGTTATCTGTTCAAGGGCACCGTCCGGGAAAACCTGCTGATGGGAAAGCCTGACGCACCGGATCCTGATTTGTGGGCGGTCTGGAAAGGGTAAATCTGGCGGATTTCCTGCGAAAGGAACAGGGACTTGACACAGTCCTCTCGGAAAAGGCATCGAATCTTTCCGGAGGCCAGTGTCAGAGGCTCGCACTGGCGAGGGCGCTGCTCCGTGACAGCCCGGTACATATTTTCGATGAAGCCACCTCCAATATTGATGTGGAGAGCGAGAATGATATCATGCGGGCGATCCATTTGCTGGCGGGGAAAATTATGCGTTGTGGTGCCTCGCACGTTAGAGGAAGCGCTGCTGAGGCGCGGTATCCTGGTGCTCCGGGGCGGATTGAGGAGAGGGGAACCTTCGAGGAGCTGATGGAGAAAAAGGGCTACTTTCATGCGCTGTATACGATGGCACAGTAGATGTCAGCTAGACTCTTGTCAGGTAATATTGTATCAGCTTCTCCATGGAGGAAGACAGGGGTGATCTGGAAGAGTAGGCAAACCCGATCTGGCGCTTTGGCACCTTATGGCCCGGCCTTACCTCTGTAAGAGTTCCCTTTTCCAGATCATCCTTCACAAACTCGCCGATCACGCAGGCGATTCCAAGTCCGGCTCTGGCAAATTCGATTGCCAGGTCCATATGGTTGACCTCGATGATATTGATAAGTTCGATCTGATGTGCGGCAAGAAAGGAATCCGCATGCTTCCGGGAAATATTTTCCTTGTCAAGCATGATAAAGGAGACCTCGTTCAGAAAAGCAGGCTCATCAAAGAGATCTCCTCCATATTTGCCGTAAAAGGGGGAGAGATAGGAATCGGAAGCCACAAAAATATCTTCGATGGTTTTGAGGGGCAGGCAGGTAATCGGGCGACTCCCGTCATCCTGCAGATGTCCCAGGCCGACCAGCCCGATATCAATGGCTCCCTCCTGCAGGGCGGCAATCGTGCTGGAGGTGGACTGGCAGGAGATGGAGATCTTGATATTGGGATTTTCCGTGATAAAGGTTCCAAGAAGCGGCAGAAGCACGTACTTACAGAGCGTGGTACTGACCCCGATGGAGAGACGGCTTACCTTCTGGGATACGAAGGCCCGTATCTGATCCTCCCCGGCTTTCAGGGATGTAAGCGCCTGTTCCACGTGACGGCAGAGCACCTCACCCTCAGGGGTCAGGCAAACGCCCCTGGAGGATCGGTAAAAGAGCACGGTATCCAGGCTTTCCTCAAGCCTGGAAATGGCTTTGCTCACGGCAGGCTGGGTAATATACAGCTTCTTGGCCGCCACCGAGAAATTCCGGCATCCGGCCACTTCATAAAAGATCTGATAGAGATTTAAATTTTGTTCCATCTTGATCCCCCGTTTTTCTTTCCTATATCTATAATTATTCATCATTGTACCGCTTTCTTTCCATAACTTCAAGTTATGATAAATATGAAGAGATACTATTTTTCATTTCCGCCAATCTATGGTAAAATCAGATTCAGTTAGTAAGATTACGAAAATTATGACAGGAGGTAACAGACCATGGGAATGACAATGACCCAGAAAATACTGGCGGCGCATGCGGGGCTTGACAGGGTGGAAGCCGGCCAGCTCATTGAGGCGGATCTGGATCTGGTGCTTGGCAATGATATCACAAGCCCGGTAGCCATCAGGGAAATGGAAAAAATGAAGGTGGACGGCGTTTTTGACAAGGATAAGATCGCCCTCGTTCCCGATCATTTTGTCCCGAACAAGGATATTAAATCGGCGGAGCACTGCAAATGCGTGAGAGAGTTTGCATACCGCAACGAGATCACCAACTATTTCGAGGTGGGAGAAATGGGGATCGAGCATGCGCTTCTTCCGGAAAAAGGACTGACAGTTGCCGGAGACGTGATTATCGGAGCGGATTCCCACACCTGCACCTACGGAGCCCTCGGCGCTTTTTCCACCGGGGTTGGCAGCACGGACATGGCGGCTGGAATGGCTACCGGAAAGGCGTGGTTCAAGGTGCCCGGAGCCATTAAATTCATTCTCACGGGAAAACCCGCAAAATGGGTCAGCGGCAAGGACGTGATTCTCCATATCATCGGAATGATCGGCGTGGACGGAGCCCTGTACAAATCCATGGAATTTACCGGGGACGGCATCAAAAACCTTACCATGGACGACCGCTTTACCATTGCAAACATGGCTATCGAGGCGGGCGGAAAGAACGGAATTTTCCCGGTGGATGATGCGGCCATCGCCTATATGAAGGAGCATTCCAAAAAGACCTACACGATCTATGAGGCGGATGAGGATGCGGTCTATGATGCGGAATATACCATAGATCTTTCCGCCCTTCGTCCCACCATCGCTTTTCCTCATCTTCCGGAAAACACCAGAACCATTGACGAGATCACGGAGGATATCCGGATCGACCAGGTTGTGATCGGCTCCTGCACCAACGGACGGATTGACGACATGCGCATTGCGGCCGAGGTGTTAAAGGGAAGGCATGTGGCAAAGGGAATCCGCTGTATCGTGATTCCGGCCACTCAGGCCATCTACATGCAGGCCATGGAGGAAGGGCTTCTGAAAATCTTTATCGAAGCCGGGGCAGTGGTGAGCACACCCACCTGCGGTCCCTGCCTTGGAGGCTATATGGGGATTCTTGCCCAGGGCGAGCGGTGCGTTTCCACCACCAACCGCAACTTTGTGGGACGTATGGGACATGTAGAGTCTGAAATATATCTTGCAAGCCCCGCCGTGGCGGCTGCAAGCGCCGTCACCGGAAAGATTTCCTGTCCCTGCCAGCTGTAGGGAGACGGATGATTCAATTGAGAACAGAAAGGAAAACGCAAACATGAAAGCAGCAAAAGGAATTGTTTTTAAATATGGCGACAACGTGGATACGGATGTGATCATACCTGCAAGATACCTGAATTCATCGGATCCTGCGGAGCTTGCAGCCCATTGCATGGAGGACATTGACAAGGACTTCATAAAGAACGTGAAGGCGGGAGATATTATCGTGGCCGACAAGAATTTCGGCTGCGGTTCCTCGAGAGAGCACGCTCCCATTGCCATCAAGGCGGCAGGCGTAAGCTGCGTGATCGCAGAGACCTTTGCCAGAATCTTTTACCGCAACGCGATCAATATCGGGCTTCCCATCATCGAATGTCCCGAGGCTTCCAGGGGAATTGAGGCGGGAGATGAGGTGGAGGTTGATTTCGATTCCGGCAGGATCAGAAACCTCACAAAGGGAACGGAATTTAAGGGACAGGCCTTCCCTGAATTCATGCAGAAGATCATTGACGCCCAGGGGCTGGTAAATTATATTAATCAGAAATAGGGATTGGTATTGTCAACCTGCCAAAATGTATGCTAAAATAGCAAAGGTATTCACAGGATAGACACATTTTTCTGTTAAATTATAGATTGTGTCAGTGAAAAATGCTTGATAGCGAGGAGGAGCTTTACAAATGGCCAGGAAAACCACACCTGAGGTAAAAGAAGAACAGAAGGTTCAGACAAAATATGATAGAAAGATGGCAGCCAGGAAGGAAAAGGAAGAAAAAGACAAACGGGATGAGAAAATATTTAAAATCGTGTCTTCCTGCATTGGAATTGCCGTAGTTGTTGCGCTTGTCGCAGGAATCGGATATTCCGTTTTCAGCAGACAGAAAGCCCTTAAGGGAACCTATATTGAAATCGGGGACAGGAAGGTGTCTCAGCTTGAGTTCGATTATTACTATAACAATACGGTTAACAATTATCTGGCAAGCTATTCGTCCATTCTGCCCTACATGGGACTCGACACTTCCAGAGACTTTGCGGATCAGCCCTACACGGACGACCTGACCTGGAAGGACATGTTCGACGAGATGACCGTAGGTCAGATCACGCAGATTCACGCACTGCTTGAGGATGCGGAGGAAAAAGGCTTTGTCCACGACACTACCACAGAGTATGAGGAGGGAATCGCCAGTATCGAAGAAGCGGCCAAAACTGCAGGGGCTTCGGTTTCCGACTACTATAAGTCCATGTTTGGAAAGTATGCCACCAAAAACAACGTAGCTCCTTTTATGAAGGAGAGTCTGCTTGCCTCCGCCTATTACAGCGAAATGCTTGAGGTAAACAAACCTTCCGAGGAGGAAGTAAAGGCCTACTATGAGGAAAATAAGCAGAGCTATGACAAGGTGGATTACAGGAGCTTTGTTTTCCGGTCTGACCTTGCGGAGGATGCCTCTGATGAGGACATCGAAAAGGCCATGAAGGAGCTTAAGGAAAAGGCAGATACCTTTGTGAATGCGCGGGAGGATGGGACAGATTTTAAAAAGCTCTGCGTTCAGAACGCCTCTGAGGAGGATAAGGCGAATTATGAGAGCGAGGATTCTGACGCATCCTTAAAAGAAGGTTCCTATTATTCCTCTGTTCCCTATGCGATCAGTGACTGGCTGTATGATGATGCGAGAGTGGAGGGTGATCTTGCAGCCATCGAGGATGAGACGGGACATCAGTATTATGTGGTGGAGTTCAGTAAAAAATATTATGACGAGGCGGATGACGAGAGCATTTCCAGCCAGCTCTCCTCCAACAAAACCTCAGAGTATGTTGCTTCTCTTGAGGAAAAGTATGAGGTATCCGATCCCAAGGGAAACCTGAAATATCTGACTGTAGATACCACAACGGATACGGACGGGGAGGAGACCTCGGACGAAACCTCGAGTGAGATGTCAAATGAGACGGAGGCTTCCGGGGATGATTCCTCCGCTGAGGAGGATGCAGCCGGAGACGCAGCCGGGGATGATGCCGCTGAGGATGGAGCGGAAGCAGATACGAAAGCGGAATAAAGGAACAGGCAAAACTGCCATGCGGTGAAACAAATCCTGCATGGCAGTTTTTTGGTTGTAAAAACGAAAGTCTCTAACTCTGAAACGGACTGGCGAAATATCCCGCCTGGGCAACCGGCTCCCCGCCGGCAAGGAGATGATGCACATCCCCCATGGACTGCACCCGGAAATACGCTTCATTATCCCAGCGCTCCTCTGTAGCCAGGATGGTGAGCGACGTGGGAGGAAGGAAAAAACCGTGGGCCAGGAGCGGAAAAGGAATGTTGATCAGGTGGGAGAGCATCATACAGATCGCCCCCAGATGACAGAAGATCACGATCACTGGCTCCTTTTCGCTGCCGGAGGGATGCCTTACCTGCTCCACATTGTCAGGTGAGGTGGTGGAGGTGATGAAAACAGGCTTCTTTCCCACTGCACGGTAGAAATTGTGATCTCTTACATAGCCATACTTTTCAACCAGTTTGTCAAGATTACGGAAAACCTCATCCCGCTTTTGGGGAATATCAGAATTCTGCCGCATGATCCCGGCCGTTACCCAGTCCTCCTGCGAAAGCATCAAAGGATCTCCGCTCCAGAAGGATGGCACAAGATCCCAGGGTACGCCATGTCTCCCTGTTACAGGATCGTCTATCGGATAGAAAAATTCCTGGGTCCATTCCAGCGTCTTGGCACTGCGGCCCGTTTTTTCCAGAGTGGGTAAAGCCGTGGCTTTTGCCCTTCCAAGAGGAGAGCAGTAAAAATCCGTGACCTCCCATTTGCGGATACGCTCAGAGAGAAGATTCGCTTCCCGTTTCCCCTTTTCCGTAAGGGTGTCGTTTTTATAATCCGGTTCTCCGTGGCGGACGAAAATAATTCTCATCTTTATCAACCATACCTTTCTTGCAAATCTGCAGTATTTTCTGATCCAGAATGATTGTACCATATCCGGAATAAAAAAGAAATAATCATAAACGCTTGAAACGTATGTTCGTCCATGATAAAATAAAAAAATGGGAAGTTTGTACAGTACGAAAGGCAAGGTCTGACATGCAGAAGTTGAAAGCGGATATTTTTGTTATCGCAGTATTTATGGCAGCCGCCCTTCTTTTTTTTGTGATTCCAACGCTGTTTCGCGGACAGATGCAGACGGCGGGGATCGTGGAAATCCTGCAGGATGGAGAGCTGACGGGCAGTTATCCCCTGTCCGAGGATAGAATCGTGACGGTCACGGAGGCGGTACAGGAGGGCTACAACCTGATTCTGATCAGCGGAGGAAGTGCAAAGGTTACGGATGCGGACTGCCCGGATCAGCTGTGTATGAATCAGCGCGGCATTTCGAGGGACGGGGAAAGCATTATCTGTCTGCCGCACAGGCTCGTGATTCGGATACAATCACAAAAGGAGAGTGGCCTGGATGCGGTCACGAATTAGCGAATGAATACGAAAACAGCACATATGGGGCTTTTGCTGGCATTTGCCCTGATTCTTTCTTATATCGAAAGCCTGATTCCCTTTTCCTTCGGCGTGCCGGGAATCAAGCTCGGACTTGCGAATCTTTCCGTGCTCATCTGCCTTTATCTGATCGGATGCAGACAAGCCCTGTATCTTACGGTTTCCAAGGCGGTGATCTGCGGTTTCCTGTTTGGCAGTCTGTCAGTTATCCTGTACAGTCTGGCCGGTTCCCTGCTCAGCTTTCTGATCATGGCGGTAATGGCAGGGAGCGGAAGATTCCATCTTCCCGTGATCAGTGCGGCGGGAGGCGTGATGCACAATATGGGACAGGTGATCGTGGCATATCTGGTGATCAGAACCTACGGGATCTGGTATTATGTGCCCGTACTGATTCTTGCCGGCCTTGCCGCAGGAGCGGTAAACGGGATTCTGGCTGCTCTGGTGATGCCTTACCTGAAAGCGGTTTGGAGAAAGGAAAATTTATGATTGCGTTTGTCAGGGGCGAGATTGAGAATATTTCGGAGGATCATGCGGTAATCGACGTGGGCGGAATCGGCTATAATGTACGGATTTCGCCTGGAACGGCGGGAAGGCTGCCTGGAATTGGAAAAGAGGTAAAGCTGTATACCTATACCTGCGTCCGGGAGGACGCATTCTGGCTCTACGGATTTCTCGCAAGAGATGAACTGGAGCTTTTCAAACTGCTGATTACGGTAAACGGAATCGGCCCTAAGGGGGGGCTTGCCATTCTTTCCGTTTTGAGTGCGGACGACCTTCGGTTTGCGATTATCTCGGGGGACGCCAAGGCGATTGCCAGGGCGCCTGGAATCGGGGCTAAGACGGCAGGCAGGGTGATTCTGGATCTGAAAGATAAGATATCTATAGAGGATACCTCTGTTCAAAAGGAGATGAACGCTTACAGGGACGCTCTGGAGACGGAAGGGAAAAATGCCAGGTCGGAAGCCGTGGAAGCGCTGACCGCTCTCGGCTACAGTCCGGCGGAAGCGCTAAAGGCGGTGAAAAAAGCGGCGCCCGGCGAGGATATGGATGTGGAGACAATTTTGAAGCTGGCTTTGAAAAACATGTTTTGAGAGGAGCCCGGCCAGATAGCGGCGGGAAGATGAATCTATGGCAAAAAGAATGATAGAAACCAATTTAATAGAGGAGGACGTCCGGCTGGAGGGCACTCTGCGCCCACAGAAATTGACCGACTATATCGGTCAATCCAAAATCAAGGAAAATCTCAAAATCTATATCGAAGCCGCAAAGCAGAGAGGCGATCCTCTGGATCATGTTCTTTTTTATGGACCGCCCGGTCTTGGGAAAACCACACTTGCCGGGATTATCGCTAATGAAATGGAAGTAAATATGAAAGTGACCAGCGGGCCGGCCATAGAAAAGCCGGGAGAAATGGCGGCGATCCTAAACAATCTTCAACAGGGGGATCTTCTGTTTGTGGATGAAATCCATCGCCTGAACAGGCAGGTGGAGGAGGTTCTCTATCCGGCAATGGAGGATTATGCCATTGATATTATGATCGGAAAGGGTCAGGCGGCCAGATCGATCCGCCTGGATCTTCCAAGGTTTACTCTGGTAGGAGCTACCACCAGGGCCGGGCTTCTGACAGCGCCTCTGCGGGACCGGTTCGGCATAATCCACCGGCTGGAATTCTATTCGCCGCAGGAGCTGACCCATATCATCATGCATTCCGCCAGGGTTCTGAACGCCCCCATTGAGCTGGAGGGAGCCAGGGAAATGGCCAGGAGAAGCCGGGGGACTCCAAGACTTGCGAACCGCATTCTGAAACGGGTGCGGGATTTTGCCCAGGTAAAGTATGAGGGAGTCATCACAAAGGACATTGCCGTCACCGCCCTTGACCTGATGGACGTGGACCCTATGGGACTCGATCATATTGACCGGAACATACTGCTCACCATGATCCAGAAATTCGGCGGCGGACCGGTGGGCCTTGACACGCTGGCAGCCTCCATAGGGGAGGATCCGGGCACCATTGAGGATGTTTATGAGCCCTATCTTTTGAAGAACGGGTTTATCAACAGAACCCCCCGGGGAAGGGTGGTTACGGATTACACTTACCGTCATTTGGGACTTGAAATTCCGGGGTGATATAGTATAATGTAGACAAGTCAATGCTATTTTTACCCAAAGGGGGGATCGGGAGTGTCCGTAAAGACAGATACGGAAGTGATTATCGGCGGCAAGGTGTTTACCCTGAGCGGTTATGAGAGCGAAGAGTACCTGCAGAAGGTGGCTTCCTATATCAACAACAAAATGACTGAGTACAATAAAGTGGATTCCTTCAGAAGGCAGCCCATTGACACGCAGAATGTTCTGCTGCACCTGAATATAGCGGATGATTATTTCAAGGCCAAAAAGCAGATATCCCTTCTTGAGGAGGAGATCCAGGGCAAGGAAAAGGAGCTGTACAATCTCAAACACGAGTTGATTGCCGCACAGATCAAACTGGAGAATACGGAAAAGAGCATCAAAAGTCTTCAGAAGGAAGTAAACGAAAGTGCGAAAAAGATTGTGAGGCTTGAAACAGAATTGAAAAAGTAACCCAAAGCTGTCTGTGTTCGGACAGCTTTTTATGTACAGGGGCGCACAGAGGAATCTGTTGCCAAGGCAACGCACGTCCCGCAAGGCGAGCAGGGGAAATCCCCTTGCTCAATACAGAGCTCAGGGAAATTAGGATGGAAATGAATCAAAAAAAAGTGGAACTTCTGGCTCCGGCCGGAAATTATGACGCGCTGAGAGGCGCTTTGGCAGCCGGGGCGGACGCCGTTTATCTGGGCGGGAACGCATTTGGCGCGCGGGCCTATGCGGAGAATTTTTCGAAGGAGGAAATCTGCCGCGGAGTCCGTATGGCGCATCTTCTCGGCAAAAAAATATATCTCACGGTCAATACGCTTGTGAAGGAGAGGGAATTTGAGAACCTTTATGATTTCCTTCAGCCTCTTTATGAGGCCGGCCTCGACGGTGCGATTATTCAGGATATGGGCGTTTTTTCCTTTATCCGGGAATATTTTCCGCTGCTGGAGCTTCACGTGAGTACACAGATGACAGTCACCTCCGTCTATGGAGCCCGTCTTCTGGCAAAGGAGGGCGCAAAAAGGGTGGTTCCCGCAAGAGAGCTTTCCCTGAAAGAGCTTGCGGAAATGAAAAAGGATGGAAAAATCGAGGTGGAGGCCTTTGTCCACGGAGCCATGTGCTACTGTTATTCTGGACAGTGCCTTTTCAGCAGCATTCTGGGAGGAAGAAGCGGGAACCGGGGACGGTGCGCCCAGCCCTGCCGCCTTCCCTATGGAGTAAATCATGGAAAAGAGGGCTATCCTTTAAGTATGAAGGATATGTGCACCCTGACCATTCTTCCGGAGCTGATCGAGGCGGGGATTGATTCCTTCAAAATCGAAGGCCGGATGAAAAAGCCGGAATATGCGGCCGGGGTGACAGCAATCTACCGCAAATATATTGACCGTTTCAGACAGAACCCTCAGGAATACCGGGTGGAAAAAGAGGATATGGATTTTCTGCAATCCCTTTATATCCGGACAGAAATCCAGGAAGGATATTACCACCGGCATAATGGAAGGGAAATGATCACCATCGGATCCCCTTCCTACTCGGGAAGCGATGAAAAGCTCCTGGAAGGAATCCGAAGAGACTATATCCGCACAGGCCCGGGGCTGGCGGTGAGCGCCAGTGCGATTCTGCGAAAGAACGAGGCGGCCAGGATGTCCCTCACTCTGGGAGATACCACGGTAACGGTTTCGGGTGATGTGGTGCAGATGGCAAAGAAGCAGCCCCTGTCAAAAGAGAAAATAAAAGAACAGCTGTCCAAAAGCAGCCATGAGCTGTTCGATACGGCTTTTCTTGAGGTGGAAGCGGATCCTGCCGTTTTTATGCCTGTCAGCAGTCTCAATCAGCTCAGAAGGGATGCTTTTTTCCGATTGGAGCAGGAACTTCTGTCCGCCTTCGGCAGGGAAGGCAGGAATGCCAGGCCGTTGTCCTTCGCTCAGATTCCAAAGAAGAAGGAGACGGAAGCAGAGCCGGGCCGGAGAGAAGGGGCCGGGTCAAAGAACAAAAGGAGAGGGATTCTTCATGTTCTCGTGAGCACGAGAGAACAGCTTGCAGAGGCGCTTGCCGCAGGAATCTCCCGGATTTATCTGGATAAGATGCGGCTTACGAAGGAGCTTTCCGCTTACCTTTCCGCCCACAGAGGGGAGTGTGAGTTCTTTTTGGCATTTCCCTGGATCTTCCGCGGGAAGGATGCGGACAGGCTGGAAAAAATGATTTCTCAGGCGGAACAGGATATTTTTGCGGGTGTGCTGATCCGAAACGTGGATACGCTTTCCTTTTTGATGGAAAAGTCTTTTAAAAAGCAGGTCGTTTCGGATATCAATCTTTATACCTGGAACAGCAGAGCCTTTGGCTTCTGGAGCCGGTGGACGGACGAGATCTATCTGCCGGCGGAGCTCAATTTTCATGAATTGCAAGAGATGAAGGAAAGGACGGACGGCAGAGGCGGCAGGTTCTCATCTCTAATCTACGGACGGCTTCCCATGATGATTTCCGCCAACTGCGTAAGAAAGACAACAAAAGGCTGTAACAAAGAGCCCGGATACAGCGTCCTGACCGACCGGTATCGCAAAGATTTTCCAGTCTATACAGACTGCGATTTTTGTTATAATATCATATACAACAGTGTTCCCCTTTCCCTTCACGGGCTGTTTGCGAAAAAACAGATGCCCGCAGAGGTTGGCCGGCTTGATTTTACCGTGGAGAGCGGCGTGGAGTGCGCCAACGTTATCCGGTATTTTCAGAGCCTGTCAGAGAAGTATGTGGAGCCCTTTTACAGGGATTTCACTACCGGGCACTATAAACGAGGAGTAGAATAAATGGAATTGTATATCAGCGAATTTTCGAAGTATGTCATAACGCTGCTGATGATCCTGTATACCTGGGAATGCTTCTCCGTTTTCCGCTTTCAGGAGGAGAGCGGAAGAAGCGGCGTCTACGCAAGACAGAACATACTAATGTTTGCGCTGCATTTCAGCTGTTTTGTGGTGATATGCTTTGAGACAAGCGATGTGACGTATCTGTTTTTTTATGCGTTTCAGCAGATTATCCTTTATGCGGCCATCGTTCTGTTCCGTATGATTTATCCAAAGAGCAACCGTCTTGTGGTAAACAATATGTGCACGCTCCTTAGCATCAGCTTTGTGATTCTCACGCGGCTGTCCTATGGAAGAGCTGTCAGACAGTTTGCGATAGCGACAGGTTCTCTGGTGATTGCGCTCGTCATCCCCTATTTTGTACATAAATTCAAATTTCTCAGGAACCTGAAATGGATTTATGCGCTGGTTGGGATTGCGGCTCTGTCGGTGGTATTGATACTCGGGCAGACCACCTACGGGAGCAAGCTCTCCTATTCGATTGCGGGCCTGACCTTTCAGCCTTCCGAGTTTGTGAAGATTCTGTTTGTGTTTTACGTGGCAGGGGCGCTCTGCCAGTCTTCGGGCTTTTTTGAGGTCTTTACCACGGCGGTGGTTGCCGCCGCCCACGTGATCGTGCTGGTGTGTTCAAAGGATCTGGGAAGCGCCCTTATCTTTTTTGTGGTGTATGTGCTCATGGTGTACGTGGCTTCGGGACGTTTTTTTTACCTGCTCGCCGGGGCGGTGGGAGGATCGGCGGCCGCCTGGATTGCGGCCCGGGTATTTTCCCACGTGCAGATCCGTATCCAGGCATGGCAGGATCCATGGAGCGTGATTGATTCGGCGGGCTACCAGATCACCCAGTCTTTGTTCGCCATCTCCAGCGGAGGCCTGTTCGGGCTTGGGCTTTATGGAGGGACGCCGGATTCCATTCCTTTTGTGGAGGCGGATTTTATTTTTTCCGCCATAGCGGAGGAGCTTGGCATTCTCTTTGCCGTCTGCCTGATTCTGATCTGCGTCAGCAGTTTTATCATGATCATGAACATCTCCCTGAGGCTGAACGAGCGGTTTTACCAGCTTGTGGCCTTTGGCTTTGGAGTGACTTATATTTTTCAGGTGTTTCTCACAATCGGAGGGGGGACAAAGTTCATCCCTCTCACCGGTGTCACGCTCCCGCTGATCAGCTATGGCGGAAGCTCGGTGCTGGCCACGCTTGTCACCTTCTCCATTATCGAGGGCCTTTGCGCCATTCAGGAGGACGAGGCTGCCATGGAGCGGAAGAAGACCCGCAGGGCGAGAAGACAGCCGGCTGCGGACAGAAGGCGTCAGGAAGCGGAGAAAATAATCCGGACAGAGGAGGACTATGAGGACAGCGAAGAATAAACAGACCAGGAAGAAAGGAAACGGGCAGATTGTTGCCGTCACCTGTGTGTTTACGTTTCTGTTCCTGGGTATGATCGGTTATATCACCCATTATTCCCTGACGCATAAGCAGGAGCTTATCAATAACAGTTACAATGGCAGACAGCAGATCCTGCTGGCCAAGAACCGCAGGGGCGACATTCTTGCCGCAAACGGCGACGTTCTTGCGAGGACGGTGGAGACACAGGGCGGTGAGGTCAGGGAGTATCCTTATAAGAATCTGTTTTCCCATGTGGTGGGATATTCCGTAAACGGAAGGATGGGGGTGGAATCTCAGGCGAATTATTATCTGATCAATTCCAATGCGCCCTTATCCGAGAAAGCCGGCCTGGAGGTTTCGGATGAAAAATACCCTGGGGATTGCGTCTACACCACACTGGATGTGGAGCTGCAGCAGGTGGCGTCCACTGCCCTTGGCGTTTATCGGGGAGCCATTGTTGTGACAGAGCCCTCCACGGGAAAAGTGCTCGCCATGGTCTCCAAACCCGATTTTGATCCGGAAAAGATCGAGGAGCAGTGGGACGAGTTTCTTGCGGACAGCGATTCGGGCATCCTGCTCAACCGGGTGACCCAGGGCCTGTATCCGCCGGGCTCCACCTTCAAAATCATAACCGCCCTGGAATATATCAGGGAAAATCCGGAGAATTACGGGAACTACAGCTACAATTGTACCGGCGCCATCACAAGAGGACAGGACCGGATCCAGTGCTATCACGGGACGGTTCACGGGGGCGTGGATTTCAAGCGCTCCTTTGCAAAGTCCTGCAATACTTCCTTTGCGAATATCGGCCTGTCATTGGACCGCAACAGATTTTCAGACACGCTATCAGAGCTCTTATTCAATGAAGAGCTTCCCCTCGGCTTCAATTACAGCAAGAGCCGGATTGATGTCAATGGAGAAACGCCGGATTCGGCAATGATGCAGATCTCCATTGGTCAGGGGACTACGGGGATCACTCCGATCCACATGAACATGATCACCAGCGCCATAGCAAACGGCGGGACGCTGATGAAGCCCTACGTGGTGGACCGTGTGGAGAACAGTGCGGGGGATGTGGTCAAATCCTTTCAGCCGCAATCCGCCGGCGGGCTTTTGAGCCAGGAGGAGGCGACGGCCCTGACAGCGCTGATGAGCGACGTGGTGGAGGAGGGAACCGCCTCCCGGTTAAAGGGACTTTCCTACACGGCTGCCGGAAAAACCGGTTCCGCAGAGTACGGCACGGTGAAGGGGGACAGCCACGCCTGGTTTACCGGCTTTGCGCCTGCGCAGAATCCGGAAATCTGCGTGACCATTATTATAGAAGGAGCCGGGGCCGGCGGGGATTACGCCGTCCCCATTGCCAAACGAATTTTTGACGCTTATTTTGGTGTGTGAGAGCAGGGGAAGAAGTCATGAAATTTTATAAATATCTTTATATTGGCGATACTGTTAAGGAACCGGGCAGAGTAAAAAGAAGGTTAAAGCTCCACGCCGGGCAGATGATTTACGTGGTCTGCCTGGCCCAGGGAGATGATCAGCTGGAGATTTATCACTGCGCCTATCTGAAACAGCGCTATTACAGGCACCATCCCCCTGTTATTGTGGGAATCGCCGCAAGCTATGATGAGGCGGTGGAGCTTGTGGTACGGATCACAAAGGAGAGCCTTCTGGCGACGGGGGGCTGCGATTTAAAGGCGTATTTGAAACTGCGGACAAAAAAGGTATAAAGGGTTAAAGATGATAACAGTGCTGCTTACCATATTAAAAATAATCGGAATCATTCTTTTGTGCGTGCTTTTGACGCTTTTATGCGTTCTGCTTCTCGTTCTTTTTGTGCCGGTGCGCTACCGGATCGAGGCGGTGCGCAGAGAAGGGGAAGAGGCGCCCTTTCGGGTGGCCCTGAGAGTCACCTGGCTGTTACATATTCTGAACGCCGCCTTTTGCTATCCGGGGGAGGAGGGCCTGCGGGTATGGGTTTTGGGCTTCAGGATTTTTCCGCCGAGGCAGAAGGAGAAAGAGCCCCGGGATGACAAGACAGAGGACATGCAAGAGGAAGCGGCGGCCGGACAGGAGGAAGGAAAGCCTGTCGACGACGGGGAAGTAACCGGCGGACGCAAAAAAGAGATGGAAGCGCAGATGGATCCGCGGATGGAACTGCCGAAAGAAGAGGAAGGGCAAGAGGAGGGAAAAGAGGAACCGAATTGGATACGGAAACTTCGGGCGTTTGTGCACAGGATCATGGAAATATTAAAAAATATTAAGTACACAATACAGAAAATATGTGATAAGATAAAAGAGATTACAAAAAATATCCGGTATTATGTGGAAATCATTCAAAGCGATGCGTTTTTGAGGGTATGGAGGGTTTGCGGCGGGGAGGCTTTGAAGTTACTTCGCAGCATACTTCCCGGCAAAGTAAGGGGACGGCTCCTTGTAGGAACGGGAGATCCGGCCAGCACGGCGCAGATCATCGGCATACATGGTATTTTATATCCCCTGATTGGAGACCATATTATGGTCATACCCGATTTTGAGCGCACAATTGTGGAGGGAGAGCTGCTGCTCAAAGGGAAGCTTACCGTTTTCCGGGCTCTGAAAACAGCATTAATCATCTATTTCAACAAAGATTTGCGGAAGGTAATCCGTTTATTAAAGAAGGAGGCAGCATAAATGGCAGAGAACAATTTTTCCGGAGTGATCGATTCGCTGATGAAGGGAATGAATGCGGTTTTTTCCACCAAGACCGTGGTTGGGGAGGCGACAAAGCTTGCTGACGATACCGTGATCTTACCCCTTGTGGACGTCAGTTTTGGCGTGGCGGCCGGGGCCAGCGTGGGAGACAAGAAAAACGGAGGAGCCGGAGGATTCAGCGGCAAAATGACTCCAAGCGCAGTGCTTGTGGTGAAAAACGGAAGCACGAAGCTTGTCAATATCAAGAATCAGGATACCATGACAAAGGTTCTTGATATGATCCCTGATCTTGTCGATAAGTTTACGGCGCCGAAAGAAGAGATGATCGATGATACACAGGCGGCGAAAATCGCATTTCCGGATGAAGAAGAGTAGGACAGGCAATATTTTGCCCGCAGCCGCATAAGATGAAGTAAGAAGCATAAGCAGGGTTTGAGAGCATGAAGAAAATGATTGGATTTATAGCTTTTTGGATTGCGGTGGGAATGCTGCTTATGCTTTTTCTTTCCCGGCATTTTCTGATCGGCCTTATCATCATCGCACTGCTTTTGCTGATCGGCTACAATTTCTATTATTGTGATTGAATGTGTAATCCAATCGGCAGGAGAGACTTTTGCCCTGCCTGCGTGCGGGGTGTGCGCTGCACATCTCTGTGTACAAAAAAAGCTGCCATGAAATCATGACAGCTTACAGGTCGGCCGGTTTAAGCTCTCTCAACTTTGCCGGACTTAAGGCAATGCGTACAAACATGCATTCTTTTGGAAGCGCCGTTTACCATGCATTTCACTCTCTTAATGTTGGACTTCCAAATCCGGTTCGATCTTCTATGAGAATGGCTTACGTTATTACCAAAATGAACGCCCTTGCCACAAATATCACACTTAGCCATCGCTGCACCTCCTAACAATTCAAAATTAATATCCATGTGCCTGTGTTTTCTTTTATGCGGAATGTCTCCACAACAGTTGTATAATAGCAGAAAATCGCAGATAATGCAAGTACAAAATTATAAAATTTATTGTTTCATTTTTGGGTAATAAAGGGTATAATTAAAATATATGGTTATAGCTATGCAAAATTTTAAGGAGGCAGCCTATGAAAACTTCTTCAATGAATACTCATATGGGAAATATTGCTATTGACAATGAAGTGATAGCCCGGTACGCAGGCAGTGTTGCCATGGAGTGCTTCGGTATTGTCGGTATGGCAGGCATAAATGTGAAGGACGGACTGGTCAAGCTTTTGAAAATGGACAGCATGACAAGAGGCATCAACGTATCCATTAAAAACAACAAACTGACGCTGAATTTCCATGTGATCGTAGCATATGGGGTAAGTATAATAGCGGTATCGGATAATCTTATCAGCAATGTGAAATATAAGGTTGAGGAATTTACGGGAATTAAAATTGAAAAAATAAACATCTTTGTAGAAGGTGTTAGAGTGATTGATTAGGAGGAGGATTTGTTGTGGCAAATACAATCGACGCTAAGTTGCTCTCAAAGATGTTCTTAGCTGGCGCAAAAAACCTGGAAGCGAAAAAAGAGTGGATCAATGATTTGAATGTATTTCCCGTGCCGGACGGGGATACGGGAACCAATATGACGCTTACGATCATGTCCGCGGCCAAAGAGGTTTCCTCCATGGAAGACCTTGATATGGTTTCCCTGTGTAAAGCAATTTCGTCCGGTTCCCTGCGGGGGGCAAGAGGAAATTCCGGCGTTATTCTTTCTCAGCTTTTCCGGGGTTTTACCAAATCCATACGGGAAAAGGACGCTTTGAATGTTTCGATTCTTGCGGATGCCTTTGAGAAGGCGGTGGAGACTGCTTATAAGGCTGTTATGAAGCCCAAGGAGGGGACAATCCTCACAGTGGCCCGGGGAGCGAGCGAGAGGGCAAGAGAACTGGCCGAGGAAGGCTGCGAGGATTTAAATTACTTTTTTGATGAAGTGATCAAATACGCAGACGAGATTTTAGAGAGAACGCCAGAGATGCTTCCGGTTTTGAAACAGGCCGGCGTCGTGGATTCCGGCGGCCAGGGACTGATGCAGGTGTTAAAGGGTGCTTACGACGCATTTCTTGGCAAGGAATTTGATTTGTCCATTCCTGAGGTGACACATGTGAAGCCGGTCCAGACTGGTATGGGCGCCCAGGCCGAGGCTGACATCAAATTCGGTTACTGTACGGAATTTATTATTATGCTCACCAGGAATTTTAACATCAAGCAGGAGATTGATTTCAAAGAATATTTGGAATCCATCGGTGATTCCATCGTGGTAGTTGCAGATGACGACGTGGTCAAGGTGCACGTACATACCAACGATCCGGGACTCGCAATCCAGAAGGCTCTGAAGTATGGCGCACTTTCCAACATGAAGATTGACAATATGCGGCTCGAGCATCAGGAAAAGCTTTTTAAACAGCAGGAGGATACGAAGGCGGAGGATGCCGGGGAAAAGATGCCCCATAAGGAGATCGGATTTATTGCGGTTTCGGCAGGTGAGGGCATAAACGAGATTTTCCGGGGCCTTGGAGTGGATTATATCATTGAGGGCGGACAGACGATGAATCCCAGCACGGAGGACATGCTGAACGCCATTGACAAGGTGAACGCCGATACGGTTTTCATTCTTCCAAACAACAAGAATATCATTCTTGCGGCAAATCAGGCGAAGGCCATGACGGAGGATAAGGAAATCCTTGTGATTCCCACCAAGACAATCCCCCAGGGGATCACGGCCATTATCAACTATGTTCCGGATCTTGCGGCCGGGGATAATGCGGAAACCATGAACGGCGAGATCGGCAGCGTCAAAACGGGCCAGGTTACCTATGCGGTCCGGGATACTGTGATTGAGGACAAGGAGATCAGGCAGGGCGATTATATGGGAATCGGAGATTCCGGAATCCTTTCCGTGGATGTGGATGTGGATCAGGCGGCCTTTGCCATGATTCAGGAGATGATGGATGATTCCCTTGAACTGATCAGCATTTATTATGGGGCTGAGGTGTCCGAAGAGGCGGCGAAGAGGCTGAGAGAGCGGGTGGCGAAGGCATACCCTTCCTGTGATGTGGAGCTGCAGTATGGCGGCCAGCCGATTTATTACTATATCGTGTCTGCGGAATAAATAGCGCACCACCACCTGTCCAGCCTTACATGGCAAAAGGACGCATGGTAAAATATCAAAAGACAGAGAACCGTGCCGTAAATTTTCTCGGAAAGAGGTGCCATTTTATGAAGAAAGTTTACGACAATTGTTGTGGTATTGATGTGCATAAAAACTTATGGTTGCCTGCTTTATCCATGGCAAAGAGCAGGAAGTCCGTGAGTTTGGCATTTCAGGATTTAGA